>Ga0207433_10012549_pt1 | contig 12658 bp, 10 predicted proteins | sample YelNatPaOPGAMG01_FD_187559 | JGI IMG/M metagenome (GOLD analysis project Ga0207433, IMG submission 187559) | Hot spring thermophilic microbial communities from Obsidian Pool, Yellowstone National Park, USA - OP-RAMG-01 (SPAdes) (version 3) | ecosystem: Environmental > Aquatic > Thermal springs...
TCGATATCCCTAAAGCACTACAGGCATCCTTAATCGTATATCCAGCTTCTTTGAGCATCTCCACTGCCTCTATCTTGTTCCCAATAGCTCCTCTGTTTTTTTAAAATCTCTATCTGTATGGCCTGCTTGCCTATAATCTTCTGAAGTCTTTCTATCTCTGTCTTGTAGTGGTTATCATCAGATGTGCCATTGATAAGTCCTTTCCTACCTGACTCAAGAAATTTATCCCTCCAACGGTAATATAAAGTCTGGCTGATCTTGTGCTCCCTGCATATATCAGCAACAGACCTCTTCTCCTTTAGCCCCTCAAGGACTATCGCTAATTTCTCCTCTGCTGTCCATTTCCTTTGCTTCATCTCAATACCTCCAGTTTAAAGTTCATCTCTGCTTATGCAGAAAGTTTAACCTCTACACCTTTGGCGTGTCCAGTCCTCATAGGGTTCAGTATATTATCTTAATTAATTTAAATTAAAAATAATTAAATTTCTTAATGATCAACAACAAAATTTAGAATGTCTTTAATTTTTTCTCACTACACTAACTATATCTTTGTCATTCACTCATTTATTAAAATTCTCTACTAAAATTTATAGCGCCCCAAAAAGCAAATAATATATTACATTTTTTCAAATCTCCCAGCATAACATGCTTCCTCTCTATGAAAATATTTTATTTTTAAGTTATTATCATATATCATTTTTAAAAATTCATCCCCTGAATAAGTTTTTGCATTTGACGGAGCATACCAATCAAAATTTACCATTACTGAGTTTTCATAGCCTAACTCTTCGTTCCAGAAACATTTTATAAAATTCCAATAGATAAACCTTTGCAGATCATATTTTCCACCTTTTATCCTCAATAAAGGAATATCAGGAACTTCAATCTCAATTTTAAGATTAGATAATATTCTTCCAAGTTCAGTAAGTTGTGTAGCCATGTTCCAAAGGTCTTCATGCTTGATCCCCTTTACAATTTTTCTAAAGTGGGTATCTAATAACTCTCTCGGAAGCGCTTTCTTTGCATATACATTACAAGCAATTTGCTCTCCTTGTTTTAAGATTCTAACTAATTCTTTAAGTGTCTTTTCAGGATTTTCTGTGTGCATTAAAACTTGATCACATACCACATAGTCTATAATACTATCTAAAAAAGGAGTATCAGATATATCTCCTTTTATGAAAAGGAGATTTTTTCTGTTATTATATTTTTCAGCGGCAATCAATACTGCATCAGAAAAGTCCATTCCTATTACTAATGAGTCAGGTGACAAATCAGCAAACCATTTAGCTTTATACCCGAGCCCACATCCAGCGTCAAAAATGACTTTTTTAGACCTTAAAAATGTAGAAAATTGCTCTTCATTTTTAAAACCGTAAAGCTTAAAATACCAATCTTTTTGAAAATCATAAAGCTTCTCTTTTTTTTTATTTTCAACATTCTTCCACCAAGTAATCCACTTCTCTGAGAATGCTTCATTTGTCTGTTGTTGGGCTTCAAACTTAGACTCATTATGTAAAATTATGAGATTATTATTTATTTCAAAGTCATACTTAAATAGGTGTTGATAATTAGTCATCTTAAACCTCCTATTACTATTATCTTATGTGAAATTATTTATGCAATCACATTCAAATTATTATGAGTTTATCCATAAATCCTCACCCACTCTTCAAAATTTAATAGACTCCAAATAAAAAGCCTTCTATTTTTTTCTCCGCTCAAATGTTCATTTATAATTCTTTGAACTGTGTTCTTATCCATATATTTATAAACATAAGCATTGCTGTTGAAGAACTTATTTTTTATAAGCTCTATACTTTCTCCTTTGAACCAACTCGCATCCGGACCACTAAATCCCTGCTTAACCGCCTTATATACGCTCTCTGGCACATATTTACTTAATGTTTTCCTTATAATCATTTTACCGTCGTTAGTTTTTTGTTTTTTTGCTATTTCATTTTCATCTAATTTCATAACTTCACTTAAATTATTTAATTTGAACTTAACTGGAACTCTTTGTGCAAAGTCAACTAAATCATTATCAAGAAATGGAACCCTGACTTCAAGGCTATGTGCCATAGAAAGCTTATCTTCTACTACTAAAAGTCCATGTAAAAATGTCTTCGCTTCAAAATATAGAGAAAGATTTATGTATTCCTCGGGTGAAATATTGTTTGTTTTGGTATTCGAAAAAAACTTTTTAGCTATACTACTACCTTTTAATACTTCCTTAAAAATATCCCTTGTCCACACATGCTGGACTTCACTCATAATCGGAGCAAATAAATTTTTGATTTCTCTATTTGGGATGAGTCTTTGCCAGAAGGTATAGTATTTATCAACATAATCCTCAAAATCTTTATTATTAATAGCACTATAATACCTCCAAGGATATCCAGCAAAAAGTTCATCACCACCTCCTCCACTTAACACTACTTTTACAAACTTACTTGCTAATTTTGCTGCATAATAGTTTGGATAGCTCTGCCCAATTCTCGGCTCTTCCAGATGATAAACTAATGAAGGAAGACACCTTTCCATATCTCCGCTTTTTAATACCATCTCGTAATGTTCGGTTCTAAATAAGTAAGACATATATTCAGCTTTTGGTCGTTCATCAAAAGCAAGTTCAATACCACTCGCACTTGTTAAATCGAATCCTATTGTGAAGGTCTTTAATATTGAATCAGACTTTTGAAAATGGTTTGAAGCAATTGCAACAATAGCCCCTGTGTCCATACCTCCGCTTAAATAGCTTCCAATCTCTACATCTGCCACTAATTGTCGCTCAACTGCCTGTTTAAACAATCTATCCAGTTCTTCAATGTATTCTCTTTCGTCTTTGGTATTTTCAGTGTTAGAAAAATTAAAATCCCAATATTGAATTTTTCTCATTTCTTTTGTTAACAAATCAATCTCTAAATAATGCCCTGGTTCAAGTATTTTTATATCTTTATGAAGTGTTTTATTGGTAAATATGTTTTGAAATGTAAAGTATTCTAATAATGCCTCTTTATCTAATTCAGGTGCATACTCTTTATATTCTAAAATAGCTTTAATTTCGCTTGCGAAAATAAAAGTTTCAGTGAAAGGAGTAATTGTATAGTAAACAGGTTTTATCCCACATCTGTCTCTGCAGAGATAAATTTTTTTTCTAAAATTATCATACAATGCGAAGCTAAACATTCCATTAAATTTTTCTATACAATTTATACCCCACTCAATATAAGAGTAAATTATAACTTCAGTGTCAGTATTACTTATAAATTTATGCCCGAGTTTTTCAAGCTCACTTCTTATCTCTCTAAAATTGTATATCTCGCCATTATAAACAATCCATACATCTCTTGATAGATCGCTCATAGGTTGATGACCTAATGAAGTTAAATCTAATATAGATAACCTTCTATGTCCTAAGAATAGATCATAATCGTGTCTATTTAGTTCTCTTTGAATTGAATTTGATTCAATGATTGGCAGGGTATCATTGATTTTTCTGAATTTTTCGTCTGTTAAATTCAGATAAAAAGAAATTTTTTTATTATGCCTTGCACCTGTATGAAAAAACAAATATCCCGCATCGTCTGGCCCCCTATGGGCTATTTTATCTGTCATGGGTTTTGCATAATTAACATTAATGGATGGACTACCAAGAGATATTGCACCTACTATGCCACACATATTATCTCAATGCCTCCTTTATACTCGTAATTACATAATTAAATACGTCATCAGTCATTCCATAGTATAAAGGGAGTGAGACAGATAATCTATCTGCGGCATAACTCATTAAATAATCTTCTGGAAGAAGTTTATATTTATTTTTATAATAGCTTAATGTATGAACTGCATGAGTTCCTTGCCTTACTCCAATACCTCTCTCTTCAAGTTTTTTCATGAATATATTTCGTTGTATATTAATTTTATCAATTTTATCTTTGTTTAAATCTGTTATATCTTCTCCACCTGTAAAAATACATACATAAGATTGATATCCATGTATATAATTTTCAGGAACGTACGGAGTGATAAGTTGGGGAATTTCTTTTAGTGCTTCATCATATTTTTTTGCTATCTCTCTTCTTTTTTTCATAATTTCTTCTTTCTTTTGCATTTGACAAACCCCAATTGCACCCTGTATGTCTGTCATGCGATAGTTATACCCTCTAAAAGGGAAATCTGGTAATAAAGAACCTCCTTGTTCTTGATGTCTCTGAAAATCAGATTTGCTTGCTCCATGGTCTCTTAATTGAGAAACCTTATTAGCTATATACTCTTCATTGGTTATAAGCATACCTCCTTCACCAGTAGTTAAAGATTTTCTTGGATGAAAAGAAAAACACCCACAATCTCCGAATGTTCCAGAATGTTTATCCTTTATCCAACTATCAAAGCCACAGGCACTATCTTCTATAACTTTTAAATTATATTTTTTGGCTAAATCCATAATGTAGGGCAAATTTGCACAAAGTCCGAATAGATTTACAGGCATAATAGCTTTTATAGATCTGTCTTTTATGATATAGTCTTCAAGTTTTGTTTCGTCAATATTGAAAGTTTTTAAATTAATATCACAAAATACAACTTCTGCCCCTGTATATTCAACAGCATTGGCACTTGCTATGTATGTAAAAGATGGGACAATTACTTTATCACCTTTTCCTATTCCCATTGCTTCTAATCCAAGGTGCAAAGCCGTAGTACAACTGCTTGTAGCTATTGCAAATTTTGTTCCGGTAAATTCTGCGAATAATCTTTCAAATTCTTTTACATTCTGTCCTTGAACTATCCATCCACTATCAAGAGTTCTTGCAATAGCTAATTTTTCTTCATCATTAAAGTAAGGTTTTGTAATAGGGATGTTCAGTTTCATATAATTATCCTCTGATTCCTTTTTCATCTCGCCATGCAATCAACTTTTTTAATCCTTCCTCAAGGGAATATTTATATTTGAATCCAAGTTCTTTTTCTGCCTTTTCTGGGGAACCAATTCTATTTTTAACGAATTGTCTTGCATCATCTGGACTATAAGGGACATATTTTATTTCAAGATTTGAATTTTTTAATTTTAAAATTGTATCACATAGTTCTCTTATAGATGTTTGAATGCCTGTAGCTACATTATAGTATCCAAATTTTACATCAGATTTTGAAGCTAAAATGTTACATCTTGCAGCATCTTCAACATAAATAAAATCGTAAGCCTGACTTCCATCACCATAGACAGTAGGTGGCTCTCCTTTATCTATTTTATTTAAAACGATAGGGATAACTCCAGTATACACAGCATTTTGATCCTGACGTGGTCCATATACGTTCATATATCTTAATCCTATTACTTCAAGCCCATATCTATCATGAAAAGCTGTACACATTGCTTCACCTGCAATTTTAGTAGCACCATAAAAATTTTTATTATTAAATGGATGTGTTTCGGTCATAGGGATTTCCACAGCATCACCATAAACCGAAGCCGATGAGCTATAAATTAATTTTTTTACTTTGTGTTTAACACAAGCTTCAAGGACATTAAATGTTCCAGCTATATTCACTTCAAAAGCAGTTCTTGGGAAATCCTTGCAATGAAGCAACCACATGGCAGCTAAGTGAAAAACATAATCAATTCCCTCCATTGCTTTATCCAAAACATCAATGTCTCTAATGTCTCCACCATAGGGGAAAACTGAACATCTCGGATCCTTTAAACTTTCTTCAATGTTTTCCATTTTCCCTCTTGTAAAATTGTCATAGATAATTACTTCTTTAACTGGTTCTTTAAGTAATTCGCTTACCACAAAGCTACCGATAAAACCAGCACCACCTATTACTAAAACTCTTGAATTTTCTAATTTATTTGTCATTTTTGCAACTCCTTTACCTCTTTAATATTTATAATTTCAATATAACTTCACACATCCTATTAGCTGAAAAATCTTCACTAAAATCTATATTATTGCCGTGTGTCAAATCTTTTACAGCGCTTAAAATTTTCTCAATATCACTTCCAGCCAATCTATTCCATCCAAGTTCCACAGTTTCAATCCACTCAGTCTCATCTCTAAGCGTAATACATGGAATCTTTAACCAGAATGCCTCCTTTTGTATTCCTCCAGAGTCTGTTAAGATAGCTTTCGCATTTTTTTCTAATCTGAGCATATCAAGATAACCAACAGGCTTTATAACTAAAATGACATCAAGAAGATTATTTAAACCAAAATATTCTATCATTTTTTTAGTTCTTGGATGAATTGGAAAAATTACAGGTTTATCAAGTTGTGATAATGCTATTAAAATATTTTTTAATCTTTCATAATTATCAGTATTTTCTGCTCTATGGACTGTCACAAGATAATAATTCTTCGGTTTAAGATTTAATTTTTCCAAAATCTTGCTTTTTACTTCACTTATTTTTGAAAAATGCATTAAAGCATCAAACATTATATCACCAACAAGATAAACTCCCTTTGTTATACCCTCCTTTTTTAAATTTTCCACTGCTGTTTGGGTTGGACAAAAAAGGATATTAGATATATGATCAGTCAAAATCCTGTTTATTTCTTCTGGCATTTTTTTGTTAAAGCTTCTTAATCCTGCTTCAACATGTGCTAATGGGATATGAAGTTTTGAGGCAGATAATGCTCCAGCCAAAGTGGAGTTTGTATCCCCAAAAACAATAACCATGTCTGGATTTTCCTTTAAAAGAACTTTTTCTATTTCTATTAGCATTCTCCCCGTTTGTTCACCATGATTTCCTGAACCTATGCCAAGATTATAATCTGGTTCATGGATTTCAAGCTCTTTAAAAAATAAATTGTTCATATTCTCATCATAATGTTGACCAGTATGAACTATAATCTCATTTACTCCGTTTTCTCTTAAAATCTTGGATAATGGTGCAAGCTTTATAAACTGAGGTCTTGCTCCTACTACTGTTAAAATTTTCATTTATAACCTCCGTCAAACGTGAGACGTAAGAAGTGAGAAGTGAGAAGTAAGAAGTAAAACGTAAGATGTAAGGCGTTAAATATTTTCGTCTCTCGTCTCTCGTCTCACGTTTCACATCTCACGTCTTACCTCTCACTTAACCCCTTAATCACTTTATAAATAACCTCCTCATCATACAATGGCTCAATAGGTAGGCTTAAAACATTTTTAGCTGCATACTCACTATTTTGTAAGTCTCCATGCACTTTCATTCCATTGTTTATAAACACCTTCATCTTATGAAGTGGATACGGGTAATAAACCATAGTTGATATCCCTTTTTGCTTTAGGTTTTCCTGAAGCTCATCACGGTTTTTATCTTTCAATAAAATTGTGTATTGATGGAATACATGATATGCTTTTTCTTTCTCAATTGGAGTTTTTAGCCATTGTATTTCTTTTAAACCTTCTGTATACAACTTTGCTATTTTTCTTCTCCTTTCATTGAAATCATCTATGATATCAAATTTAGCCAAAATAATTGCAGCTTGAAGAGTGTCAAGTCTTGCATTGTATCCTACATGGTCAACATTATATTTATCTTTACCACCATGTTTTATTAACATTCTACTGATTTCAGCAAGCTCATCATCGTTAGTTGAAACCATACCACCATCACCAAATCCACCAAGATTTTTTGAAGGGAAAAAACTAAAACATCCTGTTGTTCCAATTGAGCCAAGTTTTTTACCACTCCATCTACTACCAAATGCCTGGGCTACATCCTCAACTACAAAAAGATTATTTTCCATCGCTATTTCCATAATCTCATCCATATTAGCTGGATGTCCATAAAGATGTACAGGTATAATGCCTACCACCTTAGGATTTTGCGATAAATATTCTCTAATTTTCTCTGGGTCAATGGTATATGTATCCAAATCTATATCAACAAATACAGGAGTCGCACCAGACCTTAAAATTGCATCTCCCGTTGCAGTGAAGGTAAAAGGTGTTGTTATAATCTCATCAGCTTTATCAAAGTATTCCTGTTTTTTAAGCTTGATTGCTAATGCTCTTAAAGAAAGCACTAATGCCTCAGTGCCAGAAGAACATCCTATACAGTGTTTTACACCAATATATTGTGCGATTTTTTCTTCAAGTTCTTTTACCTCTGGACCGAGAATGTATTTTGCTTCAGCTATGTTCTTAAGCACTACATGGTCAATTTCTTCAATAGAATAATGATATTCTTTTTTTAAATCTAACATAGGTAATAATTCATTAGATAGATTGCTAAAAATTTCTGGACTTGTTAATGCTTCTTCTGGAGTTAAGATTTTAAGGCCATCAGCTTCAAAACTCTTATCAGATGTGATAATAATTCCTTTTCCAACAGCTCTTTTAAAAGAAAGAAATATTAATGCCTTTTCGGTATCTTTATACTCAAAAGCCTTAAGTCCTTCATAACCTGTTGTGGTTATTATTTTAAATCTACTGAAGAATATATCTTTAAACTTTTTTTTATCTGCACCATATTTGTTTAAAAAATAATCAAGAATTAGAATCATTGATGAAGTTATAAATAAATCATGATCAGTTTTAACTAATTCGTCTATCAGTTTTTTTGCGTTCTCTTGTCTTCCCAAAAAAGCATCAAGTAAAACATTAACATCTAATAAAATTTTAGCCATAATATTTCTCCTCTAAGTGCTTATGCCACTCTTTTTCCCAATTTATTTTCCCAATTGGAAAATTAGAAAATAATGAGCTTATTTCTTTGCAAAAATTCTTTTCCATGTTAACTTTTTCTTCTTTTATTTCTATTAAAATTTCTTCTTTATCTTCTAATTCATTGATTAATGGAATCAAAAATTCATCTTTTGTTCTTTTTGCCTTAATTTTCATATCTTTTCCTCCACAGGATAAAATTCATTATCTTTATAGAAGTATACATTCCCACAGTTTTTACAGGAAATTTTATTTTCTTTCTTCCTCTGCCCTTTCACTTCACCATTATTAACAAGCACGACTCCACATTTACAAACCCAGCCCATATGTTTTGCTGGATTTCCATAAAAAAGAGCATAATCTGGGACATCCCTGGTTACTACAGCACCAGCACCAATCATTGAATATCTCCCAATAGTTACACCGCATATAATAGTAGCATTAGCTCCTATAGTTGCTCCTCTTTTAACAAGGGTTTCTTTGAATTCGTGTTTTCTTTCAATAAAAGCTCTTGGAGTAAGAACATTCGTAAAAACGCAGGAAGGTCCACAAAATACCTCATCTTCTAAAATTATACCTTTATACAAGGCAACATTATTCTGAATTTTACATCTGTTTCCTACTGTAACATCTGGTCCAATCATTACATTTTGTCCGATTATGCAGTTTTCTCCAATCTTGGAATTTTTTAAGATATGTGTAAAATGCCATATTTTTGTTCCTTTACCAATTTCTACATTATCATCAACCATTGCTGTATTGTGAATAAAATAATCAGTATCTTTTGTGCTCTGAAGGTGAGTTCCTTTTAAAGATTTTTCTGCTAATTCAAGGACTTTTAATACTCTTATACCTTCATATCCATCTGTTTTAGGTCTTTTACGACTCTTAACACAATCTATAAAATGTGATAATTCAAGCTTTAAAGGCTCTCCCTTTTCTACTGGTATAACCTCATAATCGGCTTTTTGAGCAATGGGAATTTTACCATCTTTCCATTCTATTTTATGTGGATAAAGAAAGAGTTTTTCTTTGCTTACATCATCAAAAACTGCCATAGATTTTGAGCCAACAACAATTAATTTCTGCTCCTTAAAGGGATGTAACCAGCTTACAAAAATGTGTCCTTTTATGCCGTTTTTAAACTTTATAGTTGTAACAGTGACATCATAAATACCATGATTAAGATAATCTCCTCCAAAGGCTGATACTTCAATTGGTTCTTCTCCAATAAGCTCTAAAATTACAGATATATCATGGGGAGCAAAACTCCAGAGAATGTTTTCTTCTGTTCTTAACTTTCCTATGTTAAGGCGATTTGAATAAATGTATTGAATTTTACCAAGACTTCCACTGGAAATAAGTTCTTTAAGCTTTATAACTGCTGGATGATACTGGAGAATGTGTCCTACCATTAGTATTCTTCCATGTTCTTCAGCTATTTTTACAAGCTCTTCTCCTTCTTTTAGTGTAAATGCTATAGGTTTTTCCACAAAAACATCCCTGCCTGAAAGAAGAAATTTTTTTACAAGTTCATAATGTGTTTCTGCAGGAGTAGCAATTGTAACTGCCTTTATTTCCGGATTTGAAATTATATCTTCTATTTCCGTTGTATAATCTACCTCTGGGAACTGTTTTTTCCTTTCAGCAATAATCTCTTTGCTACTATCGCAGGCAACTCTAAGAACATTTAATTCATAAAGGTTTCTGAGAATATTTTTACCCCAGTATCCTAAACCTATATGAGCTATAAACTTTTTATTCATGCTTTTACCACCTTAGAGTTTTTATTTTTAATCAGGTTTCTTGTGTCTATTATGAATTTAGCATTTTCTAAGATAAAATCTGGTTCATAAACAGAATGGTCAGTAGTTATTATTAAAGCATCGTAGGAGGAAAGGTTTTCTTTGGTTAGAGCTATAGATTTCATTTTTAGTTGATATTTTCTCAACGGTGGAATTTCAGGAATATGTGGGTCATTATAGTCAATATCTGCTCCTTTTTCTTGAAGGAGTGTGATTATTTTAAGGGCAGGAGACTCTCTCATGTCATCTACATCTTTTTTGTATGCTAAACCAAGAATCAGTATTTTTGCTCCTTTAATTGTTTTACCATTTGCATTTAAAGCCTCTATTGTTTTGTTTACAACATAATAGGGCATACTTGTATTTATCTCACCTGCAAGCTCTATAAAACGGGTTTGGAAATCATATTCTCTTGCTTTCCATGTTAGATAAAAGGGATCAATGGGAATGCAATGTCCTCCCAAGCCTGGTCCGGGATAAAATGCCTGAAATCCAAAAGGTTTTGTTTTTGCTGCTTCTATAACTTCCCATATATCTATTCCCATCTTATCAAAAAGCATCTTTAACTCATTCACAAGAGCAATATTTATTGCCCGATAGATGTTTTCAAGAAGCTTTGCTGCCTCAGCAACCTTTGTAGATGAAACTGGAACTGTTTTAATGGTTATATGACTGTAGAGTGCCACTGCTACATCAAGACATTTTTCAGTATAACCTCCTATAATTTTTGGAATTTTTGATATTGAAAACTCTTTATTACCCGGGTCCTCTCTCTCTGGAGAAAATGCCAAATAAAAATCTTCTCCTGCTTTAAGTCCTGAAGTTTCAAGAATTTTTCTCAGATCCTCATCTGTGGTTCCCGGATATGTTGTTGATTCAAGAGATATAAGCTGACCCTTTCTTAAATATCTGGCAATGGTTTCTGCTGTGCTAAAGACATAAGTCATGTCAGGCTCACGATATTTATTCAATGGGGTTGGAACACATATTATTATACAGTCAACATCAGAAAGGTTTGAAAAGTCTGAAGTTGGATAGAATTTATTCAAAATCTTCTTTATCTCCAAATCATCAATATGTTTGATATAACTTTTGCCTTCTGAAAGATATTTAATTTTCTTTTCATCAATATCAAACCCATAAACTTCAAAACCAGCTTCACTAAACTTTATGGCTAAGGGTAATCCAACATACCCCATCCCAATGATACCAACTTTTGCTTTTTTCTCATTAATTCTCTGTTTTAATTCAATCCATGTTTCCATTTTAATCATATTCTCCTCCTACTAAGAATTTGTGTTATAAAATTTATATGCATGGGTTTTACCCATTACAAAAGGAAAGGCGGGAGAACTCCATCTTCCCTGGGTCATTGAACCCTCAAAGGAGTCTGTTCCCTGCCTCCCATAACCATGATAGGTTGATTGGGTCTCAGAATCCTTGTCAACATGGAGGATTGGTCGGGAGGCTTTACCTGCCTTGCCTAAATTTAATACATTGGAGGTTGTACTATGTATAATCTGTTCGTCGGTATTGATGTCTCCAAAAGTTCTTTCTCTGTCACAGGTCTTGACCCTAAAGGCAATGTCTGTTTTTCTATTACTGCAAATATGGATTGTAATGGCTTCTCTGAACTCTTTAAGTCCATCAACTCTGTTTGCAATGACTCTTCTAAGGTTCTTGCCGCTATGGAGTCCACTGGTTGTTATCATATCAATCTCTTCTCTTTCCTCTGTTCCAAAGGAATTAATACTGTTGTCATTAATCCCCTTCTGATTTCTAATTTCGCCAAGTTGTCTTTGAGAAAGACCAAAACAGATAAAAAGGATTTTCTTACAATTGCTCAATTCCTCCTCGTGCACAAAGATTCCATCTCCCAATTTTCCATTGCTCAGGACATCAAAGACCTCAGGGATATTGCCAGAGAAAGGGAATCTCTCTGTAATCTTATCGCTTCTACTAAGAATGAGATTAAGCGTATCCTTCAGTTTACTTTCCCTGAGATAGAATCCCTCTGTAATGTCTTTACTCAAACTATGCTGTATTTCCTTAAAGAGTTTCCCTCTGTAAGGGTTATTAAAGCTGCTAAACCTAAAGCTATTGCTCAGGCTCTTGAAAATTTCTCCAGAGGTAGAAAGATTAATATAACCGCTGATGATATTATCAAGGCTGCTAAATCCTCTGTGGCTTCCTTT
>Ga0207433_10012555_pt1 | contig 12651 bp, 11 predicted proteins | sample YelNatPaOPGAMG01_FD_187559 | JGI IMG/M metagenome (GOLD analysis project Ga0207433, IMG submission 187559) | Hot spring thermophilic microbial communities from Obsidian Pool, Yellowstone National Park, USA - OP-RAMG-01 (SPAdes) (version 3) | ecosystem: Environmental > Aquatic > Thermal springs...
CTACCGTCTCCTTGGAGTCAAAGATAGGCTTCCACGGATAAAGAAGATTGCGACTCATTTGTAGTGTCCAATTAAATAACGACAACTCTCCTAACTGGAAGTATGGGTTGATTTTCGGAAACTTGGGTTAGGAGAATGTAGTAGCATTTGTTGCCTCCCCCAATCTCTTGGTCAGTTCCAAAAATCTTTGCTCCAAGTTATGCTTAGAGGAGGAAAGGCCGTAAACCATAATTTGGTTTTGCACCAGAAGATTATTTGTCCTGCCTATTTGCATTTTAATCTCATTATCCGTAGAAAGACTGTAAGTAAGCCCGGTATCTGTAAGTTTGCAATTCCGCACAGTGTCATCTTTGCTCAAAAGTGCAAAAGCTTTTTCCGGCTCGCTGCATTCAATGACTATATCCGTATCTCCGGTGGCTATAATATCGGACAACCGGCCCTGCAGGACAACTTGACCGTCATCCAATATAGCTATGTAATCGCATGTCTTTTCCACCTCATCCAACAGGTGGGAAGACAGAAGGACACTTCGTCCTTCAGCAACCAATCGCGCTATCAATTCCCTCAACGCATTCATGCCGGCCGGATCAAGCCCATTCATCGGTTCATCAAGCAAGATGAGTTTTGGATCAGCCATGAGACATGCCGCTATCCCCAATCTTTGCCGCATCCCCATAGAATAGGTACCGACTTTATTTTTCGCATACGGAATTAAATCAACCGTATCGAGCGAGTCAAGAATTTTTTTATAAGTATCTCCTCCTCGCGCTGCTGCTAAAATTTCTAAATTGGCGATCGCGTTTAAGTTTTTATAAAATCTCGGCTCTTCAATAATTGCCCCGACTTTACTTAAAGCACTTTTTCTGTTAGCTGAAACATCTCGTCCATTAATTCTAATGGTGCCGCTGTCTCTTGCGCTAAGGCCAAGCACTACGCGCATTAGCGTAGTTTTACCGGCCCCGTTTGGCCCTAAATATCCGAACGAACAGCCCTGGGGTACTTCTAAGTTCACGCTGTTGATCACGGTACGCCCCGCAAAAGACTTGACAAGCCCTCTGATCTCAAGCGCCAGCTCTTCGCTTTTTGCCTGATCCAAAACACTTGTATCTTTTGGCTTTACAGTCTCCATATATTATCCCTTGTGGCCTTATAATAAAAAATAATCCGCTCTGAGCGTAATGCTTTCTTTATTGGAAAAGGCGTTCTTCCCATTATTTGGGACTTATAACGATATTTCGAAAAGGTAGATCTATGTCAAAACATCAGAGCTAAGATTTTTCAATCTGCCAGCTACCATAGCATAGGAACATTCTTACGTCAAATATAGATTTATTTTTAAAATAATTCTGACATCACTTGATAAATAACATCTAAGATAAACGACATCCGTTGTATTTACGGAAATTGCATTTATAACTGATACATTCTAAAACCGATCCAAATGACCGGACTCTTCTGCCGGTCCGGCTTTTATACCTATGCATCAATCTCATTTACTACGGATAAAAAAACTTTTTCAATGTCCTGTTTTTTTTGGGGGTCAATAAAGGCAGGTAATCGACCGAGGATTTCCCGGTTTTGGAGAGCTTCTCTACCGGCGGTCTTAGCGGCCGCATCTGTCAGCGGTGACAGCCTCTGTCTATTTTCTGTCATCCAGCTTGGAATATCAACCAGATCGTACAATAGTGACTGGCTGTTGCCCAGGGTAAGCATTGTATAGAACCAAGTACCGCTTCGTATGCGCCGTTGTGAAATTCCCACAGCTTTTAACCCGTCAAGCAGGACTTCGCCAGGGCCTATTCCGGAAAAGCAAATCAGCTTTGCCGTAGAGCCGACGAGACGTCCCCTGTGGATCTCTACGTACTTTTCGCCGAATAAGACACTGAGGACTTTGCCCCACGCTTCGCCCAGCCAAATAGGAGATTTGATGATGTCCTCGACATACAACGGATCATCTTTTGGAATGAATATGTCAATCCACACCTGCTGCTCCGGGCCAATCAGTACAATGCCGCCGCCACTTGCCCGTTTTACGATATTGCAGTCAGGCAAAGAGTGCAGAAACTTTCTTATCCCTGCTTCGGTCTGTGAGCTTCCCAAAACTAATGCCATGTCCAACGGGTCGCATACCATAATTGTTCGCTCGACCAGGGGTATGAATCTGTTGACAAGTTCGTGCGCAAAATCTTTTTGATGGATGACTCTAAAACCATTAATAATCGACATTTATAGACTTATTATGAGCAATTCTCAATCAAAATGGTTGATTCCCATTCAGAAGTCTGGACATACGGTCTCCATTCCGGACGTATGTCGCCGCGCGCGATAAATAACTGCAAAGACGGTTGAGGCTCTCTTGGAATTTTATGCAATCTGAGATTGGTTTCGGAAACCAGTCTGCTGCCTTTGACGGCATTGCACCTCCTGCAAGCAGCTACTACATTGTCCCATGAATTCCTTCCCCCGCGGCTTTTAGGAATTACATGATCGATATTTTCTGCCATAGTGCCGCAGTACTGGCATCTATTGTGATCACGGAGAAAAATTGCTTTTTTAGTAATGGCTATTTTCCTGTTATATGGGACTTTGACATAATTGTGGAGACGGACGATAGACGGCTCAGGAAAAGACCTAGTCACAGAAGATAGAGTCATTTCTGTCCTATACACAAGCTCAGCTTTACCATACAAAAGGAGAATTAATGCTCTTCTGGTAGAGACAAACCCCAGTGCCTCGTAAGTAGCGTTCAACACCAGAGCACGTTCCATATACTATGATCTTCCCGAAAAGGTGTTAGTGATCTTAGTCTTAGACCTGCGGCTTAGTTTTAAGTAAGATGACTCCATTACACAAAACCTTTACAAGCTATGTTACCGGCATCGGTTATCAAAAAAGATTCTCCCGCACGTGATATAAACAATATACAACGCAAATCGGTTGCCGTTGTATATTATTTTACCAGTTTTGCCAGAGGATGAGATTTTCTTTTGACAACAGATAGATTCTTGATCTCTCCAGATTTTTGAGACTCAGCCTCTTAGGTGTTGTCTTTCATTGGCACACCACATAATATAGTCATATACGTCATGGAAATTCAAAACCAATTTGGGATTCCCATAGGCTGTCTCCATTCTAAATGCCAGCCAACTGTGACTATTTTTAGCATGGTTATAACTGCTATGGAAAAGACGTCTGAGTATCAGGTTATAAGCTACAAAATATGATCCTGATATAAACCGCAGAAGAGTTATTACCGCTGCTATCACCGGGTCAAATACCTTTTACCTCTGCAAGCAACATTTAGACATTAACTTTATTGTGACTGCTTCCGCCAAAGATGCGTAACTTTATGCGCGATAACAGTTAATTCTCCAGATATAGGTTTATGACGGAAACGTTGATTATCCTCTGAGAGTAGCGAATTGTCTGCTTTTGTTACATTTGACTTAATCATTAAATAATAATTGCGATCTATGATAAAAGCAGATATAAGCATTACCATAAAACCTATCGTAGCAATCAGCAGTGAGGTACGGAAGCTAAAAATCAATATCAGAAACCCTGCGAAAAGAGTAACACCTGGCCACATGAGAGAAGGGTGTCGATGCAGATGTTTCTTGTCAAACCCGGAGCTTACCCTGCTTGCAAATCCGCGGTCATGTTCGAATAATCTTTGCTCCAGATCTTTGAGTATTTTTTGCTCTTCATCTGATAGGGACACCTGCTTCCTCCTTTCAAGTTTATTCGCAAATATTTTATTTGTTAACTATATTATTATAGCAAAGCCATACAGTCCTGCCACCTCAGCTTGAGTAATAAATTATTGTTCACCGGAATCTCAGGCTTACGGTATCACTCGATGGTTCATTTACTCTGCCCATGATATTTGACTATAGCGCCGGTCAGCCATAGTCGTATCGGTATTGGTTTTGCTCTTCATGGATCAAGCCAATACCGATCTTAAAGCTAGATTATACTTAGCATTGGATGGACATTGCAAGCACTCAGGATAACCAATCGCTTATACTTTCCCTGCACACCACGAACGGCAATACATTTTACCTGAGCAATCATAGTATCTCAGTCCCGTGTAAGTCCGTACCTAATATATTGATTTCCAAACCGCTCTTTGATTTGTAACGCAGTGTCTTCTAAGGATGTGCTGCCTCTCTCGGTTCTTGCGTCTTCAAAAAGTTGATGTTGTGTAAATCTCGTATCAGATGAAGGGGACAAATGGCTCAGCTGTACGCCGCAAAGCCTAATACTTAGCTTAGGATCCAGTTTCACAAGAAGTTCATGCACGGCACTTTTGAGTTCGCTAATCGAGAAAAAATACGATTCCTGAGTTTTTGACCTTGTGATAGTTTCAAAATTTGTAAATCTGATCTTAACAGATACACACCGGGCTATCACTTGCATACGTTTTGCTGCAAAATACACCTCTTCGGCCAAAGCATCTATCTTGGCTGATAATTCCTCTAATCCGATAACATCGCTGTCAAAAGTCTCTTCTCGACCTATAGATTTCCTTAATCTATAGGGAACGACTTCCGAGCTACTTTCTCCTCTCGCTAAATTGAAGATCCAGGATCCTTGAGCATAACCAAACCTATGGATGAGACTTTCAAGAGAAATTATCCTTAAATCAGCTACGCTTTGGACGCCCATACCTGCCAACTTATTCAACGTCTTATGCCCTATACCGGGCAAAGAACTGACGCTCTGGCCGGAAAGAAACTCCATTGCCTCTTCTTTGGTTACGAGGACGACCGGTTGCTGGTATCGTATCTTGCCATTGATGATTTTTGGCTTTGCGGCCTTTGAAGCCAGCTTGGCAAGAAGCTTATTATAAGATACGCCTATAGTGCACCGCAAACCTGTAGCTGCAAAGACTTCAGTAATGATCTTATGTGCAATAATAAAACTATCGCCAAATAAAGTATGGGCATGGGAAACATCCAAATAAGCTTCGTCTAAAGATACGCTTTCCACCAGAGGCGTAATACTTTGCAATATTTCCATAAATTTATTGCTAAAAAATCTGTAACGATCCATTCTCACCGGAGACAAAACGGCCTTTGGACAACAGCGCAGTGCTTGATATATCGGCATTGCGGCGTGCACACCTCGCACCCGCGCCTCATAAGATGCAGAAGCAACAACACTCCTGTTGCTTTGCCCTCCTACTATGACAGGCAGCCCATCCAAGGATGGATTATCCAAAACTTCTACAGCGGCAAAAAAACAATTAATGTCGATATGTAAAATGTCTGTCATAGATTTTCCTTGCCAATATTTCTGCAAAACAGCCGAGTTTCTCGTTTAACGAAAGTATGACTGCTTTACAGTTTAGAACTGCACACGTCTAAATCCTTCAGCGAAAGATAAGCCAGCCGCATGACCGGCTTCTTGTGCTCTGGCGCGAACGACAGACCTCAGCCATTCGGTCGACTCCCCCAATTGGCTTACATGGGATCGAACAGCTTTTTCTTTATCGTCTATGCTTTCTGTGATATCTATAAATACAAATGGCTCCAAGGTCCCCGAAAGAAGCATGTAGCTCACATGATGAGGCGGCCCACTCTCTTTGAAATAAAGGGGAGAGGACGAGGCCGGCGACACCGCATCAAGGGCGGCCCATCCCGTTTCCCTATGATCCCTGTGATTATAGTAGTGCTCACCAAAAAAAACTGCCGTTGGATCTGGTGAAATGACAACTTCCGGTTGGAATTTTCTAATTTTATCCACCAATTGCATCCGGAGAGAGATATCGTTGAGAACTTCTCCATCCGGTATGTGTAAAAAAATAACCTCTGTTACCCCAAGATAAAATTTCGCATTATTTACTTCATTTTCTCTTATTCTCACTAAGTCATCGGTAATCAAAGTCGGGTCTGCTGAACCTTTATCACCGCTGGCGCAAATCACAAGACCTATTTCGCAGCCCAATCTGCTCCAACGTGCTAAAGTTCCGCCGCATGAGACATCGGCATCATCGGGATGTGCATAAATAGCCAAGGCCCGCTTAGGAACATCTGTCAAAATTTCCATAATAAACTCCAAGATAGATCACCGAAAGCAAAGTAGCTATACTAACCACTTTATCCTACATCCAGCGACAAACTTATTTGGCAATGCGGATTAAGACTTACACCACACGACTCTGAAAACGGAAATCATCAACAGGTAGAGCGTCCAATTACATTAAGGTTTACTGCCGGTACGCGATGCTATCAAGCTCGTCGAATGTAGCACGTTATGAGTGTATGGCTTCTTGGCATGTTCCTTATTGCCTGATACAAGGACCCCGGTGCCAACCCATAACCCTGCAATTATCAAAAGAATAAACCCTAAAGAAAGTAGACTTTCCAGCATCCTACGGCCAGATACATGTCCTGTTTCGAGCCTCTTTTTCCTATCACTCATTTGCCAAACGCCAATATCGTTTCTGACAATCTTTGCTTGAAGATGAAACGATCTATCGGTTCTGATTGCGAAGGGACCGGAGGAGATGCCGGTTGTTCTTCTCTCTGGAGTGCGTAATGGGATATTCTTGTAATCTTCCAGCCAGGATATCGATATATCAGTCTTTGAAATTACCGCTGACATCTGAGAGTTTGCTTTAAACGATTTTGGCAACCGAGATTTGTTTCCGGCATAAGACTGCTGTTTTAAATGTAATGTGCGGCAGGATATTTCTGATTCAAACCCGTGAAGGTTTCCGGACAGTCTCTGCGGGGAGGGTAGGTCGTCTATCTTTGCGAAGGGATTACTGTCATACATACAGTCTCTATAATTTTCCATATCTTGTTGAGTTAACAATTTCTCTTCCCTTTCTGCGACAAGCAACAATGAGTCTTGATCTTTACAGGCATCGTTACCTGTAAATACTTAACTTTTAGTCCTATGGGTATATAGTAATCGAACATATGTTCGATGTCAAGCATTTTATCGAACATATATTCGAAGAACATATGTTTGCTCCTGAAATTCTGCTAAACTGCCCGTGAAGAGATATTACGGAAATTCACTTATGCACAATCACATACCATAAGGATGGTCGCTTTGATGGGACAGATACTTACCTCTAAAAGAAAAGAAATACTGGACTTTATTTCGCTCCAAATAAAATCACAAGGCTATCCGCCGTCGGTACGTGAAATAGGTGACGCAGTTGGATTGAGCTCTACATCTACCGTGCACGCTCACCTCAATATTCTCCAAAAGGAAGGTTTCCTGTTTCGCGACCCCACCAAACCACGTGCCATAGGCATCAGAACAGAAGAAACTGATGTGTCGCCCACGAAACAATATTCAATTGCAGAAATACCTCTTGTAGGTAACGTTGCCGCCGGAACCGGCGTCTTGGCTGAAGAGAACGTGGATGAAATCTATAAACTGCCACGAGATTTGGTAGGCGGCGGGATACTTTTTATGCTTAAAGTACGAGGAGATTCAATGATCGACAGTGGCATCTTCCCCGGGGACTTTATTATCGTAAGACAAGATAGCCAACCCAATAACGGCGATATCGTAGTGGCGGGAATACCAAATGATGAGGCTACCGTCAAAATTCTTAAAAGAGCTCGCGATAAAATTATTTTGGTTCCTTCCAACCCCGCGTATTGCGAAACCATCTTCAACTCAGATGAAGTGACAATCTACGGGAAAGTGGTGTCTGTATTTCGCCAGTTATCATAAGCGTCATGTGTCCTATGCGACGCTTATGATAATGATTGAAACCGCCGTCTCAAAAATACTGTTGCCGGTTGCTATCGTCAACTCGGCAAAGAAAATCGCTCTTCTATTTCTGGGCTCATATATTGCTCAGCTGGTCCTTTTCTGATAGCTTCCAAAATCTTCTCCGCTACCTGTTCAGGCGAGTCGGACTGCATTTGAAATGACGAAGGCCGGTCATTGGCAGCTGTTTCATGCTTGATTGCGTTTTCGCCAAAGCGGGTATCGGTAAGCCCCGGATGCATCAGGGTGACGATAATATTTTGCTCAGCCAGTTCACCGCGGGCAGTCAGGGTTAAGCCATTGAGTGCGTACTTTGTGGCGGCATATGCACCTATTGTTGGTATTGCCATTTTGGATACGTTGGAGCTGATATTTACTATCGAGCCACCGCCGTTTTCACGCATATGGGGAATAACTGCCTGCATCGCAAGTAGCGGTCCGTACAGATTTAATTGCATAATTTCTTTAAATTCCGTTACATCAATTTCGCTGATCGGAGCTCTCAGGGCACGTCCGGCATTATTGATCAATATATCGATCCGGCCATAATGGGAAATCACCTTTTCAATCATTTCATGAATCGAAGTTTCTTGGGTCATGTCAGCTTGTATTGCTAGTCCATTATCAAATCCGCTGGCTATCTCATGCAATTTATCCAATGAACGGGCAGCGATGGCGACCTGTGCCCCACAATTATTAAGCAGTTCTGCGGTAACTTTACCAATACCTTCCGAAGCTCCGGTAATCAATACAACTTTGCCTTTTATTTCCATATAATTCTCCTTTACAAGCAACATAGCTTAGTATTTGGCTTTTGGACAGTACGGCCTTTGATCATAATTTGACCTATTTGCTCCAACAGAAGAAAATCTTACCATCTTATATAAAAGATTGAAATCATCGGGCAAAGCAGGATTTCCTCTCCCTGGTTTTACTTCAACAATTCTCTTATGGCTGAGAGATAAGCGGGCTATTTATTAACGAGTTGTAGAATCGGAGCTCTGCCATATAACAAAACTTCAGAGTATTTTCGTTTCTAAATCCATGACCTTCGTTCTCAAAGGTAAAAAACTCTACGCGATTCTCATCTGTTATCAAATTGGAAACAAGATTTATGGTTTGCGAGATGGGTACTATCTTATCTTGCCAGCCGTGGAATAACAGAACTGGCTTTTTAATACGGGAGTGATTATAAAGTACAGATCTTTCATTATATGCCTCAAGATATTCCGGTAAAGGTCCAATCAAACTATCCGTGTAATGACTTTCAAATTTATGTGTGCTTTGCGCCAATGAAAGTAGGTCACAAACTCCATAATAGCTGACAGCCCCGGCAAATAGATCACTTACTACCAATGCAGACAATGCCGTAAATCCCCCTGAGCTTTTGCCGCGTATAAAAATTTTATCTTTGTCAACAATCCCAGCATTTATAAGGTTTAGCGCCAATTGCTCAGCGTCTTCTGTATCTGTGATACCCCAATCCAATCCTTCCCTATAGTTCCTGCCGTGCCCACTACTACCCCTAAAGTCTAAGTCAGCTACCACGAACCCCCTGCTTGTCCAAAATTGTATGCCTAAATCTAAGGCCATCGATACAGACCCAGTCGGACCGCCATGTATATTTATAATCAGAGGGGGTAAGGCATCACCACCATCGTATCTTTTCTCTGTTGGCTCGTAGATTAATGCATAAGATTCACCACCTGAAGTCAATCGATACTTGAGATGACGAGCATGCGAGATATTATCTTTAAACTTCGGCAAAGGCACTTTAGTTGACAATTCAGTCATTGAACCTACCCTTGTATCCAATGCAATTACCACAGGTGTATCCGTTGAAGAAGAAGCTATACAGTAAAGTATGTCCCCGTCCGAAGTAAGCCAATTGTAATCTATGTAATCGGCATTCGATAAACGATTGACAATCATATTGTCTCCAATAGTTACAAGATAATCTTGGTTTTGATCAGAATAAGCAGCTGCTAGATTACCGCTAGGAAGAACACAATAGCTGTATTTGCCTATGACCCAATCTGGTTTAGCAAAATCAGTTTCGGCGACATACAAAGGATCCATGGAAAAGGACTCACCGATATGATGAATTAAATAGAGATTATTCCATCCTGATTTATCGCTAATACACACCAAATCACCATTTTTTTGGTACAGGGGTTGTGTAAAGGAAGCATTGGCAACAATGTATTTATACCGATCTTCTATGAGAATGGTATTTTCATTTATAGCAATTTGACTACATACTAGTTGACTAGTATCCCATGGCATATTTGGATGATCCCAACATACATAGGATAGATATTTATTGTCCGGCGAAAGTGCTATAAATGAATAAAAATCATGTTTGTTATCTATAGTTATAGTGTTATCTTTTTCTATATTCATAGCGGTATCGCTCGGAATTGCCACAATGCTATTATGCACCGTATGTATATCTGAACTCAAATGCCGCTCTCTAATAGCAAAAACATATTTTTTATCACCGGAAAGCACCAAAGATGCATACCGATCCTCATTATCTAAAGATGATGGATGAGTAATAGGTATTGGGGTTGTGTAGTATAAGTCATAATTTATACTCTGGTGATGGTTGATAGAGTATAAATCTCTATCAACCATCGGCAATTCAAAATCTGCAAAATCAAAATTATAATCATCATTTAGCACACAGGAAACTGAGATCCGGTATATCCTCTGATCAGATTCATTGCAAAAATATATTACGTAGTTGTATCGAGAATCTGAAGTTATACTTAGCAATTCAATAATGACGGAACGCCCGCCGTATTCATGAACCTTCGATTTCGCTGAATAGTCTTTGGGTAATATATCAAATGTAGGCAGCTGTTTAGAGATTTCCTGCTTGAGATCATTGGTAAAACAGAATAAAATACTGTAACGTGAATTACCATCGAACTGTTTTTCCAACCAGATTATGGCATTATTCGTTGCGCAGGGCTGTGTCGGGCAATTAGTACTCTCAAGTAATAAGTCTATACTGATGGGTCCATCATTGAATTGCATACCAACTAAGATACCAATGATCCGTACTGCACAGACATCTCTATAGAATAAATATCAAGCTATGTCACATTTCCTCACGTCAACAGCAGACGCACATACATAAAGGCCTCGTGAATATTCACGAGGCCTTTATGTTAGTTCTCAAGAGATCTTATCGGTCTCTCGATGACTATAAGTTGTGATCTATGAACAGCTCACAGATGCAGGTGAAACAGTACCTGAATCTGTTCCCTGGAAGCCAAAGGATGTACTTTGTCCTGCTGCCAATGAACCGTTATAGGATGAATTGGTAGCTGTAACAGAAGAACCCGATGCGCTAACAGTTGCTGACCATGAGTTGGTAATAGCAGAACCTGAAGGAAGGTTAAATCCTACAGACCAGCTTGATATAGCCGATGAACCTGCAGTGACGTTTACATTAGCTGTAAAGCCACCGGCCCATTGGCTGGAGATAGTCATGGTAGCAGAGCATGCTCCCGAGGTTGTAACAGGAGCTGATGATGTTGTTGTGGTAGCACCTGAGTTAGTAGGAGTACCTGAGTTAGTAGGAGTAGATGTGGTGGTTGTTACAGGAGCAGATCCTTCACCTGAGGTAAGTACAACTATTGATTCAGCAGGAAGTGAAATAGTTCCAGATGAAAGATCCATCGTGCCTGAAACTATTGCAGGGTCTGCATTGTCATAGGTGTAGCTGGTGGCAGAAGATACTCCTGATAATCCAACGCTTGCTGTTGTAACACTTGAAGAGCTTGAGTTGGAGTTTTCAAGAAGTACTGCATATCCACCGTTTGGAAGCTTGGAGCCCCATCCGTAAAGGTTGGTACCTGGAACCGTAGGAGCTGTTACACCTGAGTTAGATGTAGAACCTGCGGCAGGCTCAGAACCAAGGAAGAGGTTGGAAAGAGTTGCTCCTTGAACTGCCAAGTGAGAAGCCAGCTGGTATCCATAGTATGGAGGCTGAGGAGTGTCTATAGGACCTTCTGTAGTGTTTGAAGACAAAAGTCCAAAGTCACCTCCTGAAAGTGAACCATAGTTGTGGATGTCCCACCAGTCAACAGACTGGGCACCATAGCTTAGCCATTCAAGGGTATCTGCAGCTGCAAACAAAGCACCTACAGTCTGCTCGTTCCATACGTTTGAGGCATTGGACATATTGGTCTCACCGACTACGAATTTAGCCGATGGGTCATATGTATTCAGTGCCGTGTGTACGTTACCGGCAAGAGTAGGTATGACACCTATTTGAGCCATTATCTGTTGGACGCTCTCCGTCGGAGTGCCGTTGAACGGATAAAAGTGTACATCTACCCAGTTGATGTCTTGGGCATCTGCTTGAAGGATAGTGTCATCCCATGTCTGCCAGCTTGGAGCACCGGATCCGCCTGCCAAGTTGCCGTTCATGCCCCAAGGAATACCTATTTGGACATTGGGATCGGCTGATTTCATAGCCTGCATGAAGGTAAGTGCGTTGGTGGCATATGAACTTGGTACATGCGGATTTGCGTGGTTGTCTGTTTCCCATGAACCGTATTCCTCGTTTCCTATTTCAAAGAGGGCTACGTTTTCATTTGCTGTTGACATAGATTGAGTTACCCATGCGGCAGCTTCTGCGGGAGTACCTGATCCATAGTTGACAGTGATCAGTTTTTGTGCACCTGCTGCAGCTGTTACACCTGAGAACTGGGCAAAGTCTACAGATTGCGTATTACCGCTCACCGTATTTGTCTGCCAGTCATAGTTATCTGCAGTGGAACCACCGGGGAACCTAATCAGCTTCAGATCGGCACCTGAAAGAAGTGAAGGTATGTCTGAATCAAGCAGGTATCCGTCCCATGCAGCCGCATTCGTACCCAAAGGATATGAACTTGT
>Ga0207433_10012569_pt1 | contig 12643 bp, 8 predicted proteins | sample YelNatPaOPGAMG01_FD_187559 | JGI IMG/M metagenome (GOLD analysis project Ga0207433, IMG submission 187559) | Hot spring thermophilic microbial communities from Obsidian Pool, Yellowstone National Park, USA - OP-RAMG-01 (SPAdes) (version 3) | ecosystem: Environmental > Aquatic > Thermal springs >...
TCGGCGGGCTCGCAATGACAGAAGGGGCAAGGCGGGCTCGCAATGACTTTTCGTATGAATAATCCGGGCTAAATCCCCTTTATTTCCCCTTTACAAAAGGTGGATATAAAATTGTAGTTGCCCAATTCATTGGGCATTGTCCGATAAATCGGACAACTACATTTATCTTTCTGTATAGTGCTCTAACCGCAGGTTAGGCAAGGGAGCGAAGCGACCGAAGCAATTTTTTAAATTCCTATACCTGAACATCATCAGGGGCTTTGCCCCGGAAACCCCTACGGACAGGGGCAAGGTCTGTCCCTACAATTTGGATTGACCGCACTTGTGCGGTCATGACACCACAAGTGGTGTCATTCCAATGTTTTCGTAGGGACAACCTTTATGGTTGTCCGTTTCTTTTCTATAATGAAAAATTTCATTATCAAGTAATGGATTTTTTCAAAATCTATTACTTGAACATACATCAGGGGAATTCTTCCCCGGAAACCCCTTTCAACCCTCACCCTTCCCTCTCCCTTTTTAAGGGAGAGGATTGAGGTGGGGATTCCCTCCCTGAAACCATCTGGACAGGGACAAGTTCTGTCCCTACATTGATAACCTCGTTTTTCGCTCAGATAAAATCTAAATTCCCAATCTTGAACAAATCGGGTCAGAATTTAAAGCCCATCCCAAATAAAAACTGAAATTCCCTTTCAGTATCGTCAGGACCTGCATAAGGGTGTTTTATCCAGCTCAATGCAAAACCCAGGGAAGGTGACATCGCAGTATTTTCAGAAATGGGGATATGTGTTGTAATGTTAACCCCTGTCCAAATTGGCCTTAGTGTGAAAGGAACTAAAATATACAAACTGCTCGTTGAAGACTCATTTTCCGCAGACCATCCTTGAAGAAATGTGAATCTGAGTCCATAGGGTCCTACTGCATCAAACTTTATTGCTTCATTTTTACCCGATTTTATTTTAAGACCGATGTCCAGATTGCCCCAGGGAAAAATCAAAAGGTGTTTATTTCCGTAACCTAACATAGGCGTAAAGGATAGATTACCACAAAACCCCAAATTTTCTTTAATCCCTTTTTCCATTTGAAAGTCAAACCTTGGACTGGTTTATTTATAGATACTCCAAAAACAGAGGTCTCCGCCCTCATACATCATCATCTGACAATAATTGAATCCCATACCGATGCGGAAATTCCAAGTTTTGGGTATGGAACTTTTCTCATACAGAGGAGCCATACAGGAGATAATAGCAAAAATTAAAAATATTGAGTATTTTATCATTCAAAAAATCGGTCACGGTTATCAACGAGTTTCTTTGGTTTAAAGATTGATTGACTGAGATACTGTAGTCGCCTCTGACGCAAAATTTGAAGTTGCTGGACCATCGTAGAATCAAATGGGGCACTTATCTTCTTATCACACCTGATGATATATCCTGACCATTCAGTAATTAAGGGCCTTGAGGTCTGACCAACTTCTAACTGAAAGACCTGGCCCGCAAATTCCGGTCCATAGCGTGATTCAATTTCAAAGAGATTTGCATCTTTTATTTCGTTTTTAAACAGGAGGGTGTCTGAATCCGCTACCTGCTCAAGGGTATTCCCGGAGATTATTCTGTTATATACATTTTCAAGATATTCGGACATAATCTCTTTCAATTTTACCCTTTCATAGCGGGACTGAATGATTTGTTTATTTTCCTTCAGGTCAAAGACTTTCTTGGGAATTATTGAATCCAGACTTAAAAGATAATAACCGCCGATACTGCTTAAGGGTCCGGCGATTTCATCCTTTTTCATTTTTTTAGATAAGATTTTTGCGAGTGCTTCAGGATTGCGCACCGGGAAGTTCAGGCGCTCGGGATTTAAGGGTGGGGTCTTTCGCACCATTAAATTAAATTCACTGGCTGTGGAGTCAAATCCAATTCCTTTTGCCGTCTCCTTAAAAGATTCAATCTTCTCCTGGATTTCACCAATTGTTGAGGGGGAGACCTTAATCCTTGATTTTACTACATATAAATGACCCTTCTTAATCCTTTTGATTACCTCAAATCCCTCTGGCGTGGGGAATACATCAGAAACCTGACCATCCTTGAGTTCTTTATAGACATTTACCCGCCAGGTGAAGAGTTCGTTCTCGTCTGCGAATTTCACCTCAATGATTGTATCATCAGAGACCTCACGGGCTACCTTTAAGAAATCCTCACCTTCCTTTATTCTTAAAAGGAAATCCTCAAGTATCTCCTTTGCTTCAATTGTATCCTGAGGTGATGGTTTCTTTTCAAAATAGACATACTTAAAAATTTTTGATTCAGGGGTTATGAAATCCTTTCTGTTTTTATTATAAAACTCCTTGAGTTCATCGTCGCTAATTGATAAAAGACCACGCAGACGGAATGGAAAGATACTAATAAATGAAACATCGTAGGTGGTAGTCTGCTTTGCCATAATTACACTATCTTCAAACGGGGATGACCACCCCATTGTAGAAATAAGGGAACGGAGTTTTTCCTTCGGCAATTCTCGGCGCAGATTCATTTCGTATTCAAATAACCACTGGCGACTCTGGGGCGCCTTCAATAACTCAAGATACTTATTGTAATCAAATTCACCCTTTTCGTTCTTCATATATTCTGATTCATAGACCTGTCTTGGTGGATTGCCCTTTATTATCTCCCAGATTTCCTCATCGCTCACGCTGATTCTTTCTTTTTGAATCAATGTATTCCAGACCACCTCATCCACCAAATCCTGCCAGATTTCTTCACGGCTGAGATTTTTGTTTTCCCTTTCCTTCGCCTGCACATATCTTAAGTAATCAGTATAGGAAATTGTTGTATTTTCAATCTTTGCAATATCGGTATCTTTATTCTGGGCTATTCCAGTAATATCAAGTCCCCACTGGAAAAATATTAAGAGGGCAAATGCGGCAACCACAATGAATAGAATGAGTCTCGTTTGTCTTCTTAAATTCTGCATCATATTTGCCTCCGTATCATAGGAGTAATTCTATTCAGATTATATTAGAAGTCAAGGTGAAAAATTCTTCAATATCTCCCGGGCCTGAATACCATAGACTGAATTGGACTCTTTTAAAATTAGATTCTCAAGAACTTCCCGGGCTAAAACTTTATTGCCCATTTTTAGAAAGATACGGGCGCGAAGAATCTCGGCCTTTTTGATCTTATTTTCCGGGAATTCCTTTTGCAACTGGTTGAGATTTTTTAAGGCGTCATCTGTTTTATTCTCATTAAAATTTATAAGGGCGAGGTAATATAGGGCATAGTCACCGAAATTGGTCTTGATTAAACGACCAAGACTATCTCTTGCGGATTGTGTATTACCGACTTCAATAAGAAAGATTGCCCTTGCCAGATTCTTTAACTGGAGAGTATCCCGGCGTCCAACTTCAATTAAGTATAGTCGCTCCAAGGCATCATTGGCAATCTCAGAGGAGGAGAATCGGGCAACGGTCTTTAGATACTCTTCTCTTGCCTCAAGGATTCTGCCACCAAAGAATAGGTCTTCGCCGACGAGATAATAAAGAAATGGTTGTTCCTCAGGTTTTATAAATTTTGAGTTTTCTATTAAGAAATTTAAGGCTGTATCAAGTTCGTTTTCCATAAGATAAAATTTATTGATTTCCATTATTAAATTAAAACTGGGCGACTCTTTGAATAAAATTTTTAAAGAATCAATCTCTGAATTGATTAATAGAAAGATTATAATCATCGCACTTCAAGCAGTCTTTTAAAATATTCCCGAATATAAATTTCATATTCTTTTGGATACGGTTCTCTCAATGCCCGCTGGATTATCTCCCTCAATTCATCTCGACCAAGTTCCTGGGGCAATTGGGCAGGAGAAGGTCGGATGATATCCTTACCAGGTCGGCTTTTTCGCTCCTTTGTCCAGTCCTCCTGTCTTATTGACCTTTCTGCATCAAGGAGCCGGGAGATGATCATCTGCTGCCTTTCAATGAGTTTACGGTCAAGTTTATATTGATACAACGCCTCTTCTATCTCCTTCATCTCTTTACCGAGTTCGTCAAGCAACTCCTGATATTTACCCGCACCCGGGGTCTCCTTCAGTGCCTCAAGTGCCTGCCTCAATTCCCGCTGTTTACCTGCAAGTCGGGAAATCTGGGACATCTGCTCTTTGGTCAGGCCACTCACTGGGATAGGGAAGATGCTGAACATTGATTGATTTAAAGAAGACTGACCCTGCGTGATTTCAGACAGACTCTTTAAGAACTGGTCCATACCGGTTGATGAGCCGGCGGTTTCGGATGCCTTCTTCAGACTTTCCAGGATTTCCAGACTGGCGAGATTTAACTGTCTCATTGCCTCACGGAGATTGTTTCGGCCCGCTCTTCCCTGAATTTCATTCACCATTCCGTTCTCCATCTCCTTTATTGCCTTTGCCAGACGTTTTCCCATCTGGGGTGTAACATAGAGACTCTTTACCTGCTGGGCATAAAGACTCTCTGCGGTTTCCTTTGTGGCATTGATGAGTTCTGACTGTAAATCCGCATCAAATTTTTCCTTTTTTACCATCTCCTCCTCAAGTTTTGAGATTTCTATAAGACGATTCAATGTCTCAAGCAAATTCTTTCTTAAGTTTGCGTGTCTGGATTTTGTTAGGGATTCATAAAGTTTTTGCAAATCCTGGGCGATTTTCTCTAAATTCATCTCGGTCTGAGAGAGGTCCTTTTGGGCGCTGGCTGAGGCTTCTTTTGCATTCTGGGCAATCTCCTTTAAACTTGTGGCAATATTCTGTTCAAGACCCTGTTCTTCGGCAAGTCTTTCAATCTCCTGGGCAAGGTGGTCAATCTCTTCTGTGAGGCTATCCCTTTTTCCTTCCTTCGCCATCTTATCTTCATTTATCTCTTTTGCCTCATCAGCAAGTTCCCTTGCCCGCTCGGCAAGTTCCCTTAACTTCTCCTCCTCTTGGTATCTTTTTAATATCTCAAGGGTCCTCTCAAGTGCTCTGGCGAACTCCTCCTGGAGTTCTTTTAAATTCTTAAGCGCCTCCCTGATCTCTTCCGGAGATTTGTTTAGTTCCAGTTTCAAATTCTCCAATGCCTGTCTCAACTCATCCGGTGCAATTTCTTTGAGAATTTTCATTATTTCCTGTAATCTCTCCAGAGACTTCTGGTCAAGGACAATTCCTTCCTTCAATTTTTCTATGGTCTGTTGCAACTCCCTTTCCCATTCAGATATTTTTTTTAGAACTTGTTCCTCCTTCCCGATTACTTCTTTCAAGCGTTCACGGTCAAGTGGCGACAATTCCCGTTCTTTTTTCAGTTTCTCTTCAATTCTCTTCACCTCTTCAATATTGTCTTTATAAATCTCCTGAAGTGCATTCAAGTCTGATTGCACCTGTGTCTCTTTGCCCGCTACTTCCTCATAGATTTGTTCCATCGTTGGGAAGTAGATGTAGTATGATTTACTTCTGCTTATCTGACCCGCATTGTCTTTTGCCTCAACATAGTAGGAGATTTCCTCGCCGGGAAGCATTTTTAAGTTGGTAAGGTTCCAGTCATAATATATTGTATCCTCAATACCACAATTAATTTTGAGGACAATTCTTTTTGTTTCTTTAAATTCGTAACACAAACTTACCGCAGAAATTCCGTAGTCATCACTGCATTTTATTCCCAGTGTTAAATTCATATCATTGGGCAGGTTGATGTTATAATTGGGATAAAATATCTCAACAATTGGTGGCAGGTCAGGGACTGCGTAAATTGTTATCGGCTCTTTCAATTCAGTCGTTCCCTTTAAATAAAGAAAGGCATTATCACTGGATTGAATGGTAAATCTTCCTGAAAACTCATTCCCCTGAAGATTCAGTTCGGTTGTATCCTGATATTCAAGTATTGCCAGATTGAGGATTTGAGATGCCAGACCTTTTATAAAGACTTCGGTTTTGGCAGGTGCTACAATCTGGCGGGTAAATTGGGTCTCTTCTTTTAGACCTGTATATTCAGGATATTTTAAATGGAATTCAAGGTGTTTTAAAAATAGTGGCTCAAGAATCTGTAATTTTACAACTTCGGTCTCGGTCATGAAAAATTTGAAATAGAAACTTAAGGGTTTTTCAAGGATAATCTTCTTCTCGGCAATTCCGTTTTGCACCTTCACCTTCTCAATGCGGGAATTACCTTCTTCCTGAAGGATAAGGAGGACACTTTTGGGCAGATAAGGAGAGAAGAGTGATAGTTTTAATTTTATTTCAGTTCCCTTAATCAAACTTTTTGACCGTGGTTCAACCTGGAAGTCAATTCTGTGATTTAGAGAAAACCAGAACCTTTGAGGAAAGAAAGCGGGATATGATAGAAATAGAGCAACTGTTATGAGGAAAAAGATAATTGAGCGATTCAAATTCTCATAACTTAAGTATCTGTTTAAGTCAATTCCATTTAACTTCTTAAAGACATTGCTTACAAATGCGCTGATTAAATCAACCGAGTAATTCTCCTTGTGCTCTTTTTCAATTGAGGAGAGTTGTATGCCACTGACCAGTTCACCCTGAAAATTTATTCTTCTATCAAGAATTCTCATCTTATCAATAAATCTCTTTTGCCGATAGAAGAAGACCGGGAATATACCAATGAGTCCATAGAATGGCGATTTTAATAAAAATAGCGAAATGGTGATGGCAATTATGATTGTGCCCGAGGTGAAGAATAGAAGGGCAAGAAGGTCAATCAGACTCTGTTTATAACTGTAGGATTTCAGTCGTTCAATCATCATTAATGGGTGAGGGCATAAACGACAATATTTATTCCCATTCTCAATGCCTGTTCTCTTTTTTCGGGTGGGTCATTATGGACATCAGGGTCTTCCCAGCCGCAGCCGAGGTCACATTCATAGGTATAAAAAACAACGAGCCGATTTTCATAAAATATGCCAAAGCCCTGAGCCGGTTTGCCATCGTGTTCATGGATCTTGGGAAGTCCATTGGGAAAGTCATAAAAACAGTGATAGATGGGATGGTCAAACGGTAATTCAATCATTGGTGAATCCGGAAAGACTTTTTTAATCTCCCGGCGAAAAGAAGAGTCCATTCCATAACAATCATCTGCATGGAGGAATCCGCCATTTGCAAGATACCTTCTTAAAATTTTTATCTCTTCATCAGTGAATCTTACCTCACCGTGCCCGGTCATATATAGATAGGGGTATTTAAACAAATCTGGATCGGCCAACTCTACTACAACCTCTTTTGGTGCAGCACGGATATGTGTCCTTTCGTTTATTGCCTTGAGAAGGTTGGGTAAGGAACTCGGGTCACAATACCAGTCACCACCACCGCCATATTTTAATCGGGCAATTGTGAAATCATATTGTGCAAAAAGGAGGCAGAGCAACATTAAAACCGGCATAGATTTATTATAATCCAAAAAACTTCCCTGTCAATAAAGAGAAACGAAATCCTACCCTTGAGTTCCTTACTTCCAAATATAAAAGGACCCCTCACCTTAATCTTCCCGTTTTAACAGGGAGAGAAGGGTGGAGTTTCAGTTCCGTTCTAACGGGATTGATGTATCTTGTTTTCCTCTTCATTTTGTAAACAGAATGTCAGCTAAATCAGTTCTTTATCTATAATTGGTTAAATGGTAATTGTGAATGGTTAAATATTTAATCATTTAACCTATTAGTTTAAGGTATGTGGGGACAGGGCTTGCCCCTGTCCAAAGGGGTTTCAGGTGATGAATTCTATCTTATCTTCACCACCTTTGCTGGTGTGATATTAAGACCTTCGGGCACAACAAAATAGACCCCAACTGGCAGTGCACGATTGGAGTTATCTTTGCCATTCCAGATAATCTGAGCGCCTGAACCATTTATCATTGATTGTGAGAAATCACGCACCAATCGCCCAGTTGTATCATAAATTTTTATACTGACTACTGGATATTGATTACTACACTGTTCACTCCCTGCAGCACACTTAATCACAAGCCGATTTCGAAATGGATTCGGAAAGGTAGAAAGTTGTGGAACATTGGTTTGCAGAGCAGTGTGCTCTTGAATTCCGACTAATCCAAGCCAGTTCAGCAATTGTTGTAGCACATATTTCCGCGAGACATATCCCGGCCAGGGTGCTTTATGAACTGCCTCCAAACCAAAACCAAGATAAATTGTTTTATAATCAAGCCAGGGATGATGATACCAGATTCCGGCACAGTTTGTCAGAAGTGAATCGTAGAATAAAAATCTGTTGGCGAGGGTATCTGCGTCAATTAAGTCTCTTGAATACTGGTTCTGGGCACCACTTGAACCGGTGGTCTGAAACTTACCGATATTTTGACCCAGTGTATCATTGGCATCAGAAAAACATTTATAGGAGAAGATTGAATCACTGATCAGGCGGGCATGGAGATAATTCTGATAGAATTGGGTTTGAGAAATTTCTTCGCCGATATTCTGACCGGTGATTAAAAGTTTACCCCCGCTGGTAAGAAAAACGATTAAACTTTCCTGTTCCACAGGCAGGACATTATTTGTCACACTTCTTCCCGTAAACCAGATGATAATTTTATTATTAAATTCAGCAATTCGGCTGATGGGGAATATCCCCTGCTCGGTCGGTTTCCAGATTTTATAGGTGAGATTTAGAGAATCAAGGGGTGATGCGTAATATTCGGAATACCTGCCGAGTGTATCACGGTTGATAATCAATAAATCACCTGGAGAGGTACGAAAGTTAAAATCGCCAATTGAATCCGGTGATACAATTATATTATTCCGGGAAAGGTCGGGGTAAGGGATTTCTGTCTTCACATATACATCATACATTGAATCAATCAAATGGGCAGTGAAATTACCGGTCAGGGAATCGGTCTGAACGCTATCAAAGAATGCAATAGTGGTATCGTTGACAAACTTAAAATATATTTTTGCCCCAATGCCGGCGTTGGAGATTGTATCCCGAACACTGCCACTGACCAATCTAAGTGGTTGCACATAGATAGAATTCTGTATTGTATCATTTTCGATTCGTTCATCATTGGGATGGTAACAAAATCCAGTGATGGGGAAATAACCTGTATCATTGGGAATCCAGGTTTCTAAAAACCAGATTGTATCTTCTTCGCCAATTGCAAAATTTATAATTGTATCGGATGAAAAGATTCCGCTTACTGAGAGATAAACATTGGAAATTGGTAAAAAGCCATAATTGGAAGAGACCAGATATATCTTTAATGAATCACCGGGAATAAAGAAATCCCTTTTGCCACGGGCAAATATAAAACTTACGCCGGCATCAAAATTTTTTATTGAATCCATCAATCCTTCAAAACCCATAAAGACCATATAATTTGAAACCCAGGAATGGTCTTGATACTGATTCCAAGCACGGGTTGGTGGTATTCCACCGTCGTCATCATAATCCTGAATTAGCATACTGTCAGTCAAAGAATGGTGATAACTCAGATATGTTCCATTTCCCAGAATTCGTCCGGCGAAGTTGTAGGCATTTGCATACCAGATGTTCCAGGAGTTATTCCAGGTCCCGCTTGGTTGATAGTATTTCATATAAGGGAGATAGGTAGTGAGCCAGACCTGACCCAACAGGGTATCCGCATCAAAGATTGAGCGGCAAAGACCCCAGACTGCAGTTCCTCCGGACATCGCCCAGATTTCGTCATTGATATTTACCGATGGATTCTGCTCAATCCAGTCTTTGACCCGCAGACCATAGGCAAGGGCAGAATCGCAATAAGTCTGATTGACCCTTTCCTTACCATACTGATAAAGCATTCCGGCAACAAGGGATGTTACCTTGGGATGGAGACGGCGATAATAGGGATCACTGACATCAAAAGAAAGGGGGTGGTGTATTATGTAACGGGCACAGGAATCTGAATACCACAAATATGTTGTATCATTGAAAGTCTGGCGATACCGTGTTTCTCCAAAGAGGGCAAGCCCGCAGTTCCAGACCCGATAATAGTCACTTTCCGTTCCTTCCTCTAAATATGCAGGATGATTCATTATATAAATCCAGGCCCGACGCAGATTCAGAAAATATGTGGTATCGCCAGTAATTTCATAATATCTTGTCCAGACCCAGACCGCCTGCTGGGTATTGTCAGTTTCCACTACACCAAGTTGGTCTTCACCTTCAATTATGCCTCCAAACTCAGGATTTAGAGAATCAGATACCTGCATTGAGGCAACAAATCCAGCAGTCTGAACCAGTTCGTGAATATAACTCCATCTCTGCCAGTCCCACCTTAAAAATTTTACATCAGTTTGAAGGATTGGTTTCCCTTTGGGAATTACTTCGGCTTTAAAAAAATCCTTATGGTCCCAATAAGGGAGTGCCAGAATTATAGAAAAGAGAATAGAAAAGGTCACTAATAATCTCTTCATAACTTTATAATACTATAAAAATTTTTCAGTTTGTCAATCGTCAATAACATTGAGCTCTCTTCTTTCCATTAATAATAAGCAAAAACTCTTTGCTAAAAAAATAGGTGGATTTATCTGCCACTCTTTTGGGCGGCTTGGAATTGGGCTTGGAATCTATTTGCCCGGATTATTCATACTCGTTGTCACTGCGAATAAGCTGAAACGAGTGATGCCGTTGTAGGTTTGTTCTGCACAATAAAATCCCCTCTGTTCCCCTTTTTCAAATGGGGAATAAGGGGGATTTAAAAAAATGCTGGTGAAAAATTATGTGCTGGGAAATGCTATAATTTTGCTTTAGTTTGTGTCAAAAACAGTCTGAATATTGGGGGAAAGTGGCTAAAACCTGAATAGTTTGCGTTTTAAATCAAAATAAAAGCTTACCCAAATCAAATCAATATTTTTCAGAATAACAGGGCTAAAACGAATTATTCATACTATTTTTGGTAAATTTCGTTCAAATGCAATCTTGGAGCGGATTTGCGCCATTTTTCAAGCGCAAAATTTTTTGACACCCTGTTTTTTTTCTTTGGGCTTCTCACCTTAATCCTCTCAGTTGCATTTCCTTTGTCAGTAGCGAGTAGCAAGTAGAGAGTAGAAAGAATTTTAATTCTTTTTTTGCTACTTGTTACTTTCTACTTTTTCTACTAAAAAGAAGGAAAGGGTGAGGGGACACTCTTTTTTTCTTTTTGTCATTGCTCGCCCCGTTAAATACATGAATACGACAAATTAGTTCCTTTGTGTTTCTATTTTTAAAATCTCTTATTTAACGGGGCGAGGAGCGAAATTCCTCACCTGTCGTTGCGAGTCCTCGTCCATTATCAATGGGCGGGACGAAGCAATCTGACCCTAAGGGTCATGCCGAGCGAAATGAGGAATCTCATTTAGATTCTTCGTCTGCTTGGGCGGACTCAGAATGACAAGAAAGGAAATGGTCGGAACTCAGAATGGCACTTCGTGTCGGATTGCTACGTCCTCGCCTTCAGCTCGGGCTCAATGACGTTCAGTATGAATAATCCGGTCTAAAAGCCAATGCTGATTATTGGCAATAAATGCCTTCAGGTACAGTGAGGATTTCTTTCTTCAGTGTCCTTGGTACTTGCTTATAGATTTCCGCATTTGATTTAATTATTGACCTTTTAGCCTTCATTGTGTATACTTCCTTCGGGATGTTTATAATCATAGCGACTCCTTTCAGGCAAAATATACCCGGGAGTCGCTATTTTTTCAAGTATTTGGGTAAGAATTTTTATTTTGAAGGATAGGAATTTGAGAAATTTCTATACTTTCAATAAATTAACAAGGGACCCCTCACCTTAATCCTCTCCCCGTTTTAACAGGGAGAGGGAAGAATGAGGGGTAGGGTTTCAGGGGCAAAACCCCTGATTATGTTCAGGTATAGGAATTTGAAAAATTGCTTCGGTCGCTTCGCTCCCTTGCCTAACCTTCGGTTAGAGCACTATACAGAAAGATAAATGTAGTTGTCCGATTTATCGGACAATGCCCAATTAATTGGGCAACTACAATTTTATATCCACCTTTTGTAAAGGGGAAATAAAGGGGATTTAGCCCGGATTATTCATACGAAAAGTCATTGCGAGCCCGCCTTGCCCCTTCTGTCATTGCGAGCCCGCCGAAGGCGGGCGAAGCAATCCCATCTGTTCTTGTGAAAAACCAAACGACGAAGTAATCCCTGAAATGACCGATAACAAATGAGATTGCTTCGTCCCGCCCATTGATAATGGGCGAGGACTCGCAATGACAAGGGAGAAAAGAACTCGCAATGACAAAAAGAAAAAACAGAGTATCCCCTCACCCCTGCCCTCTCCTCGCCAATCTTTGTGGCGGGGAGAGGATAAAGGTGAGGGGCGGGATTTCAGGGGCAAAGCCCTTGAACTATGTTCATTAAATAACCTAATTTCGGTAAGATTATTTTTGATTTAAAACATTCTGTTGACTAAAAAGAACTTTCTGGATATAATATAATTGAGGTTGCTATGGAAAATATCAAAAAAACACTTGATAAAAGGAGATTTTATGAGTGAAATCTTTGGGAAAAATAAAAAAGAGCAGTTAAAAGAATTGATCAGGCAGCTCCATAAGGGAGCAAAATTTGAAGAAGTAAAAGAACAATTCAGTAAGATAATACAGGGTGTTGATGCAACCGAGATTGCAAGAATAGAAGAGGAATTAATAAAAGAAGGAATGCCTGTAGAAGAGAT
>Ga0207433_10012575_pt1 | contig 12638 bp, 8 predicted proteins | sample YelNatPaOPGAMG01_FD_187559 | JGI IMG/M metagenome (GOLD analysis project Ga0207433, IMG submission 187559) | Hot spring thermophilic microbial communities from Obsidian Pool, Yellowstone National Park, USA - OP-RAMG-01 (SPAdes) (version 3) | ecosystem: Environmental > Aquatic > Thermal springs >...
GAGCAAGGGCCGTAGGACAGCAGCCACCAGCCGGCAAAGGCATTCGGTGCCATCCGGCCATGGCCACCATCGGTCCGCCGCATCCATCTAGCTTGCCTCACCAAACACTCTCCACCACCACCGCCAGCCGATGACCCCGCACAGCCCCATCCAGCCACCCCATCAGGGCAATGAATGGGCCGGATTTCTTCTCAATGCCCCAGGCCCATCCCCACAACACCATCCAGCCCAATCCGGAGCAGTGGAAAACCAGCTCCCCCAGCCCCAAGCCTACACCTTCGGCTTAACCCAAGCTCAGGAACCCCAAGCCTGCGGCTACAGCCCATGGCGGCCCACCCTGACCACAAGCCATCGATGCTTTTGCCGGCAGATGGCACCCAAGCAGACCAAAACAGCCCATGCAAGGCTGCCTGCAGCCGCCCTGTTGCCGTAGGCCATTGTGCGCGATCACCGCCGGGCACAGTGGCCCCTCGGCCAAATTGTTGGTGGCGGGCACCTGGGCGCGTTCCTGAAAGCTGAACTGATCATCCCTTTGCTGGCACAAGCGCCTCCGCACCTTCTGCTCAACCAGACAGCGCCGAGGCATTTCCAGCAGCGCCGCCACAGCCCTTTTGAGTGCCACCACAGCCTACGCAAACCGGCCCAGCTCAGCCCCATCCTTGCAGCCCCTTCAAAACCAACCCGCTCCGCCCCAGCCCCCACCACCGCAGCCAATCCTGACGCCCAGCCGATGAACCGGTGCAGGTAGAGCCCTTCCAGCCCGCTGGCCCAAACCCCACCCAGGCCACCTAGCGCCCATGCCAGCCTTGCACCAGATCATGCCGTTGACCCAGTGAATCAGGCCTGCCCAGGTAAGGATCCTGATCCAAGGATCCGGCGATGTGGGCCCAGATCGGGTCTGCTTTTCCGGCCAGATACCATCCCAGCGGCCAAAGCTCCGACCCTTGCAGAGCCTCCACAGGTTCAGCTCTGCAGTCCCACCACGGCTGTTGGCAGGGCAGGTGAGTGGGGATGGTGCTGAGGGATATGGTGCTGCGGCGGGTGCCTCGGTGTGGGGGGCAGTCCAAGCAGCCCTTGCGTCTGCAGTCGGTTGAGGCAATCGCGCGTTGCGATGTGCTTGAGCTGGCATGTGGGGGTGCGCCAAGTCCACTGTTGGGCTAGGTAGATGTACAGCCTTCTGGGGCGTCAGTCCGAGTGGGTGGCCAACAAGCGGTGGCTGTGGTCCAGTTGCTCTGGTCCAATGGGGCGGGGCTGGTTGTGGAGTCTTTCGGTCACGAGACAGGGTGAGGGGAGAGGCAAAAAGACGGCAGCTTTTTCGACGCCCTCTTAAAACGCTAAACACCTACCCAACGTCACTCGGCGGACCCAACGCACTCGCCAGCCTCTACGATGGATCCGCCCACTCATCTCAATTCTCAATTGCGACGGCTGCGTGAAGCGCACTCCGCCGCTACCGGTTCGATCTGTAGAGCCGTCCCTCCGTGAGGGTGCCGGCCAAAATCTTCGGCGAACCATCCCCACCAACGCACTGCGCAGGAGTGACACGAACGGTAGGGGCGGGTGCTGAAGGCGATCTCCGGCACCCGACCCGATCGGCAGCAATGCCGACCTGCAACAGACTGAGATGCGCCCGGTGCTGGGCCAAAGGGCCGCTTTTTGCACTCGGCAACCGCCGGGTCGGTGGCCTACAGTGGGCCCTGTCTTGCTATGAATACCGAGCAACTATATCAGCAACGATTGGCCCGGTACGTGACGGCCATGCGCAACGAGAAGCCGGACATGATTCCGATCCGGCCGTTTGTAGCCGAGTTCACCGCCCGATACGCCGGCTACACCTGCCAGGAGGTGGCGCACGACTACACCAAAGCTTTCGAGGCCGCTATTAAGACTGCCAAGGACTTCCAGTGGGACGCCATCGTGCCCAACATGGTGTATGTGTGGACCGGCTTGACCCAAGCAGCCGGTCTGCGGTATTACGCCATCCCCGGCATCGGCATCCCGCACACCACCGGCTTCAACTACATCGAGCCGCCTGAAGACCAAGCGTTCATGAAGGCCGATGAATACGACGCGCTGATCGCCGATCCGACCGGCTTCCTTTACAGCGTCTGGCTGCCACGCGTCTCCACCGAGATCAGCAAGGTGGGTGAGCCGGCCACCTACCGCAGTCATCTGGCTTTGGTCAAGAGTGCCATGGCCATGCTTCAGTATTTCTACGCTTTCGGCCCGCAGATCGACCGGATGCGGAAAGAATGCGGCTGTGTGTCGGCTATTGCCGGCATCTTCAAGGCGCCCTTCGATATCTTGGCCGACAAACTGCGTGGCTACGTGGGTTTGACCATGGACATGCACACCCAGCCCAAGAAAGTGCTTCAAGCTTGCGAAGCGCTCATGCCGCACCTGACGCATGTGGGCTTGAGCACGGCCGACCCGACCCGGCAAGTGCCGATCGGTTTCTGGATGCACCGCGGTTGCGTGCCGTTCATCAGCCCCAAGCAATTCGAGTCGCATTACTGGCCCACGCTCAAACCCTGCATCGAGGAGCTCTGGAAACACGGGCATCAAACCCTCTTTTACGCCGAGGGCAAATGGAAACATCACCTCGACACCTTCCGTGAACTGCCCGAGCGCAGCATCGTATTCCACTGCGACCAAGACGACATCTTCGAGGTGCACCGGAAGCTACACGACAAGTTCGCCCTCAGCGGCGGCATCCCCAACGTGCTGTTGAGCTTCGGCACGCCCGATGAAGTGCGCGCCTTCTGCCGACGTGTGATCGAAGAAGTGGCGCACGACGGCGGCTACATCATGGACGCCGGCGCCATCATGCAAGACGATACCAAGGTGGAAAACATGCGCGCCCTGACCGAGATCACCCGCGAGTTGGGGGTCTATTCCGCTGGGTCGTACCGGCCGCCTACTCCTACACCGGCAGCGGACCTGCCGTCGTGCCAGCAGTCCCGTGCCCAGGTCACTGGCCTGGCCGGCCGGCCCGCACCACCGATCAAGCCCGGGGTCTGTTTCCCTTGGGAACAAAAGGTCAAAGAACTGCCGCCCATTACGGGCGACCCGGACCTGATCCGGAAGGTGTGGGAAGACATCGAAGCGCTGGGCAACACTTACATCTGGCAGATGCTGCTCAGTTTCTAACCCGAAGGGCACGGCGTCCTCCGCCGTTGGTCTGAGGGCGCGCCAGCGGTTCAACGCCCTAGCTTGGATCGCTCCGGTCAAGGTTAAGTTGCGTCGTACCGGCCGTGGCCAGCCTTTCACCGGTGTAACACAATGGGCTGGCCGGTATGCGAAATCGTCAGCTCCAGCCGCGCAGATTCATCACCCGGCTTGACCACCAGTTCCAGCGCCCAAACCAGGGTAATGAGTTTGCCCGTAAAACTATACGGCTCGGCCGGCGCAATGAAACGGAACGGACGCGCCTCCTCGCGTTGCGGCTGCTCGAACCGCACCGTGTCCACTACTTCAAGGTCTTGCGTGCCCTTGCCACAAGTGTACCAGAACAGGCGCACCTCGACAGACTTGGGTGGCCGGTCAAGTTGCCACCCAGCAGCGCCCACAATTTCCTCCCCAGGGCGGAACGCCGTACGATTATCGCGCAGACCAAGTTTGAGCTGGCTCATGAGACAGCGGCTTGTGCTGGCGACAAGGGCAACACCGTAAACGGGAACTCATCGTCCACATCGGGGTAAAAGGCGATGTCCCCGTGCACGCGCAAAACCCAAGTGATCCGGTTGTGATCGGCCTTGAAGCTGTGCATGGTGTCGGCTGGAACGGTAAACCGTACCTGGCCATGGCGGATATCGGTCCACAGCGTGGGAGCGGCCAGCTCGATGGTGGCAAAGGTGGCTCGGTCGGTGCTGGTGTTCTCGCCGCTGGGATAAATGGCTTCTTCACGGCCTTCAAGCCATAGCCGCAGTTTACGGAGGGCGGTGGCCCGGCCCGTGATTTCCCACTCTAGCTCGGCTGAGCCACCCAGTGGCACAGCCGCGGCACTGAGCCGCAGCTTCACCCCAGGGGCAAACAACAGCAACAAACTATACCCCACATCGCCCAGCAGCAGCACACCCACAATCACAAACGGAATCAGGAAAATGGCTAAAAACCACTCCGGCTGCCCGCGTTGGAAAGACTGGATCGCTTCAACCAGGAATACCGCCAGGATGCCATTCCAGAAACCGGCAATGAGGACGCTGCCAGCAAACTTCCCTAGCCGTGAGCCGGTGGACCGCAGCACCAGCGGTCCGGCTGGCGGCTGAAGTGGCCCGGCACGGCTGTCCAAGGCCTTGATCAAAATTGGTGCCCCAACCACCGGCCTCGTGCTGGGTTTCGCGCCCCGTCGGCGCAACACCCACACCAGCCCGCCGCCCCCAAAGACCACAAACACCAGCGGAAACAAGCCCAACCACATCTCACCCGTAAAGTCCCGCACCAATACAGCATCGGTGGGGTCAGCCGGGTTGACGTAGCAGACTGCCTGCGCCCCAGGCTGATACCGGCGCGCAGCGGCCACCTTTGATTCGCGTCCACTGGACGACCAACGCGTGAAGCTGTAGCGGCTGGATTTGTATTCCACCCCATTGACCACGTAACTGTAGAGCACCTCCACACTGTAACCTCCGTGATGCGTACGCACGCGGCTGGACAGGATCACGCAGGGCGTCTCTTGCCAATGCTGCGCCTCCAACACTCGCCCCACCGGTCGCAAAAACAACGCATAAAACAGCCCCACCCCCACCACCAAAAAGAGCGCGCAAAACACCCCGATGAAACCTGTGGCCAGAGCTTGGGACCGCTGGGCTGAGATTGGCCCGGCAGCGGCCTTGGCTTGATCCGGTTGCTTGCGCCAAATGGCCCATAAGCCCACCAGCCCAATGGCCACAAATACAAGCAGGATAAGGCCTGGTATGAACGCAAACCAAAGACCTTCACGTTCCAACACCGCCTCGGCTGGCGCGGCTGGGTTGACGTAGCAGGTGGCCTGGCTGCCCACCGGATATCCAGCCGCATACCTGGCCGCAGCGCCGTAGTCGGACCAAGTTTTACCGCTCCAGGTCACCCGATCCGAGGTGTATTCCTGGCCCTGCCAAGAGTACCGATAAGAAATCGCCACCGCATACGAATCGGTGTCGTGCCCTGGCTCGATCACCCGGCTTTCCAGGATCGTGCACTGGACCGGCTTCCACCAGAAAGTCTGAGCCGTCCGGACCGTCTGCACCACTAGCAGCCCCAGCATCAACAGCGCAAACGCGCTGTAAGCCAGAAAAAACACCGATAGAGCAATCTTGCCAACGGTGCCCAGCCTCGGCCCGAACTGGATCACTGGCCGCACCACGTCAACCGCATATAGCCAACCCAGCCCATCAACGGAAGAAATTTGTCAGCTTGCAGCTCTCGAAGGGCACATCTGGTTCTCTTACCTTCGCCTGAGTCGCGTCGCCGGCTACCCATTGAACTGGTAGCCGCCGCCGTAAGGCGGCGGACCTGGTCTACCCGAGGCTCATTCCGCCGGCTTACGCCGGCGGCTACGGGTTCCAGTTCTTTGGTAGCCGCCGCCGTAAGGCGGCGGACCTGGTCTACCCGAGGCTCATTCCGCCGGCTTACGCCGGCGGCTACGGAGTTCAGTTCTTTGGTAGCCGCCGCCGTAAGGCGGCGGACCTGGTCTACCCGAGGCTCATTCCGCCGGCTTACGCCGGCGGCTACGGCTTGCTTTGGCCTGCCGACTGCAAGTGAGCGACACTGGAGGTTGGGAAACCTGCGCTACGCCAGGGATACCTGCCTGCACTAAACTGAGATGCGCCCGCGTCTTGAGGGCCTTTCAGGAGAGAACACCAGACAACACAGAATGGGCCTTTGCTTGTCCAGGGCCGAACCCGGGCTTGCCCACCCTTTCGCTTGGCTCCAAGCTGGGAACGAAGTCGTGCGCATGAGAACCCCAGCCTCAGTCTCAAGTGATGCCAATCCCAGATGGCGGCTCTGCCTGCGCAGGCGGCTGCTGGACCGCAAGAGGCGATGGGCCTGGGCACGGGCCTTGGCAGCGGTGCTGGCAGCAGGGTGGCTGGGCTGCAGCGGGTTCGCCGACGGCGCTGAGACCAACACAGCTTGGCAGGTCATTGCGCCGTTGTTTCAACCGCCGCGGGAGTTCGCCGACCAGTTCGGTTCCTACCGCTCGCCTTTGCTGTTCGCCGATGGCACGCGCGTGACCAACGCAGCCGGTTGGCCCCGGCGTCGAGCCGAGATCCTCAGGCACTGGCTCGAATTGCTGGGCCCTTGGCCGCCGCTCTTGCCCAAACCCAAGTTGGAGGTCGTCCGCGAAACGCGACGCGAGAATTTCACGCAGCGCCGTGTCCGACTCGAAATCGCCCCGGGCCAGACTGGCGAGGGTTGGTTGCTTGTGCCGGATGGCGCAGGGCCGTTTCCGGCTGTGCTGGTGCTGTATTACGAGCCGGAGACCAGCGTGGGCTTGGGCAAAGAGCCGCTACGGGATTTTGGTCTGCAACTGGCGCGGCGCGGCTTTGTCACCCTGTCCATCGGCACACCGGGCGGCAACGCCTGGCAGCCGGACTTGGGCGTGGCACGGTGCCAGCCGCTGTCGTTTCATGCTTACGTGGCGGCCAATGCGTGGCAGGCGCTGGCCAATCAGCCCCAGGTGGATGCAGCCCGGATTGGCGTGGTGGGCCATTCTTACGGCGGCAAATGGGCCATGTTCGCCTCGTGCCTGTTCGAGAAGTTCGCCTGCGCGGTGTGGAGTGATCCGGGCATTGTGTTTGATGAGACCCGCCCGAACGTCAACTACTGGGAGCCGTGGTATCTGGGTTTTGACCCGGTGGAAAAGCGGCCCGCGCGCGGCCTGCCCACAGCCACCAACCCGCGCACCGGCGCTTACAAGAGGATGATCGAGACCGGGCACGACCTGCACGAATTGCATGCACTGATGGCGCCGCGCCCGTTCCTGGTGTCGGGCGGCTCGGAAGACCCGCCCTCACGCTGGGTGGCGCTGAACCACACCGTGGCGGTAAACCGGTTGCTGGGCTACACCAATCGCGTGGCCATGAGCAACCGCAAAACCCACGCGCCCACGCCCGAATCCAACGCCCAGTTGTGCGCCTTCTTCGAGTATTTCCTCAAACCACCTCTGGCGCCCAAGCCCGGCCAATGACCCCACGCGAGCGTGTCCTGGCCGCCCTGCGGCACGAACAGCCGGATCGCACCCCGCGCGATTTCTGGGCCGAGCCACCCACGTGGGACCGGCTGCTGACGCACGTGGGCCACTCCGACAAGGACCGGCTGCTGCACCAGTTGGGCATTGATGTGCGGCTCCTGGAGGCGCCGGGGCCGCCCGAACGCGATCTGGGCCACGGCTTGTTCCAGAATTTGTGGGGCGAACGATTCGTTTATCAGCCCACGCCTTGGGGCCCGATGCGCCACGATGTCAAAGGCGCTCTGGCCAGCGCACGCAGTTTGACTGAGCTGGAGGCGTTTCCCTGGCCGTCACCGGATTGCCTGGACCGTTCTCAGCTCCGCGCCCAATGCCAGCGTTACGAAAAGTATGCGTTGCTCTACGGCTTTGCCGACGTCTGGCAACGCCCGGCACTGGTGCGCGGATGGGAGGAGTTCTTTCTGGATTTGGTCGAGCGCCCGGCCTGGGCGCACTTTCTCTGCCGGAAGTTCACCGACTTTTATCTCGAAGACTACACCCGGGCAGCCGAGCTGACGGAGGGACGGATTGACCTTTACCTGCTGATCAGCGACTTGGGCAGTCAGCACGGACCGCTGATTTCGCTGGCGATGTTCCGGCAGTTTGTGGCGCCGTATTTGAAGGAGATGATTGACCGGATTCACAGCCTGGGTGGCTGGGTGCTGTTCCACAGTTGTGGCGCCATTGACGCGTTCATTCCGGAGCTGATCGGACTTGGGGTGGACGTGCTGGACCCGATCCAGCCAACCGGCCCGCAGATGCAGCCGGAAGCGCTGAAGGCAGCGTTCGGCGACCGGCTAACCTTTCACGGCGGCATTGACATGCAACGGCTGCTGCCGCGCGGCACACCTACCGGAGTCGCGGCCAAGGCGCGACGCTGTGGCGTTAGCCGCACCAGCGTCATGCGGTGGGAGTGGCAGCGGAAGGCTCGGGGTTGGGGGGCGTGGAAGCGCCGCCCGCTGGGCCGACCATCCAGGCTCTCGGCGGGACAAAAGAAGCAACTGGGCCACGCCCTGCTCCAAGGGGCCCAAGCCCATGGCTTCCTCAACGACCTGTGGACGCTGCCCTGGGTGGCCGAAGTCATCTGGCGCCAGCCCGGCGAGCGGTTCCATCCGCGCCATGTCTGGCGCCTCTTGGGCCGGATGGGCTGGAGTGTCCCACGGCCCCCTGGCCGAGCCAGCCAAGGGGAGGAAGCAGCTATTGCCCGCTGGCAAAGGCACACCTGGCCGGCGCTAAAATAGCCCTGAAGGAGGGCCGAACCCCGGTATTTGCGGACGAAAGTGGCCTGTCCGAGCGGCCGCCTGGGGTGCACACTTGGGCGCCCATAGGCCAGACCCCGCAACTGGAGTTCAGCCACGCTTGGGGCCAGCTCTCGGTCATGGCGGGGATCACCTGGTGGCAGTTCTACTTCCGGCTTTACCGGGGCAGCATCAAGGCACCCCAAGCGGTGGATTTTCTGGGGCATCTGCGCCGGCAACTGCCGGGCAAGCTGCTGGTCATCTGGGACGGGCTGGCCGTGCATCGCAGCCGTCGGGTGCGTGCCTGGGTGGAGCGGGGGCGAGGGGCGGTGCTCCTGGCCCACTTGCCGGCCTATGCGCCGGAGCTCAACTCCGCCGAATCCATCTGGGGCCATCTCAAGCAGCACGGCCTAGCCAACCTCTGCCCGGCTGACTTGGGCCAGCTCGGGCGGGAGGCGCAGCGTCAATTGCGCCGTAGCCAACGCCGCCCCACCCTGGTCCGGGCATTCTGGCACCAGGCCGAGCTTCCGTTGTGAAACCATGTCACCCGTTTATGCGAGCCTCAATAAACGCCCTCCCGCGTGCAGCCCGAATTCGGAACCCTGGGGTTCAGGCACTTGTCTGCCTGGGAGAATTGGCCTTGGGGCGTTTCTTGGCCCCGCACTTGGCGGTGCCGTCCAGCGGCAGGGGCGCGGCCTGATTACGCTCCCCATTGGCCCGTTTTGACCCGCGGGTACGGGCGGCTAATTTAGGGCGATGGGTCAGCCCAACATCGCCAGCCCGGACCGCCACACCGGTGGTTGCTTTACCACCACGGACTGGAGTCTGGTTTGTGCCGCCGCGGAGACCGGCTCGCCGCGCCAGTCGGCGGCTCTCGAGGAATTGTGCCGCCTCTACTGGCCGCCTTTGTACGCTTACCTGCGGCGCAGCGGCCACCGCCCTCAAGACGCCGAGGACCTCACGCAGGCCTTTCTGGCCCGCCTGCTCGAGCGCGGGCTGCTCGCTTACGCCTGCCCGGAACGCGGGCGGTTTCGCAACTTCCTGCTGGCGGCCCTGAAAAACTTCGCGGCGGACGCCCGCGACCACGCCACGGCCCTCAAACGCGGGGGCAACCGCCCGCCGCTGTCGCTGGACGTGGCCGAGGCCGAGCGCGATTACCGCGCCCTGGCTTCGCCGGAACTGGCCCCGGACGCGGTGTACGAACGCACCTGGGCGCTGGCGGTCCTGGACCGCGCATTGACGGCGCTGCGCGCCGAATATGCCGCGCGCGGTCGGGAGGCCCTCTTCGACGGCCTGAAGGACCACGTCTGGGGTGAGGCCCGGGAAACGATTGCCCGCGCGGGTGCGGCGCTCGGGCTGACCGAAACCGCCGCCCGGGTCGCGGTCCATCGGTTGCGCCAGCGTTTCGGCGCGATCTTGCGCCAGCAGGTGGCCGAGACCCTGGCCGACCCGGCCGAGGTGGACGCCGAACTGCGGCACCTGTTGTCCATCTTCGCCGGCTGAACCGTGTGCCCGGCGTGTAACACCGCGGCTCGCTTTTTCGTAGTGTTGGTGAGCGCATGACCCAGGAAGCGTCCCGGCTGCCCACTTGCCCACGCTGTCGGGCGCCATTGCCTGACACGTGGCGATGGCGGCTCTGCCCGGCGTGTCTGCTGCGCACGGCGGTGGCGCCGGAGGCTTGGGAACCCGCCGATTCGGAGCCGAGCGAGATACCGGAGGCAGCCAAGGACGAACCCATCCCGCCGGAGCGTCGCGGTTTTGGCCGCTTCGAACTCCTTGCGGAACTCGGCCGGGGCGGGCAGGGGCTGGTGTTCCGCGCTCGCGATCCGAGCCTGGATCGGGTGGTAGCGCTCAAGGTGCTCCGCGGCGCGGCTCGAGCCGGGCCGGAAGCGCGCGCGCGGTTCGAGGCCGAAGCGCGGGCCATGGCGGCGGTGCGGCATCCCAATCTGGTGAGCATTTACGAGGTCGGGGAGGTTGGTGGCGAGCCGTACTACACGATGGACTACGTGGCGGGACGGGACCTCGGCAAGATTTTGGCCGAAGGCCCCGTCCCTTCGCGCCAGGCCGCCGAATGGGTTCGCACGCTGGCCGGCGCCGTTCAGGTGGCGCACGAGCACGGCGTGCTGCACCTGGATTTGAAGCCCTCCAACGTGTTGGTGGACGAAGCCGGCGTGCCGCACATCGCGGACTTCGGCCTGGCCAAATGGATCGAGGACGCCGCCGCGTTCACGCTGACTCTCAGTCATCAGGTATTGGGTTCGCCGCATTACATGGCACCGGAACAAGCCGCCGGCCGGCGTCGAGCGGCGGGCCCGACGACCGACGTGTACGGCTTGGGGGCCATCCTCTATCACCTGTTGACCGGCCGGCCGCCTTTCGAGGGCGAATCTCCCGCCGCGGTGCTGCGACTGGTGCTCGAAGAGGAAGTGATCCCGCCCCGGCGCCTGCAGCCCGGTGTGCCCGCCGACCTCGAGACCATTTGCCTGAAAGCGCTCCGCAAAGAACCCCGCGAACGCTACGCCAGCGCCCGGGAATTGGGCGATGACCTGGCGCGTTGGCTGGCGGGTGAGCCGATCCGGGCGCGCCCGGTCACGCCCCTCGAACGCGCCTGGCGCTGGTGCCGGCGACGCCCCGGTCTGGCGACCGCCCTGACGGTTTCTGCCGTGCTGCTGCTCACACTGGCCATCGGCGGGCCGCTGGCGGCGATTTCGATTCAGCGCAGTCGGCAGGCCGCCGAACGCGCCGAGGCGGAGCGGCGCGGCCAGTTGCGCGAGGCGTTGCTGGCCAAGGCGCACGCCCTGCGCTTGAGCGGCCGGCCGGGCCAACGCGACGCCGCGCTAGCGGCGATCTCAGGGGCGGTCCGGCTGCAGCCCGGACCGGATGCCCGCCGTGAGGCCGTTGCCGCGCTCGCCCTGCCCGAGCTACGGCACTGGCGGACGCTGAATTTGGGCAATCAGCCCGTGGCGTTCGACGCCGCCCTGCGTCGCTACGCCACGAACGATGCCGCGGGCAACTTCCACATCCGCGACCTGGCCGATGACCGGCCGCTGTTTTGGCTGCCGGCCGGCGACCGCGGCGTGCCACACCAATTCAGTTTCAGTCCCGACGGCGAGGAATTCGGCGCTTCCTACACCACTCACGAGCTGCGGGTTTGGCGCCTGGCGTCGCAACCGCCCTACACCGAGGCCCGGGCCCACGCGGCCGCCGGGATCGTTGCACCGCCGGCCGCCCAGCCCCGACTTCTGCGGCTGCCGTGGGGGGCTCGCGAGGGGCGCGTCGTGCCGGGCACGCGGTGGTTTGCGGTGGATGCCGCCGATGGCGCGGTGCGGTTTTACGACCGGGACACGTTGGCCGAGGTGCACCGACTCGAAGGTCAGGGTTGGCTGGCCTTCATCCAATTCAGCCCGGACGGGCGCCGCTTCGCCCGGCACGAAGGCGGGCGGGTGACGATGACCGACCTGCGCACCGGCCAGGCCGAGCGGTCTTGGGACACAGGCCTGCCCATCCGAGGAGTGACCTGGCACCCGGACGGTGTGCAGCTCGTGACCTGGTCGCTGGGCCGGCTCGTGCAAATCTGGAATGCCGACACGGGCGCGGAGATCGGGCTGCTCTCCGGGCATCAGTCCGCGGTGGTGGGGGCGGCGTTCGATGCGCGGGGGCGCTGGCTGGTCACGCAGTCCTGGGACAACGTGACCGTGGTCTGGGACGTGGCCCGGCAGCAACCGGCCCTGCGCCTGCCGCTGTCCGGAAACCGACTGCGCTTGAGCGCCGACGGACGGCGACTGCTCTTTCAATCGTGGGCCGACGATGTTTGGCACGCTTTCGAGATGGTCGAAGATGGGATTCTTCAAATGCTCGAACCGCCCGCCTCCGCGGCGACCCCGGAGGGCAATCGCGATCTTTGGACCATGGCGTTCACCGACACCGGCCTGCTGGCCGGCACGGGGAGCGACTGCCTCATGGTCTGGTCGCCGGGCGGACCGTCCTTCGGCCAGTGCCGTCAGGAGACGATCCTGCACCAACTGAGCGCGGTGCCCGGCGGCGGAGTCCTGACAGCGCGCGACGCGGAGTTTCGGCTCCAGTCGTGGCGAACCAACGCCCACGGCCGCCTCGAGTTCAACGCGCCGCAACCCTTCGGCCCGCCGGCCCCGGGGCCGGTGCGGGATTTTTCCCTCAGCGCCGACGGCCGACGG
>Ga0207433_10012576_pt1 | contig 12638 bp, 14 predicted proteins | sample YelNatPaOPGAMG01_FD_187559 | JGI IMG/M metagenome (GOLD analysis project Ga0207433, IMG submission 187559) | Hot spring thermophilic microbial communities from Obsidian Pool, Yellowstone National Park, USA - OP-RAMG-01 (SPAdes) (version 3) | ecosystem: Environmental > Aquatic > Thermal springs...
GAAATGAAGGTTTTGATAATAGGGCATGAGCAGCCTGCTTTAGTTTTGAGAAAGGGGTTTGATAGGATAAAAGTTCCTTGCTTGCTTTATGGAAAAACTAAGAATAAAAAGAATTTTATTTGCTTACCTGCTTTTTCTCCTTTGGCTTCTGGAGTTGAAATAAATTTAATTTCAAAGGAAGAATTGCTTTCGCCAATTTTAAAAGAGGAAGTTGATCTTGAAAACCTTTCAGTTATTGCTTTAGATAAAGAAACAGGAGCTTTAAATTTTGGGAAGATAAAGGATTTGCGAATTTTAAGTTAAAAATACTATAACCAATTATGGAAGAATGGCACGAAGTTTGGAAACCAAAAGAAAAATTATTGGATAAATCTTTAAAGTACATTCTTCCAATTGGCGTAATCTTATTTTTCATTCTTTTCACTTACCACGTTTACTTTAATATCTTGCCAATCATACATTTCTACGGGCTTGGGGAAATAATATTTTGGTATTTAATTATTTTCTTTGCCATGCTCGTTGTTTTCTTTATTTGCAGAACAGGACTTAGACAACAGATAAGAATATACAAAGAAGGTATATGGTTGAATTCAACAGAACTTGATTTCCTCCTTTTCAAAATTAGGACTAAGTGGACTAGGTCTGAAAAATGGATTAGATGGGAAGATATTGAGGGATTAAGCATACGTAATAGAATTAGCCTTAGTTTAACTGGTGGCATGGTTGACCTTTTGTTTATAGATATCATAACAAAAGACGGAACTTATCAGGTTGTTTTAAACGCAAAAGATGCAGTTGAGATGAGGGATGCTATAATAAAAGAAGGATACGAGGAAAAATTAAAAAGTTAAACTTGGATAGCTTAAGTAGAAAATAAATTCTAAGAAGATCTGTTTAAAAATTAACAGATTTTCTAATAGCTTCTAAATCCTTTTTAGCCAAAAGAATAGTAAGAATTGAAATGATTAAAGGAATTAAAACAGAAAAGAACCAATAGTTTTTTAAAAGAAAAAATGCTTTTAAGAAATCGCTTTCTGCCTGAAGAGAAGAAAAGTAGTTATAACAAACATCAGTAGCTACAACGTAAGGCAAAAGCCTTACTAGACTTTCTTTAATTTCTAGATTTTTTAAGTATAAAAGCCAGAAGGTTGGAATGAAAACTGCTAAGTCAACAAGGTAAGGCATCATTATGTAGAGAAGTTTGGAAATAAGAGAAGAATTTTCTATTCCTGGGCAAGAAGTTACTGCTTTGGCTTTTTCAAAAGTGATTGTTGCTTTGTAGCCAAGAAATTCGCAAGCATAAAAATGAAAGAGCTCGTGATAAAAGGTCCATGCTGCAAGCAAGAAAAAGAAAAGGAGGAGTAAAAGAAGGAATTTGATGAGAAGTTGAGTTTTGGTAAGTTTCATAATTATAAATTTTAAATTGAATATAGTTAAATTTGGGTTAGTACAGATGTGAGAAAAGAATGGGAAGAAGTATGGAAAATGAAAGAAATGGAAGAAGAACAAAGAATAGCATATACGCAAGAAATTATAATAAAAGAAAGAGAGAGAAAGTTGGGTTAATCGAGCAAAAAACTCAATTAAATATCTCTTAATTACTTTAATTTTCTATAAATCTGTCTTTTCAGGTAATATAAATAAAATGTAAACTTTAAATATTTGACAACTGTATAATAAAGAATATGAAACCTATTAATGAAATTAGCAATGAGGAAATGCTGAAAGATGTAACCTTTGTAAGATCAAGTTCTTATAGAATAGATTTGTTGTTGCTTCTTTCTAAACATTCTATGCCACCAACCGCCATCAAAGAATTAACTGGTTATGAAATTCATTATATAAGTAAAATTTTGAAAGAATTAACTGAAAGAAAATTGGTGGAATGTATTAGTGAAGACACTTCTAGGAGTAGAATCTACAAACTAACAGAATACGGGCACAAAATTATTAACTTATTGCTTAAAGATTTAATGCTAAGCAAGTTTACAACAGAAGAATTAAATTTCACTGATAAAGAAATTAACGAACTAATCTTAGCAATTCACTCTTTTAAAAAAGTAGAAGAATTAACACATGATTTTTTTCCTTACCCTGCAAGGTTTCCACCTGAAATACCAAGATTTTTTATCGAAAAATTTACGAATGAAGGTGATGTCGTATTAGACCCATTTGTAGGCGGTGGAACAACTTTAGTTGAAGCTTCGATACTAAATAGAAAAAGTTATGGTATAGACCTTAATAAGTTTGCTGTATTTTTATCAGAAGTGAAAACTACACCATTACATGTTTCTCAACTAAATAATTTTTTTGAAAAAATAAAAGAAGCCTTAAAATTAAACATAAATGGAGATGCCGAAGACGAAAAATTATTTGATAATGTTGATATAGAACTAATTCCAAGAGAAATAAGAAAAGAAATATCGATGTTAGTATCTCTAATTAATGAATTTCCAGGTGCGATAAGAAATTTCTTTTTATGTTGTTTAATAGCTACTTGTAATATCTTATCAGATAGGCGTTATAGGAATAAAAAAACTATTATTCCTATTTTTTTAAAAAAATGTGAAAAATTTATAAATAAATTAGATGAATATTCGAAAAAGAAAAAATCCGATGTTTTTATATTTCATGATGATGCTAAGAATGTGTTGAAATATTTAGCACCTAACTCTGTTGATTTGATAGTTACATCACCATCTTATCCTGATGTCCATACAGAATATAATAATTTATTATTAGGTGGTCGAAGACCAAGTAAATTGTTTTATAATACAATCGGTTATAAAGAAACTCGCCCAGCATCAGATTATCGTTTAAAAGGAGGAGACACTTATTTTGATCTTTTAGACAATATATTAAAGAATTTGGTAGAGGTGCTAAAAGAAGGTAAAAAATTCGTATTAGTAATTGGACTTAAAAATAGAGAATACTTACAAAAGCTAAAAAAAGTGATTTCGAAAAACAAATTGAAACTAATAGGAGAATTTGCTAGGTCTATACCGCATAGGAAATGGTACACCCAACTCCCTGAAAAGAAAAATAAAGGAATCATTTTTGAGTATATACTCATCTATGAAAAACCTAAACCACTGCTAGATAAAGAAAGGACTGAATGGTATAATATTGAAATCGAGTTTAGAAAAAACAAACAAGATACTATTCATGATATACACCCTTATCCTGGGAGCTTTATACCCCCAATTCCTAATAAAATAATAAAAAAACATTTTCATGATGAAGGCCAACAACAAATACTTGATAACTTTATGGGGCATGGAACCACATTAGTAGAGGCATTAAAACTAGGTAAAAGATCTATAGGAATAGATTTAAACCCATTAGCATATCTTTTGGCAAAAGTTAAAATTACTCCTATCCCATTTGACAAATTACGAGAGGAAATTAATAAGATAAATGAGCTTCTTAACATACAACTGAAAAGGCTTGATAACCAAAAAATAATTATACCATCCGAATCCGAGATAAACAAATGGTATGAGAAAAGAGTGAAGTTAGAGTTAGGTTCGATAAATTGGTATATAAATACTCAAATACATGAAGAGGATATAAAAGATTTTTTTAAGATAGCCTTTTCTAATACCGTTGTTGAAGCTTCAGGAAGAGATTACAACTTTATAACAGATAATATGCCACTTGAAACTCCTAAATACTTTCCTGTTCAAGAAATTTTCAATTTTCATTTAAACAGAATGTTTAAATTATTCTACGATTTTCATTCTTCGATAAGAAAATATGTTGAGTGTAGACCGGTTTTAGGCGACTCTAGAGATTTATCTTTTATTCCCTCAGAATCTGTTGATTTGGCTATAACGAGTCCGCCTTATCTTAATGGATTGGATTATTTAAAAATGCATAGATTAACATTTTATTGGTTAAACATTCCATTTAAAGATAAAATCACTATGGAAATTGGGTCTCGTTCTAAAAGAGGTAGAAAAGATATGATTATAGAATACAAACTGAATATGAAAAGATGTATGAATGAAGTATTCAGAGTTCTTAAAACTGGCGGATATTATTACATGGTAATAGGAGATACTTATTGGCATGGAATTTCATTACAAACACCATTTATTCTCAAAAAAATTGGAAAAGAAATTGGTTTTAAAGTGGTAGACGAGTTCGAATTACTTTTACCTGGACATTTTTATAAGGCTCATGAAAAAAATGTAGAATGGTTATTAGTTTTCCAAAAATAGAGTGAATTAGTAAGAGAATTCTAAAATAATATCAGCTACATTTCCCCACTTTACTATAAATTTATTTTCATTCTCACTAACAAAGTTTAATTCTTTTAAAAATCTAAGAAATCTGTCATCCATTTTCATTGCTAATGTTCTTAATTTTTCTGTTTTTCTTAAGAAGCCTCGTTCAATTAACATCTCTGTTAATTTTTCTTTATACTCACGTTTTGAGGAAAAGTTTTGTGAAGAAAGCTCGTGAATTACACCAAGTAAACCTATCCAATGCCCCTCTATTAACAACATATATGCGACTCTTTTTTTGAATTCTTCTTTCCTCTTTTCGAATAACTCTCTAAGTTGTTTTCCTCTGCTATTCAATTGGTAATTTTTATCCCATAAGTTTAAATGAGTTAAAGATATCTTGAAGTTATTAAGCATTTTCTTTTTTGCACTTTCTTTTTCAAATTTTCTTGAAGTAATTTCAGTATATTTTTCAATCATTAACTTATTAAATTCAGTTGCAGTTTCATACTCACCTCTATGTCTATATGCGAAATCTATCATTTTTCCTAGCTCATCTAGAGTTATATCAGCAAAATATACTAACTTATATTGTACCTCTGGTGTAATTTTAGATTTTAAATAAAGTTTTTTTGGTTCTATTGAGACCTTTACAGAACCATCTTCGTTAACTACAAGTAAACCTATTTTACCCTTTTCTTTAATCTTAAATGATGTTAACAATTTTTTTGTAATTTTTTCCATATCGTTTGGAACTGTTAAGCAAACATAATCAGCATAAAAAATATAAGTTAATACTTGTCCGATACCACGCTTAAGTTCTTCAAAATCAGAGCCTTTGGCTTCAAAAAATATTTTTTCTCCTTTTTCATTTTTACATATTATATCAGGCACTATTTCATATTCTTCGAAATGATAACCCCCCTTAGAAGGTAATATTTCCCATCCTTGTTTTGTAAGGTAGTCCATAGTAAATTTTATAACAGTTGCCTCTTCCATACTATAATAAATTACAAAATGAACAATTTAATATTATCCCAATACCATCATTTTTATTTCCTTCTTAATACGAGAGATAAAAAGAAAGAAGGGGAAACCTTTGTAAAATGAAGAAAGTTAAATTATATTTTGCTGTTTTAATTTTTTCTCAACCTCTTCTTTGGACTTACCACAAAAATTACATCCAGATTGAATTATCCACATATCTTTACTTTTACTTAAACGCCTTCTGCTGCCAAACGTTGCTGTTATGCTTCTTTTTTCTTGCCAAACACTCGGGAAATGCAAAGCTATTATCTTTCCTTTTTCACAAAATGGACAAAGCAATTCCTCGTATTCACCTCTCATATGAAAAAATATTATCTCTTAAGTTAAATGTATTTTCTTTTTAACTAGCAATTCCTTTCTTCGCTTTTTCATAAGCAACTATCAAATTAACATTTTCTGTATACAATCCTAACTCTTTCAACTTAGTTTCAAAAGTAGAAGCATCTATCAACTCTTTTCTAAACATTATATATTATTTTTGAATAAGAGAAATTTAGTGGAAATATGTCAAGCATTACAGAACAAAAGGCTATACAAATCGTTATGAATTACGAAAAATCGCAAGGAAGAGAGCCAAAAGACGTGAGCAAGACAAAATGCGGGTATGATATTAAATCTGGTGAAAGGTGCATAGAAGTTAAAGGCCAATCGAGTAAAAGAGCTGGATGGATTTGGATAAGCAATTCAATAGTAAGAAAGTTAGGCAAAGACCTTTCAAACTATTATATTTATATAGTTTATGACATTAACAACAAACCGAAATTAAAAATTCTTGAGCCAGACGTGATTTTCAAAAATCTAAAAATAGATACCTTGTTCTTACTTACGACTGCCGTGATAAATAAACACGGGAAAGATGTCGAATTATGAGCACCAAGAATAATATTTCTTGCTAACATCCTCCCCAATAAAAAATGAACGAACATGTATGTTTCTATATTGTATTAAAAATTTACAATCATAGAATTGAGATGCATTGTAGCCATCAATGCTGGTTGTATCTATGGGAATAGTTTCATTGCCGTCTATTATTTCGACCCAAGCGTGATTCCCGCCATAAATATTGTCGGCCTCTATTATTCTGTTTTTAATATTAAACACATCAGCCAGTTCTGAAAACATTTCGGCAAATTCGCCACATTTCCCACATCTGGTTAAAGATATCAAAGAATAATCCTGCAGCAAAAGGTTCAACCCATCCGGTATTCTTATACATGGGTAATTCTCATTTTTCTTTTCATTTAAATCGACAATGTTTTCCTTTTCCCATTTCAGAATCTTGTTTATCAAAAGTGTTCGGTTTGTTTCATTTCCTATTTCATTAAAAGCAATATAAATAATTCTGTTCTTAGCCACAGTATGAAGTTTTATAATAGTAACAACCATGTAGGATAACGTAATGGTTAAAACGATAGCTAATGCAAAAATAATAATAAATAACTTTGCTATTGGTTGCATTCTCATTTCTCTTTTTTCGTTCAAAAAATCTTCAGGTACTTTCCTTTTCATACGTTTAGATACTATACATTAAAATTTAAGCCATTTTCCTTGCCAAGTCCTTGAACCTCAAGTGGGAATAAACAACCGCGGGATGGAAGAGCTCCACCCAGCAAACCTGACCAAGTCCTGGTCCGTGAAATCGTAAATTGTAACCAAATGCGTCAACCTGCAATGCCTCAAGAAGTGGTTGGCGTTCATGAACTTGTTCTTGCTTTTCCTCTTATACTTGCCTAAAATGAAGCGAATTATTTGCCAAGCCCTTTGCTTGGTGAAGGGAGACAAGTAATTCTCGCTATTCAACTTCTCAACATAGTCCCAAAACGTACTTAACGAGTACACCTTCCTTTTTAACCGGAATTGGCACTTTTCTTACCGGATGCTTCCTGTTTTTCAAAGTGTAGAGGCTGACAACCAAAAAGTCCTTTCCGCCAACCTTAACAAGCTCCAAATCTTTCTTTTTCACCCCAACCTTCTTCTTGCCCATCACGACCTCTTCAACCCTCGCTCCAGTTAAGTAAAGGAAGCAAAACAAAGCCCTGTCCCTTTCTTTGTACGGATAGCCTTTTGGGTGAAGGGAAGGAATGGATTTCGCTATCTCAATTATTTTGTCTCTGCCGAAAACCCCTTTCATTTAAGATTTATAATAATAAGCGGAAATTTAATGAAATGAAATTTAAATTTCTTCTTTCTAAATTAAAATAATGAGAAATGTTATTATTCCTCAGACCATAATTTTATTAGTGGAAAATGGATGATTCTTAAATATTTTATTCTACAAATCTTCTTGCAGATTTAGTTGGACGTATCTCTACAACTAATGGATGGTTAAATTGTGGTGTTACTATAAGAGCATCGCCGATACCAAGAGATAAAATAACATTTAAGACTTCGGGTGTTACGCCACCTGTAGTTCTTTTTATAGCATCTACATTGCTCTCACTTTTAATAGTATGAATAATTCTTGTGTTACATAATTCGAAAATTTCATCAGGTAAATGTGAAGGTTGTTGAGAAATAAAACACAAACATAACCATTTTTTCCTTCCTCTCCTCGCTATAATTTTAAGCATATCCATTGTGGCTTCCATTCTAGCTCTAGCCTCTTTACTGATAAATGTGTGTGCCTCTTCAATAACAATAAGCGTTTTAGGTGCTTTTAAATCTTTCACTTTTTTCTCAAATATTTTGTTTAGCAAATCTACAATAATAATATTTTTTACTGTATCAACAACAGTACTCACATCTATTACACTAACTTGTCCAGGCACCAAAAGTTCAGTTGGATCTAAATCCTCGACACCCTCTTGGTCAAAAATCTTCAATCTTTCTATCATTCGTAATTTACTAATTAGGGCCGCACCTGTAGGTGAACGTATCTTTTTTTTCTCCATTTTTTCTCTAATCTGATTTATGAGATATTCTATGGTGATAACTCCTCTTTTTGCGAGTGGCCCTCTCCCAACTTTCGCCCTTTGCTTAATTTTTTCAATTTCATCTAGTACTTCCATAAAGGCTCTCTCTTGCGCTTCAGATGTACTTAAAATTTCAAACAGAATATAATCATCAAAATTTTCGTATTTAACGTCAATTTTTTTTGCACCCTTAACTTCGGGCTCTTCACCAGGAGCAGGATAAAATACTTTAAAATTTTTAACACCCTCTGGTTTCATTTTATACTCTTTCAGCAAATCCACCAGTTCACTGGTGGGCTTATCCATATTAACATATTCTCCTTCAACATCGATTACAATTACTGCATAGTTTCTGTTAGCAGCTTCCTCCATTATTACTTGTGCCGTGTTTGATTTTCCAGAACCTACTGTACCAAAAATACCAATATTTCTTGGAAGAACTTTTTTACTATTTTCATCTAATTTTATGTTAACTCCTTTATAACCCTTTAGTCTGCCTAAAAAGAGATTTCCGTTTATACCAACGATTTTTTCCACTTCCTCAAGCTCGAGCTCTTCTACTCGAGATTTTGGAGTTGGTCGTTTTCCAGTTTGAATTATTGTTCCATTGCTATATTCCCCAAGCAATTCTATTCTTCCCAATAAATAATAAGAAGGTGTTGTTAGAAATTGTTCACCTCTTAGAATAGACGTCTGAGCTATTGCCGAATCTCTTCCAACTTCCTCAGGAATGAAAAAAGGACCTTCTATTATCCTCCCTATAAAGACATTTTTTTCAGGAGAGTCGCATATAATTTTTACATATTTATTTATCGAAAAATTTGATATTTTATCTTCTGTCGCTAAAAATTCGCAAATAACATTACTCATTTGTGGACGGTCGAAATGCGTAAACCCAAGCAACACAGTTATCTCCTCCTCAACAATCTCTCTGGAACATCAAACCCAAATGTTTTTAGACCACCAACCTTTATCAATTTATATTCAATCTCTCTTGTAAAATCTTCTTGAGCTAAAAGCGATTTGCATACCGAGTCCGCGTAATCAATTAAGAGTGGAAATCCTCTTAATTGTTGTAATCTGCTGTCCTCTATAATTAATGCAGCAATTTTATCAAAGTTATCTTCATGGGCTTCAAATATGTATGGTTTTGCACCAGCCCTGAAAATCCCCACTTTGATATGAGACGCATAATCATCTATGAAATCTTCAATCATCTCTTTATGTTCTTTGGAGAGGTGCCTTTCTAATAAATCGATTAAATCGTTGCTTTTATAATTTATGAACATATACTCCCCTCGATTCAAAATATCTCCAGCTTGAAAATACTCTAACTTGCTGGTATCAGAAACGATACCAGCAATTTTTTTGTCTTTAAATATATTTTGTGCCAATTCTAAATTCTTTTCAAAAGCACCACTTAAAGTTCCTTTTTCAAATAACAATTCAGAAGGCACTAATGGGCCATGAACAAATTTCCATTCGGAACGACTTTTTAATGCTACGTCTCTTTCTTTGTAAAACATTATAGTTCTTAAAATAAGCGGTGTGTCAAATCTAACCTTACTAATTTTTTCAAAATAAATTCTTGGTTCTTTAGCATTTTTAATAAACCGACCTTCAGAGATAAAAATTACTTTTTCTATTTTTCTATTTTTATACGTTGTCGCAACTATCCCAATTCTGCATCTTGTTCCTGTGGATAAATGATATGTTGATAATGTGCCATCGACTGCTGTAACATTACCTGAAGATAATTGAGACCTTGCCCACTGCAATTCTTCCTCTTTAACGAAAAAAATATTTTTCCTTAACTCTTTGTTTTTAAGAAGTTCTTCTCTGTATTTTCTTCTCCATTCAATAGATTCTTTTATATCTTTTTCAACACTTTTGGGATTTATAGAAATAAACTCTTCAAAAGATTTCCACTCTTTATCGTCTACTATATCTGAGTAATTTATTTCAATTTCATCGGTCATCTAATGAACCCTTTATATATATTTTAATTTTTATTATTAAATTAAAATGATTTAACTTTAACTTAACGAGAGTTAATGGTTACTTATTCTATTAACCAAGTTACTCAAAAAACTTTTAGAAAAGGCTCTATTTTATTAATCTTTTATGTAAATATAAAGTATATGAATGAAGATGGTATCCACATGAATTCAAAAAAGTTCAAGAAATTTATTTTTACAGGTCTTGAAGAAAAAGGAAGATTACAATTTTTCTTTCATTCTCCATCTTCCGAGTTACCCGTAAGGGATATTTTGAATGAACAGAAGCAAGGCCATAAAACAGAACCTCATATCGAAATAGAGGCGGAAAACTACATTAACTGTTGCTATCAAAGAAATAATATTATACCTTTCTTGGAGAGCAAAGAAAAATATTTATTCCTCTTTACTACCTGCAAGAGTAGAAAGCTAGGCAAAGATTACTATGATAAAAGATTCATAGTAGGATACATAGTAAAAGAAGGTTACATAGATTGTGACGGACATTATGCAGTTAGAGGGGAGACAAAACTCTTCTCCTTTAAAGACGCATACCCTTTAGAGCGTTTAATTACCAACTCAAAAAAAATACGGGTTAAAAAATTAGATTTTCTTGAAACAAAGGAGATTTTGAAACATTTTCAAAGGTGCAAGAACATCCTGATAGATTGTGTTAGAGAAATAAAAGCATTGGAAGAAAAGAACTGTGGAAAAAAGACTTGTAAAATATTGCGAGGTGAGGATTGTAGATTTGAAAAGAATGGTTGTTTAAGGTGGAGTATTACATGAAAGCAATGCTATTGCGGATAGGAATCGATAAAGGCACCGATGGGGCATTAGCACCAATTTTTGAAGATGGTTCATTTGAATTTATTCCAATTTCTGAGGGAGATTGCCGATCGAAAGAAGATAGAACCTACAAAAATACTGTTGGGAGAAGTGGGAAACCACTGTCTGCATATCTGCCTAAAGAAATTGAAAACAGAAAAATGCACTTTGACCCTGAGTTTGAAACTTTTACCTATGGTGACCCAACTTCGAAGAGAAGATATCTTTTAAAATTAGAAAAAGGTGATTTATTAGTTTTCTACGCAGGTTTAACCCCATTTAAAAATAGGAGGCGTAAAGAGGGATTATATATTATTGGATATTTTATGGTTAAGAATGTTATCGACTTTAATCAGTTAACAAAGGAAGAGAGTGAAAAATATCGTCAACTGTATCCGAATAATGCCCATATTAAGAGGAGTTGTAGCACGAAAGATTTGGTCATAATTGTTGGAGATGAAAGTAGAAGCAAATTGCTAGAGAAAGCAATACTCATAAGTGAAACAAAATACAATAAAAGTGGGGTGCCATATCAGGCTGTTTCAAAAGAGATGGAGACTCTGCTAGGGATACATGGTTCTATTCAAAGAAGCATTCCTCCGAGATTCATTAGAAATGAGAACAACCTTAAGAATCTGAAATATATTCTAGGACTATAGTATTTCAGAGGATAGTTACTTGCGCACGCGACATGCGGTTGAGAATCTTTTTGTCTACGATATGCAAGGTATTCAACTTCGCTTACCTCACTTTGTTGTAGGTGCTTTTCTAATTAGCCTTTGCAAAGGTCTGTCTTCAGCTTCATTTCTTAATTCATGTTTATTAAAAGCAAATCAGCAACTTAATTAAATTTAGAACTCAAGCTAGGAGTAGAATTCACTTTTCAGATTTTGCAAAGTCTATTTTTATTTCTTTGACAACATAAAATTATAGGTTTCAAGGATTTACTTAAAAATTATTCAAAGTCTAACGTTAAGTTCACGAAGCATGCTAAGATTAAAATTTCACAAACAAAAATATTAGTGAGAGTATGGTAAAAGTTAACTATGACCAAAAATGGGATGTATTGTACGTATATAAAGAAGGGGAAAAGGCTAAATTTAGCATAGAGGCTCTTGAAAATTTTGTTATTGATATAGGGTTTGATGGCGAAGTTGTTGGTTTGGAAATTCAAAATGCTTCAAAGACTTTGAAAGTTACTAAAAATGAGCTTAAAAACATAAAAAAAGCCAAGATAGCTACTCTTATTAAAAATAAAATATACGGAGTAATTTGCAGTTTGCAGCTTGAAAAAACAATTTTAGAAAGTGAACTTCAATTACCTACTTCTATCAGTAAAAGAATGTAATTTAAAATTTTTTAAATTTTTTTATTAGATTTTAAAACATGGAAATTCTTGAAATAAAAACCAGCAGAAAAGAATATGAAAGACTAATGAAAACTATGAAAAAACTTGGGCTTAACCCAAGCATAAACTATACGATTACTGAAAAAGGAAGAAAGCATTTGCAAAGACTTAAGTACGAGGTTAAGCCTTACGATTATTCTCTTTTCGGCAAAAGAAGAACACATTCAGCAAGAAAAGAAGAAATTCAAAGATTGGTTTTAAGCATTTTTGAAGAAAA
>Ga0207433_10012584_pt1 | contig 12629 bp, 10 predicted proteins | sample YelNatPaOPGAMG01_FD_187559 | JGI IMG/M metagenome (GOLD analysis project Ga0207433, IMG submission 187559) | Hot spring thermophilic microbial communities from Obsidian Pool, Yellowstone National Park, USA - OP-RAMG-01 (SPAdes) (version 3) | ecosystem: Environmental > Aquatic > Thermal springs...
CACAACAATCATCATTTGCACTCCGGTATCTCATTTGTCACACCTGAACAGAAATATCTAGGACAAGATATAGCAATTCTTGAAGGTAGAAAGGAGGTATATAAAAAAGCAAAAGAAAAAAATCCAAAGGCGATGCTCGCATAACAAAATCAAATCATTTGAGGAAACTTTAGAAGTTAGAGTCTCATGTAAGACAAAGAAAACATTTGACAAATTCGCCAAAGCATCTTAAGATGATTGAAGCGACAACAAGCCTGACACTTACCGCTTGAAACCTCTGATTTTTAGTTACGCAGCATCTGTTTCACCGCTGCTCGATATCATATTCAACCTGATCCTATACGATCGCGATATCTGGGCCATCAGGGGATGAAGCCAATGAAGCACATGCTGGAGTTGTGTAACTTTGACGTCAGTACATTCGGGCAGACATGACTAACATAGATATAATGGCTTTGTAACTTTGTCTGACAACTATCAGTTTTGACTGTGACATCTTGAGAGCAATTGCATAGAGATAACCAATAAGCCAATAGCATAACCTTCTCCAACGCAACATTCAAAGTTGACTACGTACAACATTTTGATGCATATTAAAAACAAGTTATTTACCCTAACCGGTTGATAGGGTGTAAATTTAGTTTAAAAAATAAACAATCTAAAATAGATAAGATGATATATATATTATTAAAAGTGTTAACCACAATGATTATTTCAAAAACCACTGAGGATAAAAAATATGAGACAGTTATTATTTTTTTATTTGGGTTCGCGACTAATACATATTGACAGCTCTGACCTTGTATATCGGTACTTTGATTCTCAACTCGTTGAACGCTACGAACTGCAACACCGTCAATCTCTACCCGGCCTATGGAGGACACGATGACAAACGTCTCCAATCAACAGGAGGACAAACTCGCTCTGTTTGAGGCAGGTTGCCGAGTAATGATGTCAGCTGAGCGCTCCCGGCTCGAGCCGACTTTGGCACGCCATCTCAGTCAGGGTATATCCAGGCACTATAAATTGATACCTAAGGACGGGATCCTAAGCGTGACGTTATCGCTGTCCGGTGTGTTCTGGCTGGCGCGAGCCATTATTGCTTTTATAGCAGGCCTTGTCATCATGTTATTGGGACGGGCACAGGGCTCAATTCCGATCAAGTCGGTTGGATTACTCATCGTTATCGTCGGGACCCTTCTGTATGTTATAGCCATTGTGAGATTTACCTTAGCGATCGGGAGCCGCTATAAATTCAGAAGACATTTGCGGAGCTAAGGCCCAGTCGGAGAACAAGCGGGCAGATACTTTGTTAAATCTCGGCCGAAGGTGTTCAGTTGCTGTACACGAAGTGACTTGCGGGAATCCAAAGAGCCCATTGTGCATGGCTCAACCGGGATTCTATAGAAGATCTGGTGCGCTAAAGAGGCTGGTTTGACAACTCACTTTTGGCCACAGGCTTTCTTCGCTCTGGCCTCGTGTAGACTTTCTGTCGATGCTTTTTGTAGGTATTTTGAGAGCTACGCTTTTTGGCTAGATTACTGTTTAGTCGGCTCGGCAAGATAAAAAGCAGTTTTTGTTAAAGGATGCTTCAATATAGGCTAAATTGTATGTGCTCAAGTCAATTTACGATGTAACCATTAATAAGTTGGCACCAGCAAGAAAAGTGATATCGTGTAAGAGGTTCATTGTGGAACAATATATTCCTCTTTTACGGAAAGGTTTATAAGGCAAAATGGCTGTTCCAAAAAAGAAAACTTCTAAATCCAAGTCCAGAAGCAGACGGGCATCGGCTTGGACTTTGTCCAAACCGGCTTTGAGCAGTTGCCCGCAATGCCGCAACGCCAAACTGCCACACGTGGTTTGTCCTACGTGCGGTTGGTATAAAGGTCGTCAGGCTATAGATGTCGATTGAAAAATAAGTTCGGATAACCTTTTTGGTGCCAAACTCTATTTTTACTCATACAATACCTTGCGGGCGGCATAGTTTGCCGAATAAAAGATTGGTAAAGGCATAATTATAATGACAGGTTTGCCGATAGCTATAGATGCAATGGGGGGCGATAAAGCTCCGTCTGAGATTATAGCAGGAGCACGAAAAGCCAAAGAAGAACATAACCTAAACGTCCTCTTGGTGGGTCCGGAAGATCTCAGGTCACAAGCGGGCGACATTCCTTTTTTGGCGGCATCGGAAGTCATAGGGATGGATGAAGATCCCACAAAGGCTGTACGGACAAAGAAAGACTCTTCAATCGTGCGTGCGGCAGAAGCTGTCCGTGACGGACAGGCTTCGGCCATGATCAGCGCCGGTAATACCGGGGCTGTGATGGCGGCCGCCCTCTTGCGGATGGGCCGCCTGCCCCAGGTGGCAAGGCCGTGTATTGCAACACCTTTGGTGATCCCCGGTAATCTGGATCACCACCCGACAGTTATGGTTGACGCCGGGGCCAATGTTGAATGCCAGCCGGCCTGGTTGGTTCAATTCGCCCAAATGGCCGCCGCATACGCAAAACTGCGTTACAACCTCTCCGAAGCTACGGTTGCTCTTTTGTCCAACGGCGAGGAGGCATCCAAGGGAACTCCTCTGGTCAAACAAACCCACGAACTTCTCAATGAAGTAAAAGGGATCAAGTTCATAGGAAACGTAGAGGGCAGAGATCTGCTTGCAGCCAAAGCCGATGTGATAGTGACGGACGGTTTCACCGGGAATGTGGCTTTGAAATCATTGGAAGGCGCACTTTCTGTTTTCATGGATGTCCTTTTTAAGGTGATAGCCACCAATGACGAAACAAAAGCAGCAGGCAATGTTCTCATACCCCATCTCCTTGCTTACGGAGAAGCTTTGGATCCGGAAAGTACCGGTGGCGCTCTTCTGCTCGGTGTCGAGGGAATATGTATCATCAGCCACGGCTCTTCTTCGGCCAAGGCGATCTTAAATGCCGCATTGCTGGCTGAGGAAATGGCCAAAGGAAACCTTGTTGAAGGGGTAAAAGAAGCCATATTGAGTTAGCAGACATCCGGATCCGGGGCTGTTTTTTCAATCTTTTCAAGCATCTTGACAGAGTAGGTAAAAGCTGGTCAAGAAATTACAGGTCTGCAAGCAATTGCACTGTGTGGCCCTGTTATTCAAGCTATAATTAGTGTAGTTGCCGATGCGTATCCAGGATGTAAAAAGCGTAAACTTTGCCGTTGTTATAAAACGCACATGCAGCAGATAAGAAGTAATCGATAGGAGACAAAATGACAGCCGAAGTAAAAGTAACAGCTTCCATGACACGACGGGAAGTATTGGATTTAGTAAGGCTGCAATTGAGCGATATTTTAGAGATCGACCCCAGTTCAATCGGGGAATCTGCTTCCTTTGCGGACGACCTGAATGCCGATTCGCTGGCGCTGATAGAACTTGTCGAAGCTTTGGAGCAGGAAATGGTAGTTGTCATTCCCGGCTTTCATATAGATGACGATGAGCTGGAAAACCTCAGAACTGTCCGCGATACGGTGGACTATGTTGTCGGACAGCTTGAAAAGCTGTAATTTGCACTACAATAATTTAGCGTGGCAGTAAAAACCTCTTCGACAACCGATAAAAATGAGACGGATGCAGTTCTAGCAAAACTCTATCAGTTCTGTCACAACAACCAATTGCTGGATCTGGCTTTGACACACAGATCCTTTATCAGTGAAAGTCCTCTTTCCTCGGCCAACATCGACACGGACATTATCTATTGCAACGAACGGCTGGAGTTCTTGGGCGATTCCATATTGTCCCTGGTTATTTCCGAACACCTCTACAAAGCCTATCCTGATTACCCGGAAGGCGATTTAACACGCATCAGATCACAAATCGTCAGGACCTCGGCATTGGCCAAAGTGGCCAAGACCTTCGGTATCGGTTCCCTGATCAAGATGGGGAAAGGTGAACAGGCCTCGGGAGGTAAAGACAAAGAGTCAATTTTGGCAGATACTCTGGAAGCTATCATCGGAGCAATCTATCTTGATTCCGGGCTTGAAGAAGTGCGGAAGTTCATTCTGAGTATTTTGAAAAGAAAGATTGCCACCGAGGCAAATAAGTCCTACCTCGGGGATCCAAAAAATCGTCTGCAGGAATTGACTGTTAAAATCGGCCTTGGCAACCCCTCTTATGATGTAGTGGCAAGCGGTCCCGAACACAAGCGCATCTGGAAAGCCGCTGTTTTTTTGGAGGGGAAAAAAATAGCGACGGGCCAAGGGGTTTCCATTAGAACGGCGCAATCGGTGGCGGCCGAACGTGCCTGGGGCAAGCTGATCACAAAGACAGAAAATTCTCTTTAGCTGAAGCTCGATTTTCTTTAGCAAAAACGAGATAAATATTTTGCTAAATAGTAATATCTAATAGACAAATGCCAGAGTTACCCGAAGTCGAAACAGTACGTCAAAACTTGCAGCAGCACGTTACCGGACGCAAGGTTATCAGTCTTGAAATCATGGGATCCAGAACCGTCAGGCGCCACGACCCGCAGGGAATTAAAGACACGCTGACGGGCAAAACAATTGCCAACTGCGGCCGGCACGGCAAATATCTGATCTTATCCGTGGGCAAAACGATGAATATGGTCATACATTTGCGGATGACAGGCAGACTGCAATTGGTGAAAAGACCTTTTACAGGAGACGAAAAACACCTCCACGCCCGTTTTTCCTTGGATGACGGAAACGATTTAATTTTTTTTGATCCCAGAACATTCGGAGAAATATTTGTTTCCAAAAATTTGGACGTCAACAATTTACCGGAAGAGATATCTTTTCTCGGTCCGGACCCGATCCTGACGGGCATTACCGCAGCTTATTTGCAAGAAGCACTACAGGGGAGATCTTCTCCGATCAAGACATTACTGTTGGACCAAAGTATCATATCAGGCATAGGTAATATCTATGGAGATGAAATTTGTCATGCTGCTTATATTTTGCCGACCAGGCCCGCCAGGAGCTTGAAAGAGGAGGAATTTAAACTTCTTTGCAAATCGATCGACGATGTTTTAACAGATGCCATCGCCAAGAATGGATCGACTCTGGGTGACAAAAAATATTTGGATCTGATGGGAAACGAAGGACATTACCAAAAGTACCATCGGGTTTACAATAGGTTGGGCAAGAGTTGTTTTCGCTGTCAAACCAATGTCGTAAAAACAAAAATAGGCGGACGCACTTCTTATTATTGTACAAAATGTCAAATATAGGACATCTTTTTATCTCATCTCAGGTAAAAGGTATACCGCCTCATCTAAACTTCGCCGTCGGGGAACCTGATTGATTTGAAGTTTTGTTTTACGGAGCTTTTTTGTAGGCGTTTTGTAATGATGTCTATTGCTTCTTCATTTTGATCCACCAGTACAAATTTGCGGCTAAGGTTGCCGGCGACCACACCGGTGGTGCCGCTTCCGGCAAAAAAATCAAGTACCCAATCACCGGGTTTGCTGCTGGCATGGATAATACGGCGTAAAATTCCCTCAGGTTTTTGCGTGGGGTAACCGGTTTTTTCTTTTCCCATGGGAGATACTATCGTATGCCACCAAACGTCGGTGGGCAATTTACCGAGAGCGGCTTTTTCCGGCGTGACAAGGCCGGGAGCCATGTAAGGTTCCCTGTCAACCTCTGATGAATTAAAATAATATTTGTCAGAATCTTTGACATATACCAAGATGTTGTCGTGTTTGGGCGGCCACTTCCTGGTGGTTCTTCCTCCGTAGTCATAGGCCCAAATAATTTCATTGAGAAAGCTCTCGCGTCCGAACAATGCATCGAGGAGGACTTTGGCATAATGGACTTCCCTGTAGTCAAGGTGCAGATATAAAGTTCCTTCGTTAGCAAGGATCCTCCAGGCCTCTTCGATACGCGGCTCTAAAAATTCCCAATAGTCACCGAAGGTATCGTTGTAGCTAAAAGCTCTACCTTTGATGCTCTCATATGTTTGGCCTTTGAAACCTATGCGGCTGCCGGTAGCGGAACGCTTGGTTTTCATACTTTGGCGTGTTTGTATTTTCCCGGTATTGAACGGAGGATCAATATAGATGAGGTTAAAACTCCCCTCCGGCAGCATCCGGATAAAAGCCAAGTTGTCTCCCTTTACCACGAGGTTATCGCCGTCCGGATTCCATAAAACCTGAGGCGCCGCTGTGTTATTAGGAGAAGTCATGTAACAAATATACATTTTGCTTTATGGCCCGGCGTCCATAGTCCGGACCTATTGGCCGATATCACGATAAAGAAACGTTTTTGTCGGCAAAACAGCTATCAGCGCAGATCATTTCTTGCCGTAAGGATTTTGATCTTTGTTGGTCTCATAGCGAACAAGGAAATGAAATACCTTGAACCGATCCTCGCGGGTCTATTTTGACGGTTGGCGATGACCTCTTTTGGGTATGGGCAAATAGTTGGTCTTGGAAGTCTCTCTTTGAATAAGGTATGCTTTGAACCTCTCGAGGATCTCTTCTCCCATGATGGCGCCCAGTTCTGCCTGCAGGCTGATGTATACGGGATTTTGATTGGAATAAGCCGAGCGCTCTTCCGTGCACCACCAGTGAAATTCGCTGCCCCCCGCTCCCCAGTCACGCCGTTCCCAGGAAGTAACCCTGGATGTGATATGACCAGATTCATCGCTTAAGTCCTCTCTGCGCAGAGGTAATTGCCAGCACACTTCCGGCTTGTATTCCATGGGTGCCTCCTGGTTCTTCAAAGCGAATTGGTGCAGGGCGCAGCCCGGCCCCAAAGGAAAATCCGGGCGGTTGAGAAAGATGCAAGCTCCGTCTTTTAACCTGGTGCTAATGGAGCTTTTAGGGTTTTTCGCCCATTTGATAGGGCCTTTTAGTTTTTCTGCCTCTTTTTTGAACTGCCAGTCTTCTCCGGACATCCGTTTTGAGATATCCAGTATTTTGATGGCATCGTCTTTATCGACGAAATGGGCGCCGTAACTGCAGCAGCCTTGCATGAGCTCGGTCGAGTCTTCTGTTAGGACTCCTTTACATCCGTTGGCATAGAGGCAATTCCAGGATGAGGTGAGGAAAGTAACATCGAGCAGCCAAGTACGGTTCCCCCCGTCCTCTTCAAAGCTTACCCACTCTCTGTTCTTGGGATTAAAATCAGTATCTACCGACATGTCATTTGGCTCTTTTGATTTTCCGTCGGAGCGGCACAGCAAAACCAGTTTTCGCTTAGCCTGGGTCGCAGATCACCGGGAATTTTTGAAGCTGAGGAGGGCTTTATTTTGGCCCCGGGGTCTTTGATTTCAAAAGCTTCATAAACCAGTTCCCTTATTTTGAAGTATGCCTCAAAAGGAGAGGAAGCGGCTTCTTTTTCGGCCAGCCTTCCTATTTGGACGGCCAATAGATCAAGTATGGGATCAGGTGAATGCCAGTTATAGCTCAGACCGTCTTCAGAGAGGCCGTCCAAAGCATCTGTCAGGACTTTGTCGCTTGCTTCAAGGAGCAAAGAACCGGGCGGCAATAACAACCTGATCGACCATTGGACGGGGTCCACATTCCAAGCCAGGTCGTTTTCCAAGATAAAGTCCAGCAATTCCAGCAGGTCTTGACGCTTGGTCCACGGGGTGAAAGGCAGCAGGGAAGGTCTCGGTTCTATCCCTGCATTACGCAATAATTCGAATGCTATTTGGCTGTCTTTTTTTGTATGGCCTTTGTCTAAAATCTGCAGCGTACTGTCAGTTACCTGTTCCAAGGCCGTAATGATCATCCTGCAACCTTGCTCGGAAAGCTCTTCGAGGAGATGGGCATATTTTAGGATATGGCTGATCTTGATGGTGGCATCAAAAGTAATGCCGGGAAAATCTTTTTTCAACAGAGAGACAATTTTCATGGCATAATCCGGCCTGTTGAAGAAGTCAGGGTCTGAGAAGTGGATATGTTCTGCCCCGGCCCCGATCTGTCCGGCGGCATCTGCCAGAATCTCTTCTTCGGGAAATTTACGGGTCCGCCCGTTGTAGATTACCGGTACGGGACAGTGCTTGCAGTGATGAGAACAGCCGTAGACGGTCTCTATCGTTGCCACTGTCTTTCTTTGTTCGCCTTCCATGTAGTGCATGTAATTATCGAGCGGTAAAAAATCCGTCCTGTCGGGTTTGATCAAAGATGAGGGTTTGGCCGGCCCCAGATCGATATGCAGTTTGTTATGGGCTAGTTTTGTCGTGCCTGATTGTGTAAGCGAATCCAGCCAGGACAGCAAGGTCTCAAAACCGCCCCCGGCGATGGCGATGTCTTTCGGTGCAAGGAGGTTGGCACTGATCGCTGCCGGGCCATAGAGTCCGAAAAAGCAAAGCGGCATGTCTTTGTCAATCATGCGGATTTTTTCAACGAGTTCTTTGGTCAGGGCAAGAGCGGTATGCATGGGTATGGAAAAGATAATTACATCTGCCCGGCTAATATCATCGTTCGTCAAAGCTACAAGCGAGAGATCGAGGGTTTTTACCCGGTATCTCGCCTCGGCCAACCTCGATTTCAGCCTGGCCAAAATAAGTGGCTGTGTACCAAGGTCATATGTGGAAACGGCTAAGATGCGCATTTGGCTTTATCCGTATATGAAAGTAAAGTATCGATGTAGGCAGAAATATTATTCAATCCTCCGTTTGAGTCCAAGCTGCTCAAGATATCCGAAGTGGGCCCGTCGTCTATTGTGATCTTCAATTGGTCGAAAGCTTGCCTCAGGCAAGCCTCGACTTCTTCGGGGCGGTCTCCCTGGGCAAGGATAAACCCCAGATAACGTTCGCCTTCCGGGATTTGGATCACCTCCTGGCCTTTGGGGATGTCAATTTTGACGTCGGCTATCCCCTCTATCTCCATGGCATCTGTCATACCGGTTATGTCCGATAAAATACCTGTTTTTGTGATCGGTATCATCATCGCTCCGAAAGCTCCTTTCCCGAGGGCAGGTTCCAGGTCGTATCCAAGATAAAGTGAGATCAGTACTTCATAGAGAGACATGGAATCTAAGAAATTCAAAATATCGCCGCAGCGTCCCCCTATCGGGCGCGTGGCTATCTCCAGTAAAACAGGCTGCAGGCTTGCAGGATCTGATCCCTGTGCCAAAAGATCATTTATTTGATAGATGTCCTTACGGGTAAGCCTTAATTCAGCGTGGATGGGCCCTGTTGTTATCTGAAGGCATTGACATGTTTTTTGTATCATGTCAATAATATCTGCTTGGGTTTTATCATCATATCTTGACGGAGTTATATATATAGTCTCTTCAAAATAAGGCCCTTCCAATGGATCAGGTTTATCAAAAACAGCAAGTGTTTTGATCATACCGTCGATGACAAAAGCATCAATGGCTACTTCTGTCCCCGGTATGTATTGTTCAATCAGGATCTTAAAATCAATTGCCCCAAGTGCTTTGCACGATATTGCTACAGCCTGAAGTATCCCGACTCTAAGTTCTGCTTCGTTGTCGGCTCTGATAATTCCTCTTGATCCCGAGAGCCCTACTGCTTTTACGACTATCGGAAAGCCTATTTTATGTGCGGCATCATTGGCAGAAGCCAACAGCTCTTCCAGGGCTGCATTTATCGCTGCAGGTGCCAGATCCTCCAAAGGTTGGCTGTTCTTGATTACAGATACGATATCTGTAATATCTGATGCATCGCCGGAGACAGTGTTTGTCAGGATCGTCTGATCTTGGTTCGACGTACAATAGATATAAGAATATTGCGGCTGCACGACATCTGATTTACTTAGTTTTACACGCATCAAGGCTTTATTTTTTGTAAAAAGAATACTTTCGTTACCGTTGGCTTTCTTGCCGAGTTTGGCGTTGGCAAAATTGGCCAGCAAAGTTGCCTCTTCGTCAAAGGCAATAACTTGTTCCAAATGATACAGGTCGGCAAAAGCCAATATTTTATCCGTCGATGAAACGATATCGCTAAAGTCCAATAATAGGAACCGATCAGGGAAAAGGCCGGCCATACTCTGTTGTACATCGGAACCGATTATCGGCTCAAAGTCCAGTTTTTCCCGGAGTTTACCGACGGCTTCCATCAACGGCTTAGCCCTATAGCTTTTGGACGGTATCAGGAAAAGCAAACGGTGCATTTTATCAATCTGACTTTGGGTGTTTTCATCTTGTTATCTTTTCTATCTTAGCAAGATAACAGCTTGGCTCCTTTCTTTATCGCAGTGTCTCTTGAGAGAGAAATAAGTGCTAAATTTATTAAGACTGTTTGTATCTTATAAGAAATGAAGGTAATGCCATGACAGAGAATACTCCGGCCGAAGAAATGATAGATCCTGTTTTGAAAGTGACCGATGCTGCCCGGCATTTCATTGTCCAGGCAAAAAAAGACGAGGCCGATGCCGATTCTCTGGCTCTCTATCTGGAGGTTGAAGGGGTAAAAGGCGACCAGTTCGACTACAGCATGTGGTTTGAACCCATGGACGGCGTCAGCGAAGGCGATGTCGTGGTGGCCCACGATGACCTGAATGTGGTCATCATGGCCAAAAGCGTCGATAACCTGCGCGGAGCCACTCTTGATTTGCAAGAGGAAGGAGCCGAAGCCGGCCTTATTTTGATCAACCCCAATACGCCCGCTGTTTCTGCCGACGTTCCTGATTTCATTCAAGATTTGGACAGTACTTCAGATATCGCAAGAGCCGTACAGGCAGTACTCGAAGAGCAAGTAAACCCACAGATTGCAGCCCACGGAGGCAGGGCTGACTTGGTCGGCATCAAAGATTTTGTGGCATATTTAAGGCTTTCCGGGGGATGTCAGGGTTGCGGACTGGCCGCTGTGACATTGAGCCAGGGGATCGTGGTCGCAATCAAAGAATTCGTACCGGAAATAGTGGATGTGGTGGACATAACAGCCCATCAAGACGGGCAGAACCCTTACTTTCAATCTGCCAAAAAATAAAGGATCATACTAAAAACCCAGGAGCTTTTTCTGCTCTTGGACTTGAGTCAAAACTAAACTTGCCGATCAGTCTTTAGGCCACCTTGGCGAAAACAACGGTTTTTGAGCCTTGTCATATCCCGGTTCTGTTGTCGGGAAAATACTTTTTGTTTTGAAAAGATCAGATACAAAGGTGTTTTCCGGGTGATATACATCGTTTATATTTACCCAACTTTTCCTGGGCGCCTCAGATTTTCCTCCTCCGAGATCAAAGAGAGGTTTTTTGAGGACTGATCGGCCAAAGGAACTTTTCTTTGCCCTATCAACTTATTCTTTGTTTCAAATACGATAAAGTAGGGCTGTGCTTCGTTTTTTAACTGCAGGTGAATCTCACGGAAAAGGGTTGTCCGTCATTATTGAAGGGATACCCGCCGGGCTGCGTATTACCGCCGGACAAATAGCCGACGAGTTGGCGAGAAGGCGTCTCGGATACGGACGCGGCCCCAGGATGCGTTTCGAGCAAGACGAGATAACCTTACTTTCCGGTATCCGCCACGGCCGTACTTTGGGTTCGCCGATTTGTATCATGATCGGCAACAGCGAATGGCCCAAATGGGAATCTGAGATGTCGCCTGATCCCGGCGAGCCGACCAAAATATTGACTTCCCCAAGACCGGGGCATGCTGATTTGGCCGGGATGCAAAAATACGGTTTTGCCGATGCCAGGGACGTATTGGAAAGAGCCTCGGCACGCGAGACGGCGGCCAGAGTGGCAGCCGGTGCGGTTTGCAAAGCTTTATTGGGCGAACTGGGCATTTCCGTGATAAGCCACATAGTGGCTATCGGGGCGGCCCAAGCCGATCCTTTGGTAAGGCCGACCGCTGACGATCTTGCAACAATCGACCAATCGGAAGTACGCTGCTTTAGCGAAGAAGCAGCCGAACGGATGATCGCTGAAATTAAAGCCGCGGCAAAAGTGGGAGATTCACTGGGCGGTATAGCAGAAGTCCTCGCCTATGGCGTGCCGGTGGGACTCGGCAGTCATGTCCATTATGACCGCAAACTGGACGGACAATTGGCCATGGCGCTCATGAGTATCCAGGCAATTAAAGCCGTTGAAATCGGTGACGGTTTCGAAATAGCCACAAAGCGCGGTTCGGAAGCACACGATGCCATTTCCTATGACAGCAAAACGAACTCTTATGTCAGGCAAACTTCACGGGCCGGAGGCATCGAAGGCGGAATCTCAACCGGTTCTCTTATCACGGCAAGACTTTACATGAAGCCGCTCGCCAGTCTCAACAGGCCGGTCCTGAAAACTGTCGATGTGGTTACCAAAGAAGAAACAGTATCTTTCAAAGAGCGTACCGATGTGACTGCCGTGCCGGCAATGGGCGTGGTGGCAGAAACCATGATGGCTTTTGTTTTGGCCAAAGAAGCTTTGCTGAAATTCGGCGGAGACAGCGTGAGCGAATTTGTCAGCAACAAAGATCGATACATTTCTTCTCTCGGTGAAACACCGTCGGCTGCCGTAGTTGGAGAGAATAAATAGGACCAAGAGAAGCCGCTGAGGGAAATTCGCGGCTGGAGAAGCAGTTGGTTTTCCCATAACTCAGATCCTTGCTCTAGACCGAAGTTACGTCCCTTCGAGTAGCCAACCCTGCTTCCACCTAGGGAAATAACAGATCTGCTAAATCATTGCTGGCTACATAAGCCGAAGAGGCACTGATACTCCAAGTAATTCAAAAGTTTTTCG
>Ga0207433_10012585_pt1 | contig 12629 bp, 18 predicted proteins | sample YelNatPaOPGAMG01_FD_187559 | JGI IMG/M metagenome (GOLD analysis project Ga0207433, IMG submission 187559) | Hot spring thermophilic microbial communities from Obsidian Pool, Yellowstone National Park, USA - OP-RAMG-01 (SPAdes) (version 3) | ecosystem: Environmental > Aquatic > Thermal springs...
GAAGGCGAAGAAGTAGAAAGAAAAGAAATGCTGAAAAGCAAATGGGCACGGCTTGAGAAAGTTGCAGGAGCACCAAATAGAATTAAACGGATTGCAAAAGATATTGTAAATCATTTTGAGCAAAGATTGTCTGTTCTTGAAGGAAAAGGAATGATTGTGTGCATGTCAAGAAGAATTTGTATTGATTTATACAATGAAATTATCAAGCTAAGACCAGAATGGCACAATGAAAATGATGATAAAGGTTTCATTAAAGTGGTTATAACTGGCTCTGCTTCTGACCCAAAGGAATGGCAGCAGCATATAAGAAACAAGCAAAGAAGAAACCATATTGGAGATAATTTCAAAGATCCAAAGCATGAACTGAAGCTGCTTGTTGTTAGAGATATGTTTTTGACAGGATTTGATGCTCCAAGCCTGCATACGATGTATTTAGATAAACCGATTAAAGGACATACGCTGATGCAAGCAATTGCAAGAGTAAACAGAGTTTATCCAGGAAAGGAAGGAGGACTAATTGTGGATTACATGGGTGTTGGAGCTGAACTGAAAAAAGCATTAATGGATTATACAGAAAGCGGAGGTAAAGGAAAACCCACTCTGGACCAAGAACAAGCTGTAAAATTAATGATGGAGAAATATGAAGTTGTAAGAGACATGTTCCATGGATTTAATTACAAGAAATTCTTTGAACTTAGCCCTCAGCAAAGAGTTACATTTATTCCTAGCATGCTGGAGCATATACTGAAAGAAAAAGGTAAAAAAGAGAGATTCAAGAGAGAGACAACAGCATTAGTGAAAGCGTTCTCGTTGGCTGTTCCTCATGAAAAGGCAATGAAAATCAAGGAAGAGGTAGGGCTTTTCCAAGCTGTAAAATCAACTATAACAAAAACTATTGAAATTAAAAAAGAGCCTGGCGAACAATTTGAAACAGCAATCAAGCAGATCCTGTCAAAGGCTGTAATATCAGACAGAATAATAGATATCTTTGAAGCAGCAGGAATACAAAAACCGGAATTGTCTATTTTATCAGAAGGATTTCTAGCAGAAGTCAAAGAACTGCCACAGAAAAACCTGGCTTTTGAAGCCCTCAAGAAATTGTTGAATGATGAAATAAGAATAATATCAAAAAGAAACCTTGTGCAAGGCAAGTCTTTTATGGAAATGCTAGATAAAACAATCAAGAAATACACTAATAGAAGCGTTGAGGCTGCGCAAGTTATTGAAGAACTGATAGAATTAGCAAGAAAAGTCAGGGATGAGAAAAATAGAGGCAAAGAACTCAATCTAAGCGAAGACGAGCTGGCTTTTTATGATGCTCTTGGTGTTAATGATAGTGCTATAAAGGTTTTGGGAGATGAAACACTAAGAAAGATTGCACTAGAATTAACAGAAATAATTAGAAAAAGCGTTACAATAGATTGGACTCAGCGAGAAAGCGTACAGGCAGAACTCCGCTTAAAGGTTAAAAAAATACTTAGAAAGTATGGTTATCCCCCAGACAAACAAAAGTCTGCAACAGAAACTGTGCTAAAACAAGCAGAACTTGTTGCTAAAAATTGGGCTATTGCTTAAATATTGTATATCATTGAAAACATCTTTATGTCGTGTTTTTTAATCCAAACCTTTATAAATGTATCTTTACTATGGGGGTTTGCTGAGGCACGGAATGGCGCCGCAAAAGCGGCTTGGCCTCGGGAGGAAAAATGGAAATAAAAGTAGTGATTTCTGACCCAAAAACAGGGAAGAGCTATCAGAGAATAGTTAAGGATGCAGACGCAAAGAGATTTGTTGGTCTGAAAATAGGAGACAAGGTAAGGGGAGAGATAATAAATTTGGCTGGCTATGAGTTTGAGATAACAGGAGGCTCTGACTATGCCGGATTCCCTATGAGAAAAGACGTTCCTGGAACTCTAAGAAAAAGGATTCTAGCTGTTTCAGGAATTGGATTTAGAAAAATAGGAAAGGGAATAAAGCAGAGAAAAACAGTTGCAGGCAACACAATTCATGAAAAAACTTCCCAAGTTAATCTTAAGATTCTGAAGTCAGGCACAACGCCGCTTGGAGAAGAAAAACCAAAAGAGGCTGAAAAATGAACAAAAAAATCAATATAGATTTCAGCAAAATAACGAATTTTTTCAAGAATTTCAGCAAGCTGCCAAGGGATGAGCAATATTCATACATAGCGATTGCAGCAGGAATAGTATTCATCATAATTGGCTTGATATTATAGAATGAATAAAAAAAATAATCTAGACCCGCAACCAGAGATTAATGTAGGGCTTGTTGGCCATGTTGACCATGGAAAGACAACTCTTGCAGAAAAACTTTCAGGAAAATGGACAGACACTCATTCTGAAGAGATAAAGAGGGGAATTACTATAAGATTGGGATATGCAGATGTATCAATAAGAAAATGTCCAAAATGCAACAAATACACAGTAAAAGAGAAATGCGAGGAGTGCAACGAAAACTCTGTTCTTGTAAGAAAGATTTCGCTCATAGATGCTCCTGGGCACGAGTCTTTAATGGCCACTATGCTTTCAGGCGCAACTATAATTGATGGAGCTCTTCTGATAATAGCTGCAAACGAAAAATGCCCTCAGCCTCAGACAAGGGAGCATATAATGGCGTTGCAGATTATAGGTATAAAAAATGTGATAATTATCCAAAATAAAATTGACCTAGTTTCTGAAAAAGAGGCAATGAAAAATTATGAGGAGATAAGGGAATTTCTCAAAGGAACTGGCTATGAAAATGTTCCTATAATCCCTGTTTCTGCCCAGTATGGAGTTAATATTGATGCTGTTCTTGAGGCAATTGAAGAATATTTTAAAACTCCTGAAAGGGATTTGAAAAGCCCTCCGCTGATGCTCGCTGCGCGCTCATTTGATATAAACAAGCCAGGAACAGTGCCTTCAAAAATGGTTGGGGGAGTTATTGGAGGAGTGCTCATAAAAGGCACTCTGAAAGTCGGAGATGAGATAGAAATAAGGCCTGGAAGAAAAGTGGAGAAAGAGGGAAAGGTGAGCTGGCACTGTATTAACTCAAAGATTTATTCAATAAAAACAGGAGGCGCTGATGTCAAAGAAGTCCGGCCAGGCGGCTCTTTTGCAATAATGACAGGCCTTGACCCTTCTATCGTAAAATCAGACCAGCTTGCTGGTTTTACAATAGGAAAAAAAGACCAGCTTCCTCCTGTCTGGGAAACATTAACTCTTGAAACTCATCTGCTTGAAAGGGTTGTTGGAGCAAAAGAGGATATTGTTGTTGAGCCGATTAAGATAGGAGAGCCGCTCATGCTCAATGCAAATGCAGCTGCAACTGTTGGCATAGTTAACAGCATAACAAAAAACCAGTTCCACTGTAAGCTTAAACTTCCGATATGCGCAGAAAAAGGAGCGAGAATTGCTATATCTAGAAGAATTGGTACAAGGTTCAGACTGATTGGTTATGGAATCTTGAAGGACAAATGAAAACTGAAGAGGAACTGCTTGACATAATTGCAAACATTTTTGGAAGAGTTATGCCTCGTTCAGACAAGATTGATGTTATTATGAGCGTGGAGGATTCTGTAAGGCGTGACTATAGAGATCCTGAGCAAAGCTATCATTCAATAAAAGTAACTATATACGATAACAAAACCAAGACAGGAAAATTTGTAAAGCAATTTATATGGCAACTCACCGACACCCCGAATCCTGTGCCTGGCAGAGTGATAAAAAATATTATTTATGAAATAGAGCAGAACTCATTTTTTAAAGATTCTTTTGAATTTAGTTTAGAGCCACAAAAAATAGGAGATGACACATCAGAACTAATTTTCAAGAATGTTCGCTATAAGAAAGCTTAGCTATCTGACAAATATGCAGTGCTTCTCTTTGCCTGTAAGTTCTTGAAGAATCCTTTTTATCACAGCAGTTTTGGGGTCAGGCATTAACTTAACGCGATTTTTCAGGTCCTCAAACGATTCAAATGGCTTTTCCTTCCGTTTCTCAACTATCTCCCACATGTGCTTCTTCCCAAGTCCTGGAATAAGCTCTAGCTGGTGCATTCTTGTTGTTAAGGGCTGCGCATTGTTGAAGAAATCAACAAATCTTTTTTCGTTTTTTGTAACAACTTCTTCTATAACATGCTTAAGCTCTTCGCTTGCAGTAGCAGTCAGTTTGTCAGAGGTTATTTTTCCAATAATATGATGAATTTTATCTCGCTTACCCTCTCCTATGTAAACCTCTTCAAGGGGCTGCAAAAAAACTTCTTTTTTTGGAACTAATTCAAGCAGAGAGAAATGCTCTTTTCCAATAGCTTGCGCTATAGGTGTCTTCCTGAACATAGGCCTTGGGTCGAATGGATAGCCGTTTGGAAGGAAGTCCAATATTATTGCAAATTCTTCTTTTGTTTCCATTTTTTGCAAACTCACTCTGCATTGCTAAACAATCCTTCAATCTTTTTGAGGTTATCATTTGTTATTGTAACGCCCTGAAGTATTACTTTGAGTTCTTCAACTGACTCTGGTTTTATGTCAATTATTTTTGCAATATGCTCTGGCTTTAGTCTTGGAATATTTAACTCAGCAATCTTCTTTTTCATCTCCTGCGCTGTTTTTTCATCATAAGGGTTAATTGATGCCAAATAGTCATATGTTTTGCCTGCTCTGAAGCCGAATTCTGTATCCCTTTCTTTTATTTTCTCGAGTATGCTCTTTGTCTCTGCCAATGTCAATGGCTCTGAATTTAGTATCTCAACCTTTGTCATCTTACACCTTTCTTAAATGAACCGGATGGACAAGCAGTGTTTTTTCTTTTCCATCTCTTACAATAACCTCATAACATTTGCCTCTTCTTTCGCCAATAACACAAATCTTTCCATGAAATTTTAACGGATACAAACCGTTATGATATGCTGGCTCTGCTTTTAGCACAGCTCTCTCTCCTTTTTTAAACTCTTGGAAATAGTTTGTAAAGCTTATCTTGCCTTTTCTTCCAAGAGGTTTTCGCATCTTATGCCTTGACCTTTTTCTAGCTCCATCTAATCTCTTGACCATAAAACCACCTTTTAAATATTTTAAAATTGCTATTATTTAAAGCTTTTCATATTTTTATTGCAATTTCTGTTGTACTACTCAAGAGAAAAGATAAAAAACATGAAAATCGAAAAGTTTATATAGAAGCTTGCTCTTGATTCTTTCATGGGAATCTTCAAGTCGATTACAAATTCACTGAGAAGAATTGGTTCTGATGATTATGAGATTCCCGTAGAGTCTTCTGACTACATTCAGGTGCAGACAGAAGAGACCAGCAGACCGAAGGTTATTGTAAGGCCCTTCTTGCTTGAGGATTTTGAGGACATAAAGCCAGTTATTGACGCACTGAGAGAGGGCTACACTATTGCACTTGTGAACATAAGGCCATTGAGAGACAGAGATCTTGTTGAGCTTAAAAGAGCAATCAACAAGCTCAAGAAAACGTGCGATGCAGTAGAAGGAGATATTGCTGGTTTCGGCGATGACTGGGTGGCTGTTGTTCCATCTTTTGCATCAATACACAGAGAACAGCCTGTTCAAGAAACTAAAGAATAAATTTCTGAAAATTTTTCAAAAACAAAAATTTATAAATCTTTGATAGTTAGATTTACAAATGCCTGAAGAACCTGAAATTTTGCAGGGACAGCAATGCCCTGTCTGCAAAGAAGCAAAGGCGACATTAACGCAAAGCGAGCAGAAAATCCCTTTCGGAGATAAAGAGGTTCTTGTCTATCTTTATTCGCTGACATGCGAAAACTGCCACTACCATATTGCTGATTTGGAATTTGCAGAGCAGAATCCTCCTGTCAGCTACACTATAGAAGTTGAAAGTGAAGAAGATATGAAGATACGTGTTGTGAAATCATCTGAAGCAACAGTTAAAATACCAGGCATTATAACAATAGAGTCAGGCCCGAATTCGCAGGGCTATATAACAAACATAGAGGGGCTGCTGAAGAGAGTGCAGAATATTATAGAGCAGGCAAGAGACAATGCAGAGGATGATAACGATAGAGAAAAAGCAAATAAACTTTTGGAAAAACTTCAGAGAATAATGGCTGGCCAGGAAAAACAAAAGATAATAATTGAGGACCCCACTGGAAACTCTGCCATAATATCTGAAAAAGCTGTGAAGAGAAAGCTTTGACTATCTAACAGGTTTTTTGAATTTTTTAACAATGCTTCTTGCCAACTCTCTGTAGAAAAACAAATTGTAGAAAATAAAAATTATTGCTGCTGAAATAATCCTGTTTGGACCCAAATATTCTGGCGAAAAAACCTTTTCAAAAAAATTGGCAAAGAAAACAGCTGTTTCAAAATAAAATGTCAGCAAAAACGGAGCTGCGAGAAAAGCCATTATTGCAAAAATAATCTCCATTTTGATTAAATAGTGGCTGACAGTTGGCCTTGACTCTTTTGTGATAGTGCTCATAATCCAGCTTGTTATTATAGCTACAGCTGCAATGAAAAAATAGTAGATAATGTGAGGATTTATTTCATTCTCGAGCCAGAAAACCATTGCAGCAGGAATAAATGTGAAGATATGAAGAAGCGCAATTGCAGTCATCGCTCCTCTGTGCTGTCTGAATATGCTTTTAATCAAGTCAAACATTTCGAATCTCCTTTATTTTTCCGAAATCAAATGCTTCCCCCTCATCACTTATTGCTATTGCTCTGAAGTTTTCTATGTCTTTGATAAAAGGGCTTAATAATTTTTCCTTTGTAACATCTGTTCCTTCAATGATTGGATTAAATGATGGCATCACAATCAGTTTTCTTTTTTTGTACTCTCCATATAAAAAACACTTGAACCTCTCAGCCCTTGCCCCCTCTCTTATTGAAATTGCAGGATGTTCATGCCCGATTATTATTGTTTTGATGTTTTTTAGAGAATCTTCTTTTATTGCCTTATGCCCATGAGTTATCAATATATCTTTTATCTTAACTTTGTCAACAATTTCAATGTTTTTTGTTTTTGCTATTGGCCCTAAAATTGTGTCGTGGTTTCCTCTTATTAAAATTATTTTTTCTGCATGTTTTGCAATCAAATCAAGAAGCAGCAAAGAATGCCTCCACTCCTGCTTTGATATTTCGCCAAATTCATGTTTCAAATCCCCATTTACAATTATTTTTTTGAATTTTTTGCTGCCAAGAATTTTTTCAAGTCGCTTTGAAATGTCTCTGAACTGCAGTCTTGGTATCAGAATCCCCTCTTTATTAAGCGCTTCCTCATAGCCGATATGAATATCGCTTATTACAAGAACAGAATCATCAATTAATAGGCAAAGGTCTATTATCTTAATCATCTTTTTTATTATCAATTTGTTGTTTTTAAAACATTTGTTTTGGCTGAAACCACTTAAAACAGGGTTTAATTGGCTTTTAAACCAAAAAGCATAGTTTTATAAACATTATTTTCTTAAGAGTTGGCGGGTAAAACCCGGCTGAGTTTTTATAGAAAATTGCGCTGGCCAAAAACCAGTTGAGTGCGCAATTTTCTATCCCAAAAACTCGTCTCTAGCAGCGAGTTTTTGTTATTGGCCGATTGTTAGTTTGAGGTATGGGAGTAAAATGCAATATGGAGAAGAGAGCCAGAGCAACTCTGGCGGTTTTAGGGAAAGAAGAGGCGGAAGATTTGGTAACAGAGGGTTTAGCCCTGTTAAAGTAGGGGAAGAACTTGACGTAACCATCGAGGCAGTTGGAGAGAAGGGTGATGGAATCGCAAAGAAAAACGGTTTTGTCATCTTTGTGCCAGGTGTTCGTCAGGGAGACAGTGTGAAGATAAGGATTACAAAGGTCTTCAGAAAGATGGCCTTTGCAGAAGTGATAGGAGAGGCGCAGCCATCAGAAGCTGGCGAGGCAGCAGAGGAAGCTGAAGAGCCAGAAGAAGAGGTTGCAGATTCTGTAGAGGATTCTGAAGAGTTCTGATTTTCTTTATTTTTATTGTTCTTTTTATTTTGTATCTCATGTTTACTATAAACTATATAAACCCTAAATTTTCTATAGACTAAATGGCCCCGTAGTATAGCCTGGATAGCACGGCTGGCTTCGGACAGCTTTTGCAAATTTGAGAAGACACCAGCAAACCCCGGTTCGAATCCGGGCGGGGTCATAATTTAAAAATTAGCGGAGGTGATAAAATGTTAGGATTTTTTTGGCCCCTATGGCTTATTTGCCTGTTTTTTTTGATTCTGATATGGTCAGCAGTCTGGAAGGCAATTGCTTTGTGGAAGGCAGGAAGGAACAACCAGCTTGGGTGGTTTGTTGCGCTTTTCATTATAAATACAGCTGGGCTCCTTGAGATAATCTATCTGCTGGCTTTTCAGAAGAAAATAAAGGAAAGATAATTTTTGATTTTTTTCTTATTTTTTCAAAATATTTTTAAAATAAAAGAAAATAGTTTTTGCAGAGGGGCTGTGGGGTAGTTTGGCTATCCTTTCCGGTTTGGGACAAGAGCAAAAAACCGGAAGACCCCGGTTCAAATCCGGGCAGCCCCATTTGTTACTAACATACAGTAGTTAAATATAGAAAGGTTTATAAATAGCAATTCTCGTAATTCTAAGACATGTCTGAAAAACCAAAACGAATCATCAAGTGTGAAGGCAGATTCAAAGAACTAAGGGAGTATATTCATGGCGACCCTGCAGAGCTGGTTCTAGATGATAGAACACGCATTTTTTATGAAGATTTGAAAAATCTCTGGGCTCTTATCAAAGATGACATTGCAACAGCTAATTTTGATTTTAGAGACCCATATTACAATAGCGAAGTTGATGTTTTAAGAAAAAAGCCGAAGATGGATGATGTAGAAGGACCTCTTTCGCTTGTCCCCCTTTTTCCTTCAAATTATTATTTTGAGGATGCTCTAATAGGAAAATATGCTCTTTCAATGGGTAATAATGGAGACATATCAAACTGTCTCTCAGAAATGGCATACAATCCAAAGTTTTTTCAGTCAGTTCTTGAAAAAGAGCCGAGCAAGATAGTTGTGCCTTCTGGAGAAGAAGATGAGAAAGTTTATAATCTTGCTGGCTATTCAATACAGACAAATTTTGGCATAGGAACAGTAAGCCACGGCGGAGCAAAAGGCGGAGGGGTAAGATCAGACTCTCCATTTATTCTTGAAATTTACAAGATTGATAAAGAGAGCAACGAGCAAAATCTTGCTGCAGTTGTTGGATTTTGGGCTCAAGATAATGAGATGCTGATTTCACAGATGCAGCCATGCAAAAATGCTCAGCTTCCTGGTTCAAAATTTGGGGTTGCTTGCCTGGCAGTTGCAACCAATTTTGCAAGGGCGATGGGATTTGAAAAAATAGTTTCATATTCAGCAAGAAGCCATCCTATATTCAAAGAGCACCCTGAAAACTGGGGTCAGTTTGGAGAAGAATTTGTCTGCGAATGGGACAATTCTGCTAGAAAGCTAGGATTTAGCAATATGAATGGAAGAAGTGATAAGGGATTGTATTTCTTGAATCTCAAGCACAACGATAACAAAGTTAAAAACAAAAAGTGCTGATTTAGATATAAACAAGCTAAAATTTCTTTAAATAATTGGAAGTTTTCCCATTGCAGCGTTAGCCAATTCCATAGCTTTTTACCAATAATTTTATATATATAAAACTATTTTTCTTATTTAAAAAAGGGGTGTTAAAATGAAAAAATACATTACAGGATTCTTGGTATTGCTTGTTATCGCAGTTTTTCTAGTTGGCTGTGCACCAAAAACAAAGGTGTACCAGCCACAGGGGCAGGCTCCTGCTGTGCAGCCTTCAAGCCCTGCAGCTGCGCCTAGCGCAGCTCCTTCAGCAGCAGCTGAATCAGCTACTCCAGAAGCAGCACCTTCTGTTCCAACTGCTGTTGAGGCAACGATGCCTGAAATTAGAAACTGCGAATCTGACTATGCTATTGGCTGGGTTCCAAACTCATGCACATACAGCAAAGATTCTTTTAAAATAGTGCTGAAGGCAGTTGGTAAAAACGGAATTGATGGAGTTGCATTTTACATCATAGGAAAAACAGGGGTGCAGAAAATACTGAAAGACAACACAAAAGTACCTTATCCTGGAGTCCAAGGCTACTCTTTCTCAATAACAGAACTTGAGTCAAAAGTCGGAGGAAAGATTGAGCAGATTCTTGCGTTGCCGATAAAAAATGTCGACGGAGTTGAGAAAGCCTGCTATAACCACCGCCTTTTGATAATAAAAGACGAGGCCTGCAGGGCCTAATTTTTTCTTTTATTTAATAAAATAATCAGGGGATATAGCTTCTTCTGAAACTCTCTTTGGTTTTCCATTAGTTTGCTCATAATTTCTCAAAATACCAACAAGTTTTGAATCCTCATCAATAAAAGGAATATGTCCGTTCTCTGGGGCACGCACAAAAGAGAGTGTTTGCTTTATCGTTCCGTTTTTAAAAAGTTGCACAGAGCCAAGCTTAACATGGCTTATGCCATCTCCTAAATCAACATTGTCTTTGTCATAAATCGGTTTTGTTCCTGGGTTTGGGCCGAAAATTGACCTTTTTATAAGATATGCTTCAGAATCAGTAACTAAACTTGTAATAGAAACTGCAAGTCTTGTTTTGTTTCCTATGTCTCTTTCAGTAACATCTTTCAAACCAAAATAAGTTATAGTATCTTTTGGAAAAAGATGGGCAACATTCATAACACTATTTTTAATTAAAGTTACCATTGCCATCTCTTTATTTTTTCTGTCATAAACAGCAACCCCATCTTCATGTATATGGTTGTCTAAAAAATCAAAAAGCTCATCTTTGTTTCTTACAGGAACTGGCTGAGATATATGATTTTCGCTAACAATCTCTCTTTTGATAAGCTCCTTTAAAAGTCTGTCACCATTAGCAAATATTGCAACTCCTCTTATTATTTTATTTTCTTCTCCTTCTTTGCGCATAAAGAGTGGCTGAAGCTCTTTTGGAACAGGCGTTTCTTCTAGTAAAATCTTTTTTAAAGAGTCAAAATTTCTTGTTTTATTATATTCCGCCATCCATCTAAAAAGAGAATCTGTCATAGTTTCTTAATATACGTTTTCCTATATTTATATTTTTTCAGTTAATTTTTTTTATTTTTTTTCTAAAAAAGGGCAAAAAATATAAATAAATAAAAATTTTTGAAAAAATTATGACAAATATTGATAGAGATTTGTTATTTCTTTACTCAGAAAATGCAAGGGAAAAACTGAAAGATATTGCAAAAAAACTTAAAAAAAGCCCCCAAAGGCTGAAATACAACATTAAAATGCTTAAAAATGAAGGAATAATTCAAAATCCTCATTGTATATTTGATTATTCGTATTTTGGTCTGATTTTGTTTAGAGTTTATTTTAAAGGCGGATATGTAAGCGAAAAAGACAAAAAAACGATTTCAAATCAATTAAAAGAAAACCCTTATGTAGTGTCAATTTTTGAGCTCAATGGCGAGTTTGATTTAGTTATAGAAATGAGCTCGCCAAACCCTTCAAGGTTCAATAAAGAGCTCAAAAAAATAGTTCAGGCAATACCAACACTTAACAATTACAAAATAATTCTTAATTTAGTTACTCATATTTACCCAAAAACTTATCTTACTGCAAACGAAGAGCTTATAAGCAAAGTAAAGCCAGAAATAATTATAGGTGGGGACAGAGCTATTGAAACATTTGGAAAAAATGAGATATGTATGATGAAGAATCTTCTTGAAAACCCTTTGATTAATATGAGTTCACTTGCAAGAAATTGCGGTATAAATATTAAGACAGCAAATTTTCTGTTTAAGAAATTGCAAAATAGGAAAGTAATAAAAGGTTTTAAGTATGTTATTGATGTAAACAAGATTGACTTGTACAAGTTCAGGCTTTTCCTAAAGTTGCATAACATATCTCCTGAAAGAGAGAAGCAGCTGCTTGATTTCACATTAAATATGAAGGAAGTTGTCCAGCTTAACAAAACAGCTGGTGACTGGGACATTGAACTTGATATAGAATCATTTGACAAGCTAAAAATGCGCTCCATCATAGTCCAGCTTAGGCAGGAATTTAAAGACATAATAGAAAATTTCAACATAATTGAATTTTTGCAATGCCAAAAAAAGTCTTATCTGCCAAAATATTTTTTCATGAAAGAAGCATAGCTGCTAGGCGAATCATGAGTATTAAGGCGGGCTGGTGAACAAGATAGACAAATAGAGAATGTCTGCCAAGGAAACTGAAAAAAATTATCAAATAATTTTTTGATAAATCAGCTATCTTGAAAATTCTTCTGTTATTTTTGTACAATAAATTTCCAAAAAACAATCCTATTAGAACAACCCCAAACCAGGGCAGCAGTGGAAAATAATCAAGGGTGCAAAAATATTTTGGAATGAATCCTAGCCACATAAGCCAGCTGAAATTAAATGTTAGTTTGCTGAGAAAAAAACCAGCCACAATAAAAAATACTCCAAGCACAAGATTCTGCCATTTGTATTTTATTAATGGATAAGCCAAGATAATTGAGAGTCCTATAAAATGCAAAACCCCAAATATTATAAACTCTTCTCTGAAAAAAAGCCATGTTACTAGAGTAATTGCCAAACCCCACGAGAATATTTTTGCTCCTCTTTTCAGAT
>Ga0207433_10012594_pt1 | contig 12622 bp, 10 predicted proteins | sample YelNatPaOPGAMG01_FD_187559 | JGI IMG/M metagenome (GOLD analysis project Ga0207433, IMG submission 187559) | Hot spring thermophilic microbial communities from Obsidian Pool, Yellowstone National Park, USA - OP-RAMG-01 (SPAdes) (version 3) | ecosystem: Environmental > Aquatic > Thermal springs...
TCTGTTTCTTAACCGGAGGGGCAGACGTATGACTCGTGTGATGGTTTTCACAATAATAAAATATCTTGCAGATAAAGCAGGAATTAAAAAGAAAATAAGTCCTCATACCCTCAGGCACTCCTTTGCGACACATCTTATTGAAGCAGGAGCTGACCTGAGGGCTGTTCAGGAAATGCTCGGACACGAATCAATCCTGACCACAGAGATTTATACACACATCGACCGGTCGTTCCTGAAAGAGACTCTCTCGATGTTTCATCCAAGAGCATAAAAATAATTCACAAATGAATAAACTCTTTAAAGCTTTTATTGTTTATTAAGTGCAGACAAAAACGTATGAATTATCTGATAAAATTCGGTTCGGAGCTTGCGTCTATACTTATGGAAATGTCGCCATATCTTATGCTGGGATTTTTCTTTGCAGGCATTATGCATCTGCTTTTCCCGGTAAAAAAAGTTATGACATATCTCGGGGGGAATGATTTCAGGTCGGTGCTTAATGCATCGCTTTTAGGGGTACCTCTTCCTTTGTGCTCTTGCGGGGTGATACCAACAGGGTTATCATTTTACAAACATGGTGCATCAAAATCTTCAACAATATCTTTTCTTATCTCAACACCGCAGACAGGTGTTGATTCGATAATGGTTACATGGTCACTGATAGGATTGCCTTTTGCGATTATACGGCCTGTTGTTGCATTTATTACAGGCCTGTTTGGCGGGATGCTGACAAAAAAAATAAATGCCGGTGAAGAAAGCAAAGTCGCAGCAGATGAGAAGCACACAAATGAAATACCTGCTGGCCTTATGCCGAAACTGAAGGAACTGTTCAGGTATCCGTTTATCGAGTTTATGGAAGATATTTCCGGCTGGCTGGTCATGGGACTTCTAATAGCAGCATTTATTTCAGTGATTGTTCCTGATAATTTTTTTGCTGATAAATTACCTGGTGATTTTGCAGGCATGCTTATGATGCTTGTGGTTGCAATACCGGTTTATATATGTGCAACTGCTTCTGTTCCTGTTGCAGCAGTACTTATGCTCAAAGGGTTATCACCCGGTGCAGCTCTCGTGCTTTTAATGGCCGGCCCTGCTACCAATGCCGCAACTATCACCATGATTGGAAAAGTCATGGGCAAAAAAGCATTGATAAGTTATCTGCTGGCAATAATTACCGGTGCACTGGCATCCGGTTCAGTAATTGACTATCTGTTACCTTCAGGCTGGTTCAACATCTCAGCACATGCAGGACATATGAGCCATAATCATGGAATTTTGCCGGGATGGTTAAATATTGCATCGGCTGTAATTCTTTCTGTTCTGATAATCAATGCTTTATTTCGCAGATATTTTCTTCACAGAAAAAACACATTGCCGGAGGATTCAAAAAATAATGCCATGTCAGAAAAAATTACATTCATAACCATTGAAGGCATGACCTGCAATCATTGCCGACAGAATGTTGAAAACAGCACACGGTCAGTTGCCGGTGTTGAAGATGCCAATGCCGACCTCAAAACAGGCAAGCTTAAAATTAAAGGTGAAGGTTTTGATGTTGATGAAATAATCAGAAGAATTGAGCAACTGGGTTATCATGTAGTTAAAAAAGATTAAAGAGGGTGTGTACTCTTGCCACAATTATGCATCTGCATTTCCGAATTTCATTTTAATATTTAACTTTGCGTCTGCTTTTTAAAAATCAAGTATAATTAACAATCAAACAGATAAGATTATGTCGAAAACAAAAAGAGTTTACACGTTTGGCAACAAGACAGCCGAAGGTAATGCAGAAATGAAGAACCTTCTCGGAGGAAAGGGAGCCAATCTTGCGGAGATGTGTCTTCTTGGTCTTCCTGTTCCGGCTGGATTTACAATTACAACCGAAGTTTGTACGGAATATTATGCCAGCAACTGCAATCTTCCCGATGGTCTGATGAATGATGTATGGGAAGCAATGAAAAAGACTGAAAAGATAATGGGTATGAAGTACGGGGATCCTGAAAACCCGCTGCTTGTTTCATGCCGCTCAGGTGCAAGAAGGTCAATGCCCGGAATGATGGATACAGTTCTGAATATCGGTTTATGTTCCGCTACAATTCCCGGACTGATAAAAAAGACGAACAATCCCCGTTTTGTATGGGACTCATACCGTCGTCTGATAATGATGTATGCCGATGTTGTTATGGAAAAGGCAGAAGGTATTGAGCCGCCTGAAGGAAAAGGCATACGCAAACAGCTTGATGAAATGCTCGATGAATACAAGGAGAAGAAGGGATACAAATCAGATACAGACCTTACTTCTGAAGACCTCAAACTCCTTGCAGAAAAATTCAAGGAAAAGATTAAAGAAGCGCTTGGGAAACCCTTCCCTGATGATGCAAAAGAACAGCTTGTTGGAGGAATTCAGGCAGTATTCAAAAGCTGGAACGGAAAGAAGGCTGTATCATACCGCCGCATAGAAGGTATTCCTGATGACTGGGGTACTGCAGTGAATGTGCAGGCAATGGTATTCGGAAACATGGGTAACACATCTGCAACAGGTGTTGCCTTTACACGTAACCCCGCAACAGGAGAGAATCAATTCTATGGCGAATGGCTCATAAATGCCCAGGGCGAGGATGTTGTTGCCGGTATCAGAACACCCAACCCGCTCAACGATGCAACCAAAAACGAGCAGAATAAGCATCTTCCAAGTATGGAAGAAGCAATGCCCGAGACATACAAGGAACTTTGCAACATAAGGGATATTCTTGAAAAGGCATACCATGACATGCTCGATATAGAATTTACTATTCAGGAAGGTAAACTTTACATGCTTCAGTGCCGTGTAGGAAAACGTACGGGTACTGCAGCCCTGAATATGGCAATGGATATGCTTAAAGAAGGTCTGATTGACGAAAAAACGGCTGTTCTCAGAATTGATCCTGCACAGCTCGATGAACTGCTTCATCCCATTTGCGACCCTGATGCTGAAAAGAAGGTTAAGCCTATTGTAAAAGGCCTGCCGGCCGGGCCAGGTGCCGCAGTCGGAAAAGTGGTATTCACTGCAAATGATGCTGTTGCATGGGCACGCAAAGGTGAAAAGGTTATTCTTCTGCGAGAAGAAACCAATCCTGAGGATGTGGAAGGCATGCGTGCTGCTGTCGGCATTCTTACAGCCCGCGGAGGCATGACTTCACACGCTGCGCTTGTGGCACGCGGCTGGGGAAAATGCTGTGTGGTTGGAGCCGGCGGCTTAACCGTTGACGCTGAAGGAAAAAAGGCAAAGGTAAACGGCACTGACATAATTATCAGTGAAGGCGACATACTTACCCTGAACGGAACAAGAGGAAATGTATATAAAGGAGCCCTTAAACTGATGGACGCCTCAGAAAATCCAAGATTCAGGGAATTCATGAGCATTGTTGACAAATACCGTAAACTCGGTGTGCGAACCAATGCCGATACTCCCGAAGATGCAAAGATAGCACGCGACTTTGGTGCAGAAGGAATAGGACTCTTCCGTACAGAACATATGTTCTACGGAAAAGGTTCGGAGGAACCTCTCTTCCTTCTCCGTAAAATGATACTAAGCGCCAATGAGGAAGAACGCCGCAAAGCACTCGATGAACTTTTCCCGTATGTTAAAAAAGATATAAAAGCTACACTTATAGCAATGGACGGACTCCCTGTTACATTCCGCCTGCTTGACCCTCCACTTCACGAATTCGTACCGCAAAGTCCTGAAAAACAGGCAGAACTGGCCAAATCGCTGGGCATCAGACCTGAAGATGTTGCAAAACGCGGAGAGTCCCTTCATGAATCAAATCCAATGATGGGCCACAGAGGAGTGAGACTGGGGATTACATATCCGGAGATATCGGAAATGCAGATACGCGCAATCTTCGAAGCAACAGCAGAACTCATTAAGGAGAACAAAAACCCTCATCCCGAAATAATGGTCCCTGTAACCTGCGACGTGGCAGAACTTGACTTCACAAAGAAAATAACCGATAAAGTATATGATGAAGTTTGCAAAAAATATGGCCTGAGTAAAATTAAATACAGTTACGGAACCATGATTGAAATACCGAGAGCATGCCTGCTTTCAGATAAAATGGCCAGGTCAGCGGAGTTTTTCTCCTTCGGTACCAATGATCTCACGCAGATGGCTTTCGGATTCAGCCGCGATGATACAGGAGCTTTCCTGCACGATTACATCGACAAAAAAATCCTTGCAGCTGACCCGTTCCAGACAATTGACCAGGAGGGAGTAGGACAACTTGTAAAAATGTCGGTTGAAAAAGGCCGCGCTACAAGACCCGACCTTAAAATCGGTATCTGCGGTGAACAGGGCGGTGATCCGGCTTCAGTGGAATTCTGCTACAAAACTAAACTTACCTACGTAAGCTGCTCACCCTTCAGAGTTCCTATTGCAAGACTCGCCGCTGCACACGCCTCAATCAAATACCCGAGGTAAACAATAAAACTGTTAATATACACAAATGTCCCGGTAAGAGATATCGGGACATTTTTTTTACTGTAAAGTCATTAAATACCGGATATTTCCCTAACTTTAGTATAAATTTTAAATAACCGGAACATGATTAAACCCGGAGATCTTGCCAAATATGGAATAACTGATGTAAAAGAGATTATTTATAACCCTTCTTATGACATGTTGTTCAGGGAAGAAACCCGTGATGACCTTGAAGGTTATGAAAAAGGAGTCGTAACCTCTACAGGTGCCGTTGCAGTGGACACCGGAATTTTCCACGGCAGATCCCCGAGAGATAAATATGTTGTTCTTGATGAAATGACCCGTCATACAGTCTGGTGGAAATCTGAACGCGCACTGATATCCGATAACAAACCAGTAAGCTACGACATATGGGATTACTGCAAAAACCTCTCTGCAAAACAGCTTTCGGGGAAAAGGCTCTTTGTGGTTGACTGTTTTTGCGGCGCAAATGAAAATACCCGACTGAATGTAAGATTCATAATGGAAATAGCATGGCAGGCACACTACGTAAAAAACATGTTTATCAGACCTTCAGAAGAGGAACTTCATTATTTTATACCTGATTTTGTGGTACTTACAGCTTCCAAAGCCAGAAACCCAATCTGGAGAATACAGGGACTCAACTCTGAGAATTTTGTCTTTTTTAATCTTACCGAAAGAATGGCATTAATCGGCGGCACATGGTACGGAGGTGAATTGAAAAAAGGAATTTTTTCAGTAATGAATTATTTTCTTCCTCTGAAAGGAATTGCCTCAATGCATTGTTCAGCCAATGTTGGGAAAAAAGGAGATGTAGCATTATTTTTCGGTCTTTCAGGTACAGGCAAAACAACCCTTTCAACCGACCCCGACAGGGCACTCATAGGAGATGATGAACACGGATGGGATGATGATGGTATTTTTAATTTTGAAGGAGGATGCTATGCCAAATGTATCAACCTGAGTAAAGAACATGAACCCGATATCTATAACGCAATAAGGAGGGATGCCCTGCTTGAAAATGTTGTGGTGCGGCCTGACGGAACAATTGATTTTAACGATGCGTCAAAAACCGAAAACACAAGGGTTTCATATCCTATCTATCATATAAAAAACATTGTTAAGCCGGTTTCAAAAGCAGGTCATGCACGTATAGTTATTTTCCTTACCGCTGACGCTTTCGGAGTACTGCCTCCTGTAAGCAGACTTGAACGTGAACAGACTATGTATTATTTTCTGAGCGGATATACCGCTAAAGTGGCCGGCACCGAAAGAGGAATAAAAGAACCTGTTCCTTCATTCTCATCCTGTTTCGGTGCAGCCTTTCTTATGCTCGATCCCGTAATCTATGCCAGGGAATTAATGAAAAGAATGGAACAGCACAATGCCTCGGCATGGCTGGTGAACACCGGATGGACAGGAGGCCCTTACGGCACCGGCAAAAGAATTGACCTGCCATCAACAAGAAAAATTATTAATGCAATCCTCAACGAAAACATACTGAAAGAAGAATTCACCACAATTCCTGTTTTTAACCTGAAAATACCCTGCAAAACTGACGGCGTCAACCCGGATCTTCTTGACCCAAGAAAGACATGGAATTCAGATGAAAACTGGCATAAGGCAGCTTTGGAACTTGCCAGAAAGTTTATCACTAACTTCAGTAAAATATCTTCTGATACTGAAATAGAAAAACTTGCTTTACATGGTCCTCAAATTTGATATCTTTGTGTTGTATTTTCAGTAAACGTAGTTGTTAATGAACACTTTATTCATAATCCTTGCAGTTTCAGGCGGTTACCTTCTTGGTTCAATACCTACTGCTGTATGGGTAAGCCGGTTGTTTCACGGAACAGATATAAGGGAGCATGGCAGTGGAAATGCAGGAGCTACAAATGTTATAAGGGTTCTTGGATGGAAAACCGGCATTCCTGTAATGCTGGTTGATATTGCCAAAGGATGGCTTGCAGCATCATTGCCACTCTTTTTTAACATGGCTGAAAAAGGAAGCAGCAGCCTAATAAATCTCCAGATTCTGACAGGTATTGCGGCAATTTCAGGCCATGTTTATCCGGTTTTTGCAGGTTTCAGGGGAGGAAAGGGGGTAGGTACTACTGTGGGTGTCCTGCTGGCTCTGAATCCATTACTAACTCTTTCATGCCTTGTGGTATTTCTGCTGGTTTTACTTATAACAGGCTATGTATCTGTATCTTCAATGAGCTTCGGAATAGCTTTCCCTCTTTTCCTTTTTACAATATTCGACACACCTTCACTTATTTTCAGAATATTTTCAGTACTGATCGCTGTTGCACTTATTGTTACCCACAGAGCAAACATCCACAGGCTTCTTAGGGGAGAAGAGTCAAAATTTATCAAACGGAAGAAGAAAGAATAAGAATTTTTGAAAGTAACATTTTTAAAATCTTCAGAACTGTATCTTAGGCGGCTGTTCAGCTGCGGCACGCTGATCACCAAGTTCAAACATCATTTCGCGCCTGAAATTAAATAAAGCTGCAATGATATTTGAGGGGAATGTCTCGACAGCCACATTGAGTTCCTTGGTAGCTGAATTAAAGAATCTGCGGGCTGCTGCCAGCTTGTTCTCCACATCTGAAATTTCATTCTGCAAATCCATAAAATTCTGACTCGCTTTCAGATCTGGGTATGCTTCCACAGAGACCCTTAATGCCTGAAGTGCATTTGATAGCCTTGTCTCAGCTTCAATTTTTTCCTTGATTCCGGTTGCCTTCATTGCATTAGCACGTGCCTCCGTAATCTCTGTGAGCACACCTCTCTCGTGCGCCATATACCCTTTAACTGATTCAACAAGCTGGGGAATGAGATCATGCCTCTGCCTTAACTGTACATCAATATCAGCAAATGCCTGCTCCCTGTTATTCCTGAGCCTTACCAGACGGTTGTAAATTGAAACCCCCATCAGAAATAAAATAAAAATTATCGCAAGAAAAACAACTAAGATTATCATCTTTTAAAAATTTAATGTTGAAAAACATTTTTTAAACACGTTAAAGATATAAAATATTACTATATTTCACATCATAAGTATGATGGAAAACAGCAGGGCCGGCATAAATCAACACGACCGGCAACAGCTTGTTATTCATCAATATACCTGGGAAATAAACCAACCAAAAAATTTAAAGTTATGGATAAAAGTGTAAAAGGAACACGTACAGAGAAGAATCTCCTGAAGGCATTTGCAGGAGAATCGCAGGCAAAGAACAGGTATTAGTTTGCCAGAATAGCTGAAGAGGAGGGTTTCAAACAGGTTGCCACTGCCTTTAAGTCAATTTGCGTATCTGAAAAGGGGCATGAGGAGAGATATCGCAAACTGCTGGCCAACATTTTGGAAAACAAGGTTTTCCAGAGAGAAGAGAAAGTTTTCTGGTATTGCAGAAAATGCGGATACCTTCATTTCGGCACAAAACCCCTCAAAAACTGCCCGGCATGCGGCCACCCGGAAGCATATTTTGAGATTAAAGCTGAAAATTATTAATCTTTAAATGGATAAAGAAAAACTGAATATTATTCCCTCGGGTGAGGGAATGCTTGAACTTGTAAAAAGAAGGCAGAGCGACAGAAACTATACAGGGCAGCCCATTGAAAAGGAGAAACTGGAAAGGATTCTTGAAGCCGGACGGCTTGCTCCTTCAGCATGCAATGCCCAGCCGTGGAAATTCATTGTGGTTGACGACCCTGTACTTCTTAAAAGCCTGTCAGATGCTGCTTCGGGAAACCTCCCCGGAATGAATGCTTTCGTATCAAAGGCTCCTGTACAATTGATAGTCGTCAGGGAAAAGCCAAACATGTTGTCAAAAATCGGCGGCACAATAAAGGACAAGGATTATTCGCTGATTGATATAGGCATTGCTGCCGAAAACATCTGTCTTCAGGCCACTGCAGAAGGACTGGGCTCATGCATGATAGGCTGGTTCGACGAGAAAGCAGTAAAGAAAATATTGAAGATACCTGCTTCAAAAAGGGTTGAACTCATTATCACCATAGGTTATCCTGCCGGCGAGAAACGTCAGAAAAAAAGAAAACCACCTGAAGAGGTGGTTTCATACAACAGGTACTGAATTATTTTAATTCTGTTAGAGCCTGTTTTATGCGGTTAACGGCTTCAACGATATCCTCCTCTGAGGCTGCGTATGAAATACGTATGCATTTCGGGGCACCGAATGCTGTTCCACCAACCACTGCAACCCTTGCCTTATCTAAAAGATATAAAGCAAAATCGTCGGAATTTTTAATTACAGCCTCTCCATCCGACTTTCCTATGAAATGACTGATGTCGGGCATCACATAAAAAGCTCCCTGGGGAATCCGCACCTTCATGCCCGGAATTTCTGAAAGCAGCGAACATATAAGATCGCGCCTGCGGAGAAAAGCCAGCCTCATCTTTTCCCTTGAATCACTTTTGCTCTGAAGTGCAGCCAGTGCAGCCCTCTGGGCAATTGAGCAAACTCCTGAAGTAATCTGCCCCTGCAGTTTGTCACAGGCCTTAGCTACCCATAACGGAGCACCGATATACCCGATCCTCCAGCCCGTCATAGCATAAGCCTTTGATACCCCATTGACGGTTATTACCCTGTCGTAGATGAAATCAAACGAAGCCATGCTTACATGCTTCTGCGAGAAAATAATATGTTCATAAATTTCGTCGGAAATAATAAAAACACCTTCATGGCTTTTTACAACACGGGCCATCTTTTCCATCTCTTCGCGGGTATAAACCATGCCGGTGGGATTTGAAGGTGAATTGAAAATAATCAGCCGGGTTTTACCTGTAATTGCTTCTTCGAGCTGCGAAGGACTTATTTTGAAATCATTTTCAAGACCTGCTTCAACAACAACCGGCTTACCACCTGCAAGAACAACCTGATCGTAATAACTTACCCAGTAAGGAGCAGGTATAATCACCTCATCACCAGGATTAATAAGGACAAGTATCACATTTGCAAGTGAATGTTTTCCTCCGGCTGATACTACTATCTGTTCAGGGGAATAATTTAACCCGTTCTCTTCAAGAAATTTCTGTGAAATGGCTTTCCTCAAATCGTTGTAGCCTGGCACAGGCGGATATTTTGTATAATTCTCATCAATAGCCCTCTTTGCAGCCTCCTTTATGTCGTCGGGTGTGAAAAAATCGGGCTCTCCCAGACTAAGACTGATCACATTGATTCCTCTGGCTTTCAGTTCCCTGCTCTTCTGCGCCATAGAAAGAGTCTGGGATTCTGACAATGATTTAATACGGTCGGACAGATATTCCATAACTGAATAATATTGCATTGATGAAAGTCAAATGTATAAACTTAATATCAATTTCAAAACAATGATGACGGAGTTATTAAAAAAAATGTTTGCTTTCTGAAAAGAAAGAATTAGGTTTGTATAATAATTCAGTGAAATCACAAACTGATATGGAAATAGTGCGTGACATAATTCTTGTTACAATTCCGCCTCTGATTGTGTTTTTGACGTCATTTTTTCTTCTGAGGAATATGATACGTAATGAACAGGAAAAGAGGAGGCAGGAAATAATCCTTCAGGCTAACCGTACAGTGACACCCATCCGTCTGCAGGCTTATGAGAGGCTTGTTCTTTTTCTTGAGCGTATATCGCTTGAGTCGCTTATCATAAGAGTTCACACACCCGGAATGAGTGCAGCCCAGTTACATTCGGCTCTATTAAGCAATATTCGCAACGAATTTGAGCATAACCTGTCGCAACAGATTTATATCAGTCCGCAGGCATGGGAAGTAGTGAAAAATGCACGCTCAAATATTATAAAACTCATCAATACCGAGTTTGAAAAGGTGTCCGAAAAAACTACAGGTATTGAATTCAGCAGGATACTTCTTGAAAAAATCATGGAACTGGAAAAAGAGCCCACTAAAGCAGCTATTGAATTTGTCAAAAGTGAAGCAGCACGACTAATAATGTAGTCATAGAAGCTCCACGCTTCTCTTTACAAACCTGCTGAGATCCTCACCTTTAAGCATGTTGTTCGACAGAAGTGCCAGATCAATCAACTGTCTTACAAGTTTATTACCGTTACTGTATTCCGCAAGTTTATCATTACGCTCCTTCTCCTTGCCTTCAAGTTCATCACGGAGCTTTTTAAGGTCATCCTTTTCAACCTGTGGAATCTCTTCTTCTTTTTTATTCTTATGTTCTTTTTCCAGAAAATTTATCTCCTCCCTGATACGGGATAACTCTTCGCTATTCTGTTTCAAAAACGCATTAAGTGCTTTGTCCATGTCAGCATAAATCCTTTCAATAAGCGGGTGGTTGCTGTTGAGAACAAGGCTGTAACTGTCGGGCAAATCGTTGTAAAAGCTGAATCCTCCTCCCAGTTGTGACATATCTTTCATCCTGCGCAAATATTCAGAACGGGTTATAAGTACAGGCGCATCATTCTCATCAAGCGACTCAAACACCACTACAAAATTTTCATCCTGTTTAACCTGTCCTTTAAACACAGCCTTAATATCCTCCATCTGCTCCTTCGTAAGTTTTGATGTTTTCTCCTCCCCTTTCTGGATAAGCTTATCAATCACATCAGCATCAACCCTTACAAACCTCGAGTCTGAGAATTTACCCTCAAGGTAATTAATAAGATGAATATCAAGCTGCCCGTCGAGGAGAATAACATCATAACCCTTTTCCTTTGCTTTCTCTATATACGAATATTGTTCATGCCTGTCTGTTGAATAGAGATACACCAGTGTTTTATATTTGTCGGTCTGATTTTCCTTTATCAGTTTTTCGTATTCTTCAAATGTGAAATATTTTCCGTCGGTATTTTTGAACAGGGCAAATTTTGAAGCCTTTTCGTAAAATTTCTCATCAGTTATCATGCCATACTCAATAAACAGCTTGAGGTCGTCCCATTTTTTCTCAAATTCATCTCTGTTTTTAATAAAAATTTCGTTGAGCCTGTCGGCGACCTTTTTGGTTATATGGGCAGATATTTTTTTGACATTTGAATCGCTCTGCAGATAGCTTCTTGACACATTAAGCGGGATATCCGGTGAGTCAATTACTCCGTGCAGGAGTGTCATGAAGTCAGGAACAATGCCTTCCACCGAATCAGTCACAAACACCTGGTTGCAGTAGAGTTGTATCTTGTTTTTCTGTATGTCGAAATTATTTTTGATTCTCGGAAAATAAAGGATACCTGTGAGTTTAAAAGGATAATCAACATTAAGATGTATATTGAACAGAGGTTCATCGCTTGCAGGGTATAGTTCACGGTAGAAGTTCAGATAGTCTTCATCTTTCAGTTCTGCTGGTTTACGAGTCCATGCAGGTTTTGTATTGTTTATTATTTTATCCTTTCCGGTTTCAATATATTTTCCATCTTTCCATTCCTTTTCCTTACCAAAAGCAATTTCAACAGGAAGGAATTTGCAGTATTTCTTCAGAATTGTTTCTAACCTGTCTTCCTCAAGAAATTCACGTGAATCGTTGTCGATATGAAGGATTACATCAGTGCCTCTTGCTGTGCGTTCAGCTTCTTCGATAGTAAATTCCGGACTTCCGTCGCAGGTCCATTTAACAGCCTGTGCGCCTTCCTGCCACGATTTTGTTATCACTTCAACCTTATCCGACACCATAAAAGCTGAGTAAAATCCAAGTCCAAAATGTCCTATCAGATTATTTGCCTGATCTTTGTATTTCTCAAGGAAATCATTTGCACTTGAAAAGGCAATCTGGTTGAGGTATTTGTCCAATTCTTCAGCTGTCATGCCTACTCCGCTGTCAGAGACTCTTATAGTCTTTTTCTTTTTATCAACATTAACCCGTATGGTCAAATCTCCCGGATCCTGTTTGTATTCACCGGCATTATAAAGAACCTTAAGTTTCTGCGTTGCATCAACAGCATTTGATATGAGTTCTCGAAGAAAAATATCATGGTCGGAATAGAGGAATTTTTTAATAATGGGGAAAATGTTCTCAGTAGTTACTCCGATTTTTCCTTTTTGCATAGAAAATCCTTTTTAGGTTGGACATAAAAAAGTCATACGCTGTTTTACAAAAGATATGCCGTAAAAATAAAACTGACAAATAGTCATAATAATTTCGGATTGCGGATTTCGGATTGCGGATTTCGGA
>Ga0207433_10012598_pt1 | contig 12620 bp, 9 predicted proteins | sample YelNatPaOPGAMG01_FD_187559 | JGI IMG/M metagenome (GOLD analysis project Ga0207433, IMG submission 187559) | Hot spring thermophilic microbial communities from Obsidian Pool, Yellowstone National Park, USA - OP-RAMG-01 (SPAdes) (version 3) | ecosystem: Environmental > Aquatic > Thermal springs >...
GTGTTAGATGCGGCAATGCGCCGGGAGCCCGGACGCCAGAACGAAGCAGAGTGAGAGAACATGACGATGATCCGGTGAAGGGCTTGATGCTGGCGTACATGGCGCGGCGGGCATGGCCGACGCTAGATGATTGAGCAATGAAACTTTAATTCCATGAGAATTGGTGTTGCGGCACCCATTGGATCAACAGAGAAGCTACGCCAAATAGACCCTCAGTAACACCATTCCCAATCGGAAGTTACCACGCAGCATCCCAATCCTTGATCACTCTTCCGCTCCAGCGGGTACCACTCTTGTGCTATTTCGCAAGATCGTAAAAGTGCAGGCGCTCAGCCTGACCTACGGGTGAATGCTTGGGCATTTGCGGCTACAATTGCGCTTTCTGGAGAGCCATGAATACTTCACGACGCAAATTTCTGGGGGGCACATCGCTGACGCTGATGAGCGCCATGACTGGAGCTTATGGAATGACGCAAACAACCGATGCTGCCAAGAGCAAACTGCCACCAGGAGCACCGCCAGCCTTTGCGACGGCTCCGCCTGTAGGCCCCGCGGTGACCGCCGGAACCTTTTCTGAGGCGGAAAAGCTGGAACGCGTAATGATGACGGAAGCCCATCGCGAAGAGGCCGCCGGGAGCTGGGCGCAGGCGATGGCTCCGCTGTATGAGCGGCGTACCGGACCGCGAAAAGTCGAGCTGCCGGAGACGCTGTTCCCTGCTTCGCGGTGGAATCCGGTGATTCCGGGTGCGCCGACCGGGCCAGAGACGAATCTCTTTGTTCCGGCGCTTCAGGACCCTGGACCACTGCCCGCACGGGACGAGGACATTGCCTATGCCGCCGTCTGGCAACTGGCGCACTGGGTGAAGACGCGGCAACTGACATCGACGCGGCTGACAGAGATTTACCTAGAACGCCTGCAAAAGTATGACGGCGAGTTGCGCTGCGTGATTACGTTGACAGCGGAGCTGGCGCGAAAGCAGGCGCGGCAGGCCGATGCGGAGATTGCCGCGGGGCACTATCGCGGGCCGCTTCATGGGATTCCGTGGGGCGCGAAGGATTTGCTGGATACGGCGGATATTCGGACGACGTGGGGCGCCGCGCCCTTTGAGCATCGCGTGCCGAAGAAGAATGCTGTGGTGGTGGAGCGGCTGGAGCAGGCCGGGGCCGTGCTGGTGGCCAAGCTGAGCCTGGGCGCACTGGCGCTCAACGATGTGTGGTTTGGCGGGCAGACGATGAATCCGTGGCTGCCGGAAGAGGGCTCTTCCGGCTCCAGCGCTGGGCCGGGTGCGGCCGTGGCCGCCGGACTGGTGGCGTTTGCGATTGGCAGCGAAACCGAGGGCAGCATTGTGAGCCCAAGCATGCGCTGTGGCGTGACCGGATTGAGGCCTACCTTTGGGCGTGTGGCGCGCACCGGTGCGATGACGCTTTGCTGGTCGCTCGACAAGCTGGGGCCGATGGCGCGTACGGTGGAAGACACGATGCTGGTGCTGCACACGATCAGCGGGCCGGATGCGGGCGATCTCGATTCCCTGCCGAGCCATTTGCACTATGACGCGCGGGTGCCCGCAAAAGGTCTCCGTGTGGGTTACATTTCGGCATGGATGCATGAGGCTCCGGCGACTGAGGTGGACCGGAAGGTGCTGGCGATGCTGCCGGAACTGGGCATGACGCCAGTAGAAGTACATTTGCCAGACTGGCCGTATGGGTCGCTCAACACGATTCTGTTTGCTGAAGCGGCGGCCTCGTTTGAGAAGATTACGCTCGACGGGCAGGTGGACGAGATGCGGATGCAGACGCCGGACTCATGGCCGAATCTCTTCCGGCAGGCGCGGTTTCTCTCTGCCGTGGATTACGTGCAGACCGACCGGCTGCGGAGACTGGTGGCCGAGCAGATGGTGCGTGTATTCGCTGACGTGGATGTGCTGCTGGTGCCTTCATTGCGGGATGAGATTCTGACGCTGACGAACTTTACCGGGCATCCTTCGCTGACGCTGCGCGCGGGGTTTGTGGAGGTGTCAGAGGCAAGGAGCGACTGGGCGCCTGACCCGAAGCATCCGCTGCCGCGCTTTAACCCGCCGCGTCGCGTGCCCCATGGGGTAACCTTCATCGGCAAGCTGTTTGACGAGGGCACCGTGGCCCGCGCGGGGCTGGCTGCGGAGCACAAGTTGCACGTGTGGCAGGAGCGGCCTGCGGGCTTCTAAGAGGCCGAAAAATCAATGCCTGCGGCGGATTTTGGAAAGACTGCCGCAGGCATGCGAAAGCGGTGAGAAAGTGGAACCGTGTTACTCTAACAGCAGGTCGTCGCATCGATCTGGTGTTCTTGCCTGTTCTGCTCGTGCTCTACTCGCAACAATCCCCAAATTGACAGCTGCGATACATCAACACGAGTAGTAACAAGGAACAAGAGTCATGGAACAAGGAACAGTGAAGTGGTTTAACGATGCGAAGGGCTTTGGATTTCTGAGCCGCCAGGGTGGTGAGGACGTTTTCGTTCACTACACCGCCATCAAGACGAATGGCTTTCGCTCGCTGCAAGAAGGCCAGGCAGTGCAGTTTGACGTCGTGAAGGGCCCCAAGGGCTGGCAGGCGGACAACGTTCAGGTTCTGTAAATCAGAATCAGTCCGTAAGAGACGGCGGAGAGCATGTGCTCTCCGCCGTTTTGCTTTGTGAGCGGGATCACATTTCCTCGACGGTTCCCGATGCTGGATGTGCTAAAAGGGTGCATGTCTCGCACGCTGACTTTTCTGTTTGCACTTTTTCTCTGCGCCCCGGGCGTATTTGCCTCGGCTGCTACGGCGGCCTCCGGCTCCTCTCCATTGCCGGCTGTGAGCAAGGCCACTGCCGGGATGAAGCATATGCCCGGATTGATCTCGCTCGACTGGGATGCGCACAACGGCAAGGTCTACCTTGAGATTCCGATGGACGGAAATGCGGCGCACACGCGCTCGCCCGAGTACATCTATACACACTCGACGCCGTGGAGCGTGGGCACCAGCCACCTGGGCGGCTACGGGCTGGATCGTGGGCAAATATCGAGCGGAGCCATTGTGCGGTTTGAGCGCACCGGGCCGAAAGTGCTGCTGGTGCAGCCGAACCTTGATTTTCGCAGCTCGTCATCGAGCGCGGCGGAACAGGCTGCGGTGAAGGAGTCGTTTCCGGTTTCAGTGCTCGCCGGCTTCAAAGTTGCGGCTGAGAATGCCGATGGCACAGTGCTGGTAGATGCGACCTCTTACTTTTTGAGCGATGTGCACCACATTACCGAAGCTCTGGCACAAGGCCATCAGGGCATTTATCACGTGGACCTGAACCGCTCGACGATTTTGCCGGGGCAGACGAAGGCCTTTCCGGATAACTCTGTAGTGGAAGCGGAGCTGACATTTGTAGAGGGCGCGAGCGAGCTTGGGCCAACGGGAAAGATTGTGAGCGAGGTGACCCCGAATCCTCGCGCGGTGACGATTCGCGAGCGGCAGATGTTTGTGAAGCTGCCAGCGCCGGGATATGTGCCGCGCAGGTTTTCACCGAATGCGGGGTATTTTGATTTTTCTTATCGCGACTATGACGCGCCACTGGGTGAGCGCATGGCGCAGCAGTTCATCCCGCGGCATCGGCTGATCAAGAAAGATCCGCATTGCGTGACGGATTGCCAAGCCGTGACGCCGCTGCACTACTATGTGGACCGCGGCGCGCCGGAGCCGATTCGGCAGGCGCTGGTGGAAGGCGCGAGCTGGTGGGACCAGGCGTTTCAGGCGGCTGGATGGGCTCCGGGCACATTCAAAGTGAGCGTGCTGCCGAAGGGCGCGGACCCGATGGATGTGCGCTACAACATCATTCAATGGGTGAACCGCTACACGCGCGGCTGGAGCTATGGGGCTTCGGTGGTGGACCCGCGCACGGGCGAGATTATCAAAGGCAATGTGACGCTGGGCGGCGGGCGCGGGCGGCAGGATTATCTGATTGCCGAAGCGCTGCTGGCTCCTTATAAAAACGGAAAGCCGCCAGCGGATGAAGCCCATGACGCTGCGCTGCAGATGGTGCTGGCGCGTCTGCGGCAACTGGCCGCCCACGAGACGGGACACACGCTCGGGCTGGCGCATAACTTTGCGGCCAGCAGCTATCCGCACGCGCCGGAGCAGACGGTTTCGGTGATGGATTATCCCGCGCCGTACGTGACGGTGGGAGCAGATGGAATTCCTGATGTGCAGCATGCGTATCCGGTGGGGATTGGCATTTGGGATAAGGTGGCGATTGATTACGGATATCGTGAGTTCGACAAGGATGGGCAGCGTTATGAAGACACCGCAGCACTTGGGAAGATTCTGCATGACGCCCAAAGCCGGGGACTGATCTTCATTACGGATGCGGATGCGCGGCCGGAAGGTTCGGCGCATCCGGATGCGCATTTGTGGGACAACGGGACGGACGCGGCGACAGAGCTGGACCGCGTGCTGACGGTGCGTGAAGCGGCCATGAAGCAGTTTGGAGTGGATGCGATTCGCGAGGGCACTCCACTGGCACGGCTGGAAGACCTGCTGGTGCCGCTGTATCTCTTTCATCGCTATCAGACGGTGGCGGCAGCCAAGGAGATTGGCGGACTCGACTATCGCTACAACGTGCGAGGCGATGGGCAGATGCTGCCGAAGATGGTTGCCCCCGCCGAACAGGAGCATGCGCTGAAGAGCGTGTTGAAGACGCTTTCGCCCGCCATGCTGACGCTGCCGGAACCGCTGCTGCAGGTGTTGCCGCCGCGGCCGCCCGGATTGCCGCGCACAGTGGAAGACTTCCCTTCGCGTACTGGCGTGACGTTTGATCCGCTGGGAGCGGCGGACTCGGCGGCTGACCTGACGCTGGCGCTACTTTTTAATCCAGAGCGCGACAACCGCCTGGTGCAGTATCACGCAGAAGACGCGGCGGAGCCTTCCCTGCAATCAGTGATTGAAGCGACGCTCGATTCGACGGCGATTCCGGCAGGCACAACGGGCCTTGAAGTCGAGGTGAAGCACGCGGTGGATCATCAGATTGTGGAAGCACTGCTGCGGCTGGCGGCAAATCCGGGAGACTCAGCGGAGACGGCTGCCATTGCGCGCTACGAGCTGACAAAGCTGGAGAAGCACCTGACAACGCAGCCGGGAAGCGACATTGAAGACCAGGCGCTCGACGCGATGGAAGCAGAAGAAATCCATGCGTTCTTCAAGTATCCGGCAAAGTATGTGCCCGCACCTGCGGTGCAGGCACCGCCTGGCATGCCGATTGGGGATTAGTCACTGTAATTGATACATAAAAGAAAGCGGCGGAATCACGGAGAGTTCAAGCTCCGGGTTCCGCCGCTTATTTTGTTGCGAGATGGCGCAGCGGTTGGGCTATTGGTTGCCGTTCTCGTTGGCGCGAATGAAGTCCGCAGCCACCTGATGGAGTTGCTTGAGGGCGGAGGTGGTCACGTAGACCATGTGTCCGGTCTCAAAGAAGTGATAGCTGATGTTGGAGTCAAGCGAGGCAGGAATCTGCAGATGCTTGTCTTCGTATTCCGCGGCAAAGAAGGTGCAGCCCAGATCATAGTAGCCGCCCATGAGCAGCACCTTGAGCTTGGGATTGCGCTTCATCGCGTTGGCGAGATCTGGCATGACGTTAACGCTGGCATCCCAACCGCGCTCGCCGGGAGGAGTGTGACGCAGGTCCCAATTGAAGTCAGGGCCGTAAGCGCTGGGCTTGTAGGTCTGATTCAAACCGTACTTGAGCGTGTCGCGCGTGTATTGATTGACGGCACTGTCATAAGGCGACGTAAGCGCGTCATCAAAGGGATCATAGTTGGCAGAGCCGCTGAGCGGGTTGAGCGCAGGGCCCTGGTAGCGGGTGTCGAGGCGGCCAGTTGTGATGCTGTCATTCGCCTGCAGTTCGTGTGAGAATTCGCCGCCGCTGACGCGCAGGTTGGCCTTGAGCCAGTAAGCAGCAGAGAGGCCAGTGTAGCTGGCCAACTTGGCGGCGATAGCTTCCTTTTGTGCCTGAGGTAGATCAGAGCCCTGCAGCAATGCGGAGGCGTAAGGGCCGAGCGCGAAGTGTTCCACCTGCGTCAGCCACGGAAAAAGCGTCGCTGGCGCATTGGCGATGCGGTGGTGATACCAGGCGGTGGCGGCCATGGAAGGAAGCGCGAGAATGTAGCCGTTCTCAGTGCCGGGATTGCCCTCGGGCCCATCAGCGCTGTCATCGAAGTTGAGAATCTGCGAGAGGAAGATGGAGCCGTTGAGGTCAAAGTGGCGCTGCAGCAGGTTGGAGAGCACGGCGGTGCGCGTGGTGCCGTAGCTTTCGCCGAAGAGAAACTTGGGCGAGTTCCAGCGGTTGTACTTGTTCAGGAAGCGGCGGATGAAGCGGTCAAATGCGTGCGCATCCTGATCAGTGCCGTAGAACGCCTTGGCGGCATTTTTGCCGTAGATGCGGCTGAAGCCAGTGCCCGGAGCATCGATGAAGACGAGGTCAGAAGCATCGAGCAAGCTGTATTGATTGGGCACGATCTTATAGGGCGCGGCTGAGGGGTGCGATGCGTCCTGCGGAAGGACGACGCGCTCGGGCCCGAAGGCGCCCATGTGCAGATACATGCTGGAGCTGCCGGGACCGCCGTTGTAGAGGAAGGTGATGGGGCGGTTCTTAGGCGCGTTCTTCATGAAGTACGCGGCGTAGTAGATGCGAGCCGTGGCGGGACGATCTGCCGGGTTAGCGGGAAGATTCGGCTCGGCTCCAGGCAGATATTTGCCGTTGAGGCCAATGCCGACGTCCTGTGCGTCAGTGGAGCCGACGACGAGAGTGCCCGCGACTGCCTCGTACTGGATGGTCTTGCCGTCCACGGTCACCGAGCCGTCGGTGACGGAGTCGGGCTCAACCTGAGGAGCCGCCCAGTGGGTAACCGCGGCAGACTTGGGTGCCTGTTGCGCTTGTGCCGCCGGTGCGGCGGCGCATGCGGCCATCAAAGCGGCACATACGATGGCAGAATGCCGAAAAGCGCAGGAACGCTCAAACATGAGGGAATGCCTCCAAAATTTAGGGAAATTCATTGTGCCGGAAGTATACCTGAGCATGTATGAGGGAATGCGGGACTGGATGCGAGCCAGTACACAAACCTTTGTTTCGTGAAAAATGGGCAACGGCTCTCAGGCCGTTGCCCCTCAGCGTTGCGCGCTCGGATCAAGCGTTAATGCAGAAGCTGCTCTGCCTTTGCGGTTGCAGTCTTCAGCGACTGCTCGGCGGTAATGGCTCGCGGCTCCAGCGCCTGGTAGACCGCATACTGCGCCGGAGTGGGACGGGCAAAGGCCCAGTTCACATCTTCGGCAACATAAGCGATGAGACTACGAAGCTTGTTTGGATGTAGAAGGTCGCCTTCAGTGGAGTCGATCTTTGTTTGCAGAACGCTTTCGATGGACTGATCGAGTGCGTTGAGGGCAGGAGTGGCCTGAGCCTTGCTAATTGTGTGCGCGGCCATTGCCTTCTGCAACTGATCCTTTGCCGCGATGGCGCGGTTGAGCTGCACATCGAGCGTGTTGAGTTGATTCTGCACCTTCAGTCCGAAGGCCAGCTCTGCCTCGAGATCCTGCTGGGTGGCGGGCAAGCGCGGATCAAGCCGCACGAGGAATGGCTGCTGCGTCTTGTGGCCGCCGTAGTCGAGCACGACGGTATATTTGCCGGGCACCACGGTGGGGCCGCCGAGCATATTTGCGAGATCTCCCTCGGGCTCAGGAATGTGATAGCCCGTGACCGGCACGGCGTAGGGGTAGCGCAAATCCCACTGGAAGCGATTCATGCCTGGCGCGATGGCGGTGAGCAGTGCGAGGTCTTTGTTCATCTGGACTGATGCGTCTTCCCCGCTCTCATCTTCCGTAAGGTGTGCCTTTTGCTTAGGGGTGAGTTTGCCGGCTTTCTGCGCCTTTTGTTCTGGCGTTTCAAGATGCAGTGCAAATTTGCGCACGAGCTGCCCTTGCGAATTATAGAAAGCGAGCGAGACGGGCGTCTTGCCATCGTAATCAGAAGGAACGTGGAAAAAGACCGTCGCCCCAAAGGGCGGGTTGTAGCCGGTGCTGCCGTGATGCGCGGTGCCGTAGTCGTGCGTGAGCCACGCATCTTCCGGCGCGAAAACGACACTGCTGCTTGCGGTAACTGTTTGCGGTTGGGTGAGTTGCTCGAGCAGCTTGAGATTGTCAAGCACCCAGAAGGCGCGGCCATGGGTAGCAACCACCACATCGCCCTGCCGCGAGTTGATGGCGATGTCACGCACCTCGGCGGTGGGCAGATTGAGCTTGAGCGGCTGCCAACTGGCCGCGCCATCAAAGCTAACATAAACGCTGCTGTAGGTGCCCAGGAAGAAGAGCTTGGCGTTGTGCGGATCCTGCCGGATGACATAGGCGAACTGGTTGGCAGGCAGGCCATGAGTGATCAGGGTCCAATGCTGGCCGAGATCGGTGGTCTTGTAGACGAAGGGGCGATAGTCGTCCCACATGTAACGCCACGCGGTCATGTAGGCGGTGTCTTTATGGAAGTGCGAAGGTTCGATGGAACTGATTTCGCAGTCAGGCAACGCGGGCGGCGTTACGAGCTTCCAGGATTTGCCGCCGTCGGTGGTGACATGCACAAGCCCATCATCGGAGCCAGCCCAAATGAGATTGCCGTCGAGCGGAGAAACCGCGATGGAAGAGACGATGGGATAAATCTCGGCACCGGATTGGTCAAGATCAATTGAGCCTCCGCTGGGAATCTCCGTCGCGGGATCGTTGCGCGTGAGATCGGGTGAGATGCGCTTCCACGTGCGGCCATAATCGTCGCTGCGCAGCACATACTGCGCGCCGATGAGCAGCTCGGATTGATCGGTGGGCGAGAACAGTATGGGGTGCGTCCATCCGAAGCGGTACTTCTGCCGCGATGAGCCATCGCTGAGGTAGTAGGGCCACGGGCTTACGCTTTGGAACTGATGATCTTTGAGGCTGTACTTGACGAAGATGCTGAAATAGTCGCTGCCATAAGTGATGGCAGGATCATTGGGCTGTGGAACCACGACGGTGCTTTCGCCACGCGCCACATCATGCCAGGCACCGAGCGCAATACCGCCCGGATAAGCGCTCGGGCCTTCAATGGAGCCCTCATCCTGCTGCGCACCATAGATGTGGAACGGAAACTGATCGTCAAGATTGACGTGGTAGAACTGGCCGGTGGGCTGGTTGTGCACACTGCTCCAGCTTTTGCCGCCGTCACGCGAGACAGTCACGCCGCCGTCATTTCCCTCAAGCAGAATTTTGGTATTGTCCGGATTGATCCAGACGACGTGGTTGTCGCCGTGGGGCGTCTTCAGCTTAGAGAAGGTCTTGCCACCATTGTGCGAGACGAAGAGCGCGTCCACGTTGGGTACGTAGATGGTGTTGGAATCTTTAGGATCGGCGTAGATGGCCGTGTAATAAAAACCACGCTGGCGCAGCTTCCACTCGCTGTTGATGCGCTTCCAGGTGGCTCCGGCATCGTCTGAGCGAAAGACACCGCCGCCTTTGGCCTGCACAATGGCGTAGACCACGTTGGGGCTGCTGGCGACCACGGAGACCCCGATGCGTCCAAGGTTACCCTGGGGCAGGCCGGGATGACGGCTGATGTTGGTCCAGTGCGCACCACCATCGGTGGACTTGTAGAGGCCGCTCCCGGGGCCGCCATCGTTCAAGCCCCAAGGCATACGCTGCGCCTGCCACATGGTGGCATAGAGAATGTTGTGGTCCTGCGGATCCATGACCAGATCAATCGCGCCGGTCTTGTTATCGACAAAGAGAATCTTCTTCCACGTCTTGCCGCCGTCAGTGGTCTTGAAGATGCCACGGTGGGGGCCGGGGACAAAGACGTGTCCCATGCTGGCGGCGTAAACCACTTGCGGGTCTTTGGGATCGACGACAAGCTTTGCGATGGTGTGGGTGTCGCTGAGTCCGGCTGCCACCCAGGTTTTGCCGGCGTCGGTGGACTTGTATATTCCGTCGCCGGGAATCATGTCATTGCGGATGTCGTCTTCGCCGGTGCCGATGTAGATGATGTTCGGATTGGATGGAGCGACGGCGAGCGCGCCGATGCTGGCGCTATCGCCGGGCAACTTGCCATCGGTGATGTTCTGCCATGAGATGCCATCATTTGTGCTCTTCCACACGCCGCCCCCAACCGTGCCGGCGTAGAAGAGATCGGGCTGCGATGGAACTCCATCGACCGTGATCACGCGGCCTCCGATGGAGGGCCCCACGGAGCGCCACTTCATCTTGCTGAGGAGCATTTGTCTGGAGAGCGGAGAGTGGTTCTGAGCATGGGCCGGAGAGGCAACGGCGGAAGCAACGGCAACCGAGGCAGCAAGAAACAAGAAGGCACAGACACGCTTGGTCATGTCAATCATCTCTGAGTATTTTTATGAATTTCTTGAAGAAAGCGAGTCTACCACACGGAGTGTCAGGCTACGGTGGCTGTGAGTTGCTCTCATCAACGCAGCGAGTTGTCGCGAGTAGGACGCGGATGAGTCTCTTTGCTGAAATGTTGGAGGGAATGTCACATTCGGTCCCATGCAAAGCATAAGATCAGCTTTGTATGGCGGGGACGACGGGGCTCGAACCCGCGACCTCTGCCGTGACAGTTATGCTAAGTGGTTGTAAACAAATGATTTCATGGGCGTTGATGGCTAACTACAGCACCCTTGAGCATTCAAAAACACTGGGAAAAACGCGAATTTCGATTTTCAGCACCCTCGCCAGCACCCTCGAAAACAGGCCCAAATTCGAGCCGGAAGGCGTTTGGACCTCTGCCGTGCATAGGCAGCATTCTGGACTAAGGCAGAGGCCTAGCTCAAAGCGATGCTCTGCACATTTCGAGGGTGCGGAAGGGTGCTCAAGCACCCTCAATGGAAAATGGCACTATATTTTCAGTGAGATACAGACGCCGTTTCTGCCCTGAGCGAGGCCTACTGAATGTCAGCTCCTTTCAAAGCCGTGGACCCGATGCTCTCAAAAGGAGTAGGATGGAATAGGATTCAGTCCTATTACAGGCCGGAGGTTTCCATGCGCTCGACCCAACAACTGAGCATTACGCTGCCCAATGAGATGGCCGATCTTATTCGTGCGAAGGTCGCCACAGGCGAATACGCGACGGAAAGCGAAGTCATCCGTGATGGTCTGCGGACCCTTCTTGCCCGCGACCGTGCCGTCGAAGCCTGGTTGCGGGAGACGGTCGCGCCTGCATACGATGCGCTCCAAGCCGATCCTTCTCGTGCCGTATCTGCGGGGCATGTGCGCTCGGCCCTGTCGAACGCCCATAAGAAGGCGCTTGCGAAGAAGAGATAATGTCCTACACCGTTGTCTTCACACCCGAGGCCGAAGCGCAGCTTGTTGAGCTGTACGTCTACATTGCAGCGGAGGCGTCCCCTGAGATCGCTGCGCGCTTCACCGATGGCATACTGACGTACTGTGAGAGCCTGAGTACCTTCCCTGCCCGTGGAAACAGGCGCGATGACATTCGCCCTGGCCTCCGCGTTACCAGCTATCGAAAGCGCGTCGCCATCGCATTCCATGTGGATGAGGACCGGGTCAATATCATCGGAGTCTTCTATGGCGGCCAGGACTACGAATCGGTCCTGCTCGAAGAGGAATGAGACGACACGATAGACAGCAAGGAGGGGCCATCTCTGGCCCCTCCTTGTTCTTTGCCCTGGGAATATGCCCTGCGGCAGGGATGCTCCGAGAAGTCTCAAATGGAGATTAGCACGCGGTTAAAGGTACTCACAGCACAACTAGCAAAGAAAATTGTGCAACGGCTTGTTGCACAATTTCGGTGGGGCGTCGGAACGCCCGAGACCCTCCACAATTACGAGCTATAAGACCGCATCAATCCGGGGTCGTCATTCCAAAATGGAATGACGCTCGCTCAAAATTTCATTGGACGCGAAGCGTAAAGCCAAACATGATGACTCTGAGTTGCAACGCTAAACAAGCGACCGGGATGGGATCTGTGATTCAACCCCAAACCGACGTGAGGGAAGCAAAGTTGCGGCTTCGGAGTAGAACCGATGGAACATCATCTTCTGGATGCTCAAGAGGCCGCTCAGATTCTTCGGATGGACAAGCGGACGCTGGTTCGTTGGGCGCGTATCGGCTACGTTCCCGCGCACCCGCTAGGTGAGGGGAAACGGAAGCTGTGGCGGTTTCGTGAGCACGAACTATTGGCGTGGGTCGAGGCGAGAGAAACAGAGAAAAAACGGCCACCGGCGAGTACCATCAATATAGCCATCAGCGCTCATGCAAGGAGAACTGCATGAGCCGATTCCAACAAGGAAGTCTTTTGAAACAGAAGCGCAAAAGCGGGCCAGACGTATGGGTGTTTCGCTGGTACGACGAGACCAACGGCACACGCACATACAAAAAGCGCGTTCTCGGCAAAGTGACAGATATGCCACTACGCCGGGATGCGGAAAAGGCCGTGGCCGACTTTCGCGCCAACATCAACGTCGAGGTAAGGGAGTCTCTGATCAAGCCCCTGATTCTGGGTGCGGCAAGACAATAGCCCAAGCGAGGGCGGCTGCTCGACGCAGGGCTGTTTTTTTAAGGGATTTCGAGGGGGTTGGCGGCTCCGTTTTTCGCCT
>Ga0207433_10012612_pt1 | contig 12615 bp, 8 predicted proteins | sample YelNatPaOPGAMG01_FD_187559 | JGI IMG/M metagenome (GOLD analysis project Ga0207433, IMG submission 187559) | Hot spring thermophilic microbial communities from Obsidian Pool, Yellowstone National Park, USA - OP-RAMG-01 (SPAdes) (version 3) | ecosystem: Environmental > Aquatic > Thermal springs >...
GGGGATATTTATCCCCGAATGGACGCTGAGATTTGAGCAATTTATTGAGCCGACGAGGAACTTGGCGAACTCGGAGAAGAGGGTAACTCCTGGTCCTTCCCCCATACCGACATCCACACCCGCCCAAGGATAACCCATTATGGGAATGTTGGCGGGAGCTTCCGCCAAAAGCTCCTCAACGAAGCGCACCTCCTCAGCGGGAGAGGAATAAGGCTCCGCTCCATCTATCCTTCCCGGAAGCCAGAAGATAAATATCTTGTTCTCCACGAGATAATCCCTAATCCAATAATGTTCAGGATAAAGACAGGCAAGGACTTGATGGTTCATCTTGTCCCATAAATTTTCATATGCCCAGCGATAAGCCTCTATGCTCTTCTTCCATCTTCCCCTCAAATCCTCCACAATGGGAAGATTAAGCTCTTTCGCCAAGCGAGGGGAAACGACAACAGCATCTTTTAAACTCGCCAACATAGTGGCTATGTTCTTGCTTGCGGGCAGGCGAGGGTCAAAGATTATCGCTCCCTTTATCCTATCTCTGAACCTATTAAACAATTCCCTTGGCTCGGAGATTCTCTCCTCACTTTTAATGAAACCCCTCCTCAACATCCATTGAAGCCATAGCTGGTCAGTGGGCTGAAGGAGAAGGTAGATTTGGGGTCTTTCCCTATTAACTATCCCTTGGAGAGTGATAACCGCCAATTGTAAATCGCTTTGTGCATTTGTCATATCGCACACAAGAAGAGTATCGGCAGGAGGAGAGGAGCGAGGGAAAAGGGGAGGGAAGGGACGAGGTTTCGGTCGGAAAAGCAAATTCTTCGGCTCACCTGAGGGAACAGGTTGAGGGGCGAGCTTCCTCGTGAAATCCTCGGGATTTCCTCCTTCCACTTTGAACAATTCTATTTTATCTATCCTCAGAGGAGCATTGCCCGACCAGTTAACCCGACATTCAAGCTTTCCTCCCTGATAACGAAAAGGCAGTGGGACATATACATAGCGATTGAGGGGTAAATCCGAGCCATAAATTGTCTTTTGATTGAGCATAGTTTTAGCGTAGTCAACGCAGGCATCAATAACCGCTACGGGTTCATCGTCCGCATCGGCAAGGAGCTTGAGGCGAAAGAGTGCCACATAATCACCGCTTTCAACTTCCATATATGGTCCGAAAACAACCGCATTCCCCATCCGAGCGTTTTGATAATTTGCCTCCCAAGCTTTCCCACCGCTTGCTTCCCTATCCGCGACCGCCTCGCCACCATTATGGGAAAAATCCCTCTCTCCCTCCAAGGATTTAATGGGTTGATAATTTCCCCTCGGAAGCGTGAAAGAAGGGGCGAGCTCTTTGAGGATTGACTGCGGAATAGCGCTCTCCGCTCCCGAGGAAGGGAAGAGAGCAATAGCGAAAAGGGAAAAAATGAAAAGAAGTTTTTCAATTCTCATCTTAATCGCCTCCAAATTAATTTTAAATCTCTAAAAATTGAGACGCAAGACGGATATAATTTGGAACTTTTTCCATTGGTATTTCGTCTAAATGATTAGAAAGGAGAGTGATTTTATGAGGTTAAGAGCTTTTGTAGGTCTGTCTTTAGGTTTGCTCATAGCGGGCATCCTCATCCTTGCCGGATGTGGCGGCTCAGCCATTAGTCCCACTTCTTCCTCTTCCACCCCAACGGGAAGTGGGACCTTGAGGTTAACAATTCAGTGGCCCACCCGTGCTATCCCGGAAAATACCGCTTATGTTATCATCAAAATAAGCGGTGTAGGGTTAGACAAACCAATAGAGCAGAAGGTGGAACGCCAGGCGGGTCAGGCTGAAGTTGACATCACAATTACCGTGCCAGCTGGCGACAAGACAATCACCGTAACCGCTTATGATGCGAACGATAAGCCCCTCGCCGTTGGTGCAACGAGCGTAACCGTTTCTGCCAATACGACTACCACAGCAACAGTTGAGCTCGGTGAGATAAAGGGTGCTTTCTTCCCCTTAAATGTCGGCAATGAATGGGTTTACGATGTCTCAATAACCAATACCCTCGGCACTCTTTCCAAGGAAGCAAGGCAAGGACTTCCCGACTATGTCCCTTATCCCTATGAGGCTAAAGGGACAGCGGATTGGAAGGTCGCTTCCTATGAGGAAAACCTCTTCCCCTCACCCGTATACGCTCTTCAGATGACCTTCAAACTCAACAACATTAACCCCGCCCCTGAGCCCCTGGGAATTGAGCCTCCGCCACCTCCACCATCAAAGGGATTGCCCAAGGCTCCTTCCATCACCGCTTATCTCAGTGGTGGAACAACGGAAAACCTCCTCCTTTGGGGAATAAAGAACGACTGCCCCGACTGTCAGTATGATAACGAGATAAAGAGATTCGTTCCACCCCTTCTCCTCCTCGACCTCTCGCTTCCCCAAAGCTGGGATGTAGGCAAGGCTATTGGGTTGATATGGAAGGCAAATTATGTGGGAGAAGAAACGGTTGACACTCCCATAGGCTCGTTTAATTGCGTAAAGGTTAGCTATCAGTCCACGCCGGTTGCGGTTGTCGTGAAGAAGTCGGATAATGGTGATGTTCCTGCAAGGGCGACTATAAGTGCTGATGTTTGGTATGCGGATAAGATAGGGGTTGTGAAGGAAGTTATAACGGTTATGCCTTCAGGCTATAGCGTGATGGAGGGGAATGAGAAGCCGATATGGACTTGCACTTATATACTGAAGGGAACGAATTTATTATCGGGGAATGTCAATGTGGTGATAAAATAAGGAAACTTTAAGGGAGTTTTTGAAGGGGGGCGTCTCGCTTAAGCGAGACGCCCCCCTTTTTGTTTTTTAACTTACGCCTTCCACAAACCGTGAATGGTGCAATGTTCCCTCGCCTCTATCTTCTCCCCTGCAACGCAGAACTCGGCCTCGGGCTTGTCCCCCGGATTCAAATACTTCCTGTAGACCTCACCATCCACCCACACCTCTATCCACTCAATGTAATGCTTCTCCTCCATCGGATGGGGAACAGAGCCCACCTTCACTAATATCCCTTTCTCCGTCCTCTCAATAACGGGTAGATGCTTCTCCCTCCCCTCTTCCTCTGTTTTCTCCACAAGCAACTCCATCGGCTGCCCACAGCACACCAACTGCCCTGCCCCGGGATGCAATACCTCAACGATGTTGCCACAGATATTACACTTGTAAATCTGTCCTCTTTTCGTCATTTCCTATCCTCCTTTCTTTTCCAAATCCTCCTTGAGGTTCTCCAAATCCTCCTCATGCTCTATCTCGTCCTCCAATATCTCCAACACGAGATGATAGGTGACGGGGTCCTTGTCCTTTAGCTCCACGAGGAGGTTATTGTAGACCTCAATCGCGCACTGCTCTCCCTTTATGTTCTGCTCAAGGACAGCGGAGACGCTTGGGTCTTTAGGGGCGTCGTATCCGCAGTTCGTCATCTTGAGCCACTCCTCGGGGGAGAGAAGGGGGACACCTCCGAGCTGGATTACTCGCTCGGCGAGTTTCTCGGCGTGAGCGAGCTCCTCTCCCGCATGTTCGCTCAGCTCGGCGCTCACAGCTCCCCTCAACATTCCTTTAACGACCTTCGCCCCTACCCAATACTGGTAGTAGGCTAACCATTCATCCGCAAGGGCTTTATTGAGCTTCTCTATGATTTGCTCAACGCCCTCGCCAACAATCTTTCTACCTTTCGTTCCCATACTTCAATCTCTCCTTTCTCAAGGATTACCTATAGCTTTCTGTGGCAGAACCACCAGTCAAAGCAAGTATACTTCTTGGGTCTTTCCTCAGCGTCCTTAACCGTAGCGGCGGGAGGAATAATCACTTCGTCGCCTATTATCTCGTTGTTAGGCCAGTTCGCTGGAATAGCTACGCCATTGGCATCAACTGTTTGCAACCCTTTCACCATCCGCAAAATCTCGTCCATATTCCTGCCCAGCTCCTGAGGATAATAGAGCATAGCCCTTAAAATACCCTTTGGGTCAACGATGAAAACTGCTCTCACCGTGTTCGTTCCCATAGCGGGATGGATGAGCCCGAGCCTATTTGCGACCTTGCCCGTGTCGTCGGCGATTATGGGAAACTCTATCTCCACGCCCAGCTTCTCCTTAATCCATTCAATCCACTTTATGTGGGCGAAAACCTGGTCTATGCTCAGACCAATCAACTCGCAGTTCATCTTCCTGAACTCGTCGTAGCGCTTCTGGAAAGCTACGAACTCGGTCGTGCACACGGGAGTGAAGTCGGCGGGATGGCTGAAGAGTATGAACCATTTTCCCTCGTAATCGTCGGGTAGCGTGAAGGTTCCCTGCGTCGTCTTGACCTCCATCTGGGGAAATCTCTCTCCAATCAAGGGCATTCCCTTCGCCTCTTCACAGCAACAAGTTTGGTTAGACATATAAAATCACCTCCAAGGAAAATTATAGCGAAAAATTCAATAATAGCAACAAAATTTATTTTTGAAATTTTTCAATTTATTTTTGGAGAAAAGATTTCTTATCCTGGATAATCCCAAAAAGATATTGGAATTGTTAAAAAGAAAGTGGTTCTCCTTTCTGTGGTTGCGAGCCTCCCGTAAAGGAGGACTGGCAATCCCAAACCAGTCTGTCATTGCGAGGCTTCCCGGAGGGAAGCCGTGGCAATCTCATTAAAAAGAAAAGGGGTTGCTTCTCAATCGTGCATAATGACAAAAGTGACGATTGCTTCGTCGCTTCGCTCCTCGCAATTTATCTTTAAAAATATCCCTGCCTTGCAAATTTTCTCCAAAAATGATATTATGTATTTGCTATGGATTTTGAGAATTTGAATTCCGCGCTACGCTCCGCCATTCGTGAGATGGGCTTGGAGAAGAAAATCAGGGAGAGGGAATGCCTCTCCCTTTGGGAAGAAGTGGTGGGAAAAAAGCTCGCCTCCGCCTCCCAAGCAGACGACATCAAAAATGGAGTCCTATATGTCTCCGCTAAGGATTCCATCTGGGCACAGGAAATCTTCAATTTGAAGGGATTGATAATGCAGAAGATAAATCAGAGAATGGGCGAGGAGATAGTCAAGGATATAAAGGTGAGGGCGAAACCGTTGAAAAAGAAGGTTAAAAAAGAGGAAGAGAAGAAGGAAGAGGAAAGGGAATTGAGCAAGGAAATCCTTGAGATGATAGATAGGTTGACGGCGAAGATTGAGGATGAGAAAATGCGCTCCCTTATGCGCTCCGTTTTGATAAACTACTATAAAGCAAAAATTGACAAGGAAGGAGAAAAACGATAAGATAGATAAATCCTCTCCTCCCGAATCTCTTCCTTTTAAAAGGATAAGGGATGCATCTTGGGATTACAGCGATGTGCCCGCGGGAACGGGTATCTATGGCATCCATCCCTATCCCGCTATCTTCCATTTCCTCGTCGTGCGACGCCTCCTTCAAAACTTCTCCCAGGAAAACGCCATCGTTTTTGACCCCTTTATGGGCTCAGGCGTAGTGGCGGGAGAATGTTTGATAAATAAGAGAGATTTCATCGGCTATGATATCAATCCCCTCGCAGTCCTCATCGCAAAAGTCCGCACCACTCCCATCCTCGCCTCTCAACTCCTCAAACTTCTCTTCACCATAGAGAAAGGATACCGAGAAGCTGAACCCTCAGAAATTGATTTCCCCAATATAGATTATTGGTTTACTCCTGAAGCGATAACAGCTCTATCCAAATTGCTTACCGCTATATCCGAGATTGAGGATGAGGATTGCAGGGATTTCTTCAAGGTCGCTTTCTCCGAAACGGTCAGGAGGGTATCGCTGACGGATTACAACGAGTTCAAGCTGATAAGGAGGAAAAACGGCTTAAGCCAAGACGCATTGGAGGTCTTCAGGCAAGTAAGCCTGCGAAACATCGGTCTATTGGGGGAATTCTATAAGAATTTTCCACCCCAAAAATCCAATCTCAAATTGGAGATAAGAAACATCCTTTGCGAGCCAATCCCCATTGAAAGAGAATCCATTGACTTGGTGATAACCTCACCGCCCTATGGAGATTCAAAGACGACGGTTGCCTATGGGCAGTTCTCTCGCCTCTCGCTTCGCTGGCTGGGAATGGAGGAAAGGGTTGATAGGGAATCACTTGGAAGCAAGGGTAGAGAGATTGAACCAGGCTTGCCCTCGGAAATCCTCTATGAGGTGCTTGAGAGGATAGCGGAAAAGGATGAGAAGCGAGCGAGGGAGGTTTTCTCATATTATCACGACCTCTTCCAAGCCATCTCCATAATAGGGGAGAAGGTCAAAAGGGGTGGATATGTTGCTTTCGTTGTGGGTAATAGAAGGGTCAAGGGAGAGGAGCTGCCAACTGATAAGATATCAGCTGATTTCTTCCAATGCCTCGGTTTTGAACATCTGGGAACGATTGTTAGGGGGATATTCAACAAGAGGATGCCAAGCGAGAACGCCCCCTCAAATATCAGAGGGGAAAGGGATTTCACTATGAGGCAAGAATACATCGTTCTTTTAAGGAAAAGTTGATTTATTCATAAGAGCTTCTTTCAGGGAAGGGATATATGGGCAAGGGACTGCCAGAAGCGCCGATAGCGAGTGAGGGTGGAGAACTGGGCTTGAAGGAAGGTAGCATCTAAATCGTCGTATTTTTCCTCCACAATAGATACCAGCTTACTATCAAGCGCTCTATCTTCCGCCAGTTTTTTCAGAATCCCTATCACATCCTCCTTCGCCATAACGCCTCTATAGGGACGAAACTCCCGTAGAGCGGAGTAGACATCCGCTACAGCCATAATCCTTGAGCCCAAATCCAAATCCTCTTCCTTTAGATGGAAAGGATAACCCGTTCCGTCAAGGTGCTCGTGGTGAAATGCAGCCCAATTCTTTATCCTTTCCCATCCCTTTATATGTGATAACACCATATATGTATAGAAGGGATGAGCCTTCACCACTTCAAATTCATCCGGCGTCAGCCTTCCGTTCTTCTCTAAAATCTCAATGGGAACAGCGAGCTTCCCCAAATCGTGCATATAACCTGCTATCCTCATCATCTTGAGCTCTTCCTCCGAGAAACCACAGAAGCTCGCTATCTTCTCCGCTATTTCACCCACGCTGAAGGAATGAACGGCGGTGAAAGGACTCTTGAAGTCGGTGATATCGCAAATAAGGCGAGCTATGGAAAGCTCCTCCTCCCAACTCAAAGGAATTTGAGGGAAGTTAGCTTGTTCAAAGAGGAGGGACTCAAGATGGGGGCAGGTGAGCTCAAGCCAGAAGCTTTCCTTGCCTGAGACAGATAGGAAAGCCTCAATGACATTTTCAGGGAAAAGCTTCAAAGCCAATTCCTCTATCGTGCGGCGAATCTCTCCCGCTTGATGAAGGATGAACTTGTTGGGTTTAATCAAGATGGAGACCTTATCCGCAAGGCTTAAAATGTAGCTTGCGATGGATATTTCTTCTTCCGTTGTTTTTACGATTGCGTTTAAAAGGTTGGTGCGAAGGGAGGCGTTCTCCATCTCTCGCCAGGGGGCGTGGTGATAGAGAACGATGTTTGCCGCTTCGGGCGCTGCTTTTGTGAAGAAAGCATTATCTTTGAGAAGGCGATAGCCGATATAGGCGTGGCGATGAGGGTCAACAGCATCTATTTGATGAACATCTATGCTTTCCCCTACGGTGAGGATTCCGATGTCGTGAATAAGGGAAGCATAAAAAAGGTTTCGTTTCATCTCCTTTCCCAACTTCATCTCGTTTGCTATTTTGAGGGAGATGAGGGCGCAGACTTTATGGTGATTCGCGAGCTGCGGATAGGCGAGGTCTAAGACCGTTGAGAGAGCTACGAGAACCTCAGTTGGAGAAATTCTTCGTTCTACCATTATCAACCTCCTCCTTTTTAGAAGTAAAAATAAAAATTGCTTCAAAAAATTTTAGCACAAATTTGATTTTGTTGCATTAAAAAATATTTTTACAACAAAGCCCTTGCTATAGATGATTTATTCACTTTATAATGTAATAAAGGAGGAATTTCCTATGAGATTATTTCTTCTGTTAATCCTTTCAATCTTATTCGCTTTCTCGGCGCGATGTCAGGGAAATCCAGTTACAAATGGCGGATTTGAGGAGCTCAATCCTCAGGGCTTCCCTCAACATTGGGAACCTGTTGGCGGTCCGCCGACGAGCGAGATAGGGGTTTCCACCGACGCCCACTCGGGAAAATATTCTTTGCGACTCCACAGAATCAAGGAAGTTCCAAGTGAGGAGACCGGTTTAAATCGCGCCTGGAAGCCATTCAGCGGTGAGCAGGGAGATATGCTCTCGGAGTTAAAGGGAGCTATTTCCTTCTGGTATAAGGTGTTATCAGCCGACAAGGATGCCAAGCTAGCCTTCTTCGTAATCCCTATGTCAAATAAGCCCTTGGAGGATACTGGGCTCCCTCGCCAATCTTACATAGTTCCCCAAAGCCATATCGGGGATGGAAAGTGGCATAAAGCGGTTGTAACCTACGATTTCTCGGGCAAGCCGCAAGTGAAATGGGTTATGCTTGCCCCCCGCATCTACGGAGGAAGGGGAGACTGGCTTATAGATGATGTGGAATATCAGGAAAAGGCGGGAGCGGTGCCCGTCATAAAGAAGCTCTATATTGAGGAGGTCAAGGGCGAGGAGGGCAGAGAATGCCTCGTAAAGGCGGAACTTCAGAACATAGGAGATGAAATCGGCGATTTGACCGTTTCCCTTGAGCTACCATCCTATCTCTCCACTGCCGATTCCCTTACCCAGCAAGTAAAATCTGTCGGAATTAAGGAGTTCCCCAAAGAGGTTAGCTGGAGGGTTTCAGGGATAAGGGATAGGGAGGATTTGATAAGGCTTTCCGCTAAATCCAATATGGGCTGGGAGACGGAATCCGAGCTCAAGCTCGCGCCCTCTGTCAAAGCGGAACTCCAATTGGGGCAATCAATCCTCTCTCCCGGTCAAAACAGCGGCATCTACCTGATTTTGCGAAACGAGGGAACAGCAATCGCCAAGGATATATCTTCCAGCATCTCCCTTTCCAAAAACCTTGACCTTCTCGATACCCAGCTGAAGAGGATAGGTTCACTTCCACCCCAAAGCACGGCGAGGTTATCTTGGCAGGTGAAGGCTCTGAAGGAGAGCATAAGGGAAGAAGTGAAAGTGGAGCTATCCCTGCAGGGAGAAAAGAGGGAGTTTGGAGGAAGCATTTTGATTGGCGCTGCCTTTCCCGCTTCCACTCCCTCCTCCTCTCAAGCGAATGCGATTTTGAGGGATGGTATGGCGATTCTCTCAAATGAGAAGCTCGCCATCCTTTTCCCTCGTTCGACCTTCGGCTATGGCATAGCAGAGATAAGGGTGAAACAGGGCAATGAATGGAAATCCGTTGCGAGAATCCCCCATCTCGCCCGCCTTGTCTTTTCTCTTAAAGGCAAAAGGAAGGAGCTGCCAATCTATACTGGCGCTCCAAAGATTTCGCGTCAAAGGAACGAAGCCCAGCTTCTCTTCAGCAGGCAATTCAGGGATGAATATGGTGGCAACTGGCGATTTGAGCTCAGGCTCTCCCTAGCTAAGGGGAATGATATATTTAAGGCAGATTATTTCCTCACTTGCGATAAGGATAGGGAGCTTCTTCTCTTTGAGGGACCGCTTCTTTATGTGGGAGATGGAAGTTATGGTGGGGAAAAGGAGGAGGCGCTCTTCCCTGGCTTGGAATGGCTTGTTGATGGCGAGCGTTCCTCCAGCAGTTTAGACATCTCGGAAAATCATCCCGCGCGGATTAGATATGTTCCTCATCCAAACAAGATAACGATTCCCCTTATGAGCGTTTATAACAAAGGGCTTTTAATAGCCATTCTCTGGGATGCCTATCAGAAATGGGATGGCAAAAACGATAGACCGAGCGCCGTCTTCGCCTCCCCCGATTGGTTTGAGGGGAGGAATGCCCATCTGATGGGATTGTTCCTCCCATCCGTCCCCCAATGGGTCAACGAGAACGAGCGACTTGCCAATAAGCCATATAACCTCTCAAAAGGGAAAGGCTTGAAGCTCACCGCCTGGATTTACGCCAGCGGAGAGGCAAAAGACGCCCTATCAGCAATGGATAAATGGTTCTCCCTCTTCGGCGTTCCCGAGCCAATGCCCATCCCGAGAGGGAATTATCTAAAGGAGATAGAGTTCTCTATGAACGCCTATCTGAAATCCCTTTGGATTCCCGAGGAGGAGCAGTGGTGGACATCTAAGGGAGCGGGTCCCCTTCTTTCCGGGAAAGGGCGTCCTTCCTCCTTCCTTTATGACCTCTATGAGGGCTATCTCCTTTCCCCCTCTGCGGATGTAAGGGAGAAATGCAAGGAGATGATAGAGAAAATCGGCGGCAAATATAAGATTGATATAGCGGGAGATGACCTCGGCTTCACCTTCAATCAACCTATGAGGTCTATCCTGGGGATGGCTATGCAGGCGATAAGCCTTCTCAATGAGCAGTGGGAGGATGGCTCCTGGCGATTTTACGCCAATCGTTTGGGAACGGGAGTATTTGAGGGCTATGATTATCGCCAATTGGGACCCCACAATGCGGTTGAGGTTGGCACCTGCGCCCATAATGCCTATCAAATCCTCCGCTATGCGAGGATGAGTGGAGACCAAAAGCTCTTGCAGGCGGGATTAAAGGCTTTGGAGTTTATGAAGAGATTCACTGTGCCAAGAGCTGCTCAAGTTTGGGAGGTGCCCGTTCATACACCCGATGTCCTCGCTGCCTCCGATGCGGTTGATGCCTATATTGAGGGCTATAGGGCGACGGGAAATAGGGAATATTTGGAGGAAGCGAAGAAGTGGGCAAGGAGAGGATTGCCCTTCATCTATGTTTGGAACGAGTCCAAGTTTCCCTTTATGAGATACGCTTCCATCCCCGTTTTCGGGGCGAGCTTATATGAGGGCTCCTGGTTCGGAAGACCAGTTCAATGGAACGGTCTGCGCTACGCTTACGCCCTTCTGAAATTGTGGGATTACGACCAATCCTTCCCTTGGAGAAAGGTGGCAGAGGGGATAACTCGCAGCGCTATGTATCAACAGGATGAGAAGGGAGAGAACATAGCCCTTTGGCCTGATAGCATAGGGGCGATAAAGGGGGATAAGGCGGGATGGGTTTTCTCACCTATGATGATTTTGAAGTGCGTCTACAAGCTACTGGATAGGGATAGCGAGCCCCAGACAGTAAAGATTGGCGATTTTCGCCTGAATTATAGGGGAAAGGTCAGAGGAGCTTCCTTGAGAGGGAAGAATCTCTCTTTTGAGATAAAGCTTCCCAGTGGTGAGCCGGGCGGGGTTGTCATTGCGGGAGCGAGCAAGCCCCAGAGGATTTTGCTGAACGGAAAGGAAACAAGCTTTGAATATGATAAGGATATGTGCTTGGTGGGATTGAAACTCGAGGCGAGCGATTCCTGGCAGAGGATTGAAGTGGAGGGGATAGAGGCGAGGAGAGCGAGCATTCTGCCCGAGATTAAAAAGAAGATAGAATTTGAGTTTGAGGAATCCTTGGAGGGATGGATAGCACAGAATGATATTGGGGATTTTGTAGTAAGGAACGGTTGTTTGGAGGGTATTGCGACGGGAGGCGACCCTTATATGGTGAGGTTGGGGATGGATGTTGATGGGAATAGCTGTTCAAGGATTAGGATAAGGATGATGACGACGGCTGGCAAGGGGGCGGAGTTTTACTGGACGACTGCGGATTCTCCCAATTTCGCTGAGGATAAGACGGTGAAATTCCCAATAATATCGGATGGAGAATATCACGAATATGTGATAGAGGTTGGCAATCATCCTCTATGGAAGGGGAAGCGGATAACCGCTATCCGCATAGACCCCACCGGCGGCGCCCCCAATGCGAAATTCTCTATAGATTACATAAGGGGAGAATAGAGTTTCAAGGTTTTAAAAGAGGGTCCTTGTTGGGGTGGGGTATCAAGTTGTTTTGTCATTGCGAGGAGCGTAGCCTCGCAGTGATACATTCCCGATTAACACATATTTGAAAAGGATTTATAATTTGTATAAAAATGGATTTTATCAAAAAGTATATAGATGACATTTTCCAAGTGGCTTCAAGAGGCGACGCAAGGGAGGAAAGCTATTATTCATCCCTTGAGGAGCTTTTGCGTGAATATGCCAACTTATCGGGCAGAAAGAACATCCAAATCACTACCCTCCCCAAGAAAACCGAAGCGGGAAATCCCGATTTCCGCATCTGGGATGGCGTCCAGAATATCGTCGGCTATATTGAGGCGAAAAACCCTCAAACGGAAAACCTTGACCTCATAGAAACAACCGAGCAATTGCAACGCTACCTAAATACATTCCCCAACCTTATATTGACAAATTTCCTTGAATTCCGCCTCTATAGAAATGGCACTCTCATTGATAAAGTCTCAATTGCCCGACCCTTCCTTATGCTCCGCCTTGATGTCGTTCCGCCCATTGAGAATAGGGAGGAATTCCTCTCCCTCCTTGAGAAGTTCTTCTCCTTCTCCCTCCCAGAGGTAAGGGATTCCCGTGCCTTGGCTCTGGAGCTCGCTAAGAGAACCCGCTTCCTCAAGGACATCGTCCTCCAACAACTAAAAGAGGAGATTAAGGAAGAAAAAGGAGACCTCTA
>Ga0207433_10012634_pt1 | contig 12596 bp, 8 predicted proteins | sample YelNatPaOPGAMG01_FD_187559 | JGI IMG/M metagenome (GOLD analysis project Ga0207433, IMG submission 187559) | Hot spring thermophilic microbial communities from Obsidian Pool, Yellowstone National Park, USA - OP-RAMG-01 (SPAdes) (version 3) | ecosystem: Environmental > Aquatic > Thermal springs >...
CATACCCGCCATACCCGATATACCCGCCATACCCGATATACCCGCCATACCCGACATACCCGCCATACCCGGCACTCCCGACATACCCGATATACCCGCTATACCCGATATACCCGCCATACCCGCCATACCCGACATACCCGATATACCCGATATACCCGCCATACCCGATATACCCGGTACTCCCGCCACCCCCGATCACAAGGATTCAACCGCCATGGTGTCCAGGCTCAATGGATCGCTTTCCCCTTTTGAGAGTCGCGGATAGCCTGCGGCGGCGATCATTGCGGCGTTGTCGGTGCAGAGATCCGGCGGGGGAATAACCAGTTGCAGACCTTTTTCTTCGCAGGCGAGGCGTATTTGGGAGGATAGCCTGCGGTTCGCCGCAACCCCGCCCCCCACCGCAACAGATCGCATGCCGGTTTCCTCCGCCGCCTTGATGGTCTTCCGTACAAGCGTCTCCACGACCGCCTCCTGAAAGGATGCCGCGACATCCGGCAAGGGGGTTTTACCGCCATCGTCCTGAAGGAAACGCGAAACGGCGGTTTTGAGACCGCTGAAGCTGAAATCATAGCTCCCACCAAGCCATGCGCGAGGAAACGCCACGGCCTGGGGGTCGCCATCGATTGCGACACGGTCCACATTCGGTCCCCCTGGGTAGGGTAATCCCATTAGCCTGGCGCATTTGTCAAAGCATTCGCCCGCAGCGTCATCCAGCGTGTGTCCCAGTCTGATACGGGCGTTATGATCCTTCATCATGAGTAGTTCTGTGTGACCTCCCGAAACGATCAGGCAGACGAAGGGGAAATCGGGAGGGTTGGGGGAGAGGAAATTCGCATAGAGATGCCCTAGGAGATGATGCACCCCCACGAAAGGTTTATTATATGCGTAGGCGAGGGCTTTGGCGGCGGATACCCCCACGAGTAACGCACCGACAAGTCCCGGGCGGTTAGTGACTGCGATTCCGTCAATGTCCTCCCAATTCAATCCGCACTGTTCGAATGCGGAGTGTATCACCGGCAGGAGATTTTCCACGTGTTTGCGAGATGCCACCTCGGGAATGACGCCGCCCCATCGGGCGTGAATTTCGGCTTGGCTCGCAATTACATTGGAGAGGATGGTGTCGCCGTTCTCCACGATGGCTGCGGCGCTTTCATCGCAGCTTGTTTCGATGCCGAGAACTCTAAAAGGGGTCAACGCTCCACTCGCTTTTCAATTTCGCCAATAACTCCCGATATTTGGGGCTTCTCATCTCATCCACCCACATCACGATGGCGTTTTCATAATTATCCGTGTAGTAGGATTTTCGAACCGCCGCCTCTCGAAAACCGAACTTTCGATAAAGGTTTTGAGCCCCTCGATTATGCTCTCGCACCTCAAGGCTTGCGCGACTGGCTCCGGTGCGGATCGCCTCCTGAAGGAGAGCGAAGAAGATACGTTCGCCAATATGCCTTCGACGATAATCGGGGTCAACGGCGATCGTGGTGATATGCGCCTCGTCCATCACCACCCACATCCCTCCGTAACCGACCACGGTATCCTCCTTGCGAGCGACCAAGTATGTGGCGGATCGGTTGGATATCTCCGTTCTATATGCGTTTTCATGCCAGGGAGTGGAGTAGCAGCGGCGTTCGATCGCCATAACGGCGGGTATGTCCGCCTCTATCATCGGCTCTATGGAGATGGTTTCTATGGAAATCGCCATGGATGGAAATCATTCTTCGTCACGGGAATCGCATTCCCCCTCTCGCGTAGGAGGTAATCACAAGCGGTTTACTGCAGTGCACGCTTTGCGCTCCCTGATAGTCATGAATAGGATATCATATGTTGCAACCGATGTCAAATATATCTCGTCAAAAGCGTTTCGAATGCGCTATCCCCACACGATTTCAAGGATGGGTAACGTAAAAAAAGCCCGAGAGGACGGCTATCGGGATGAACTGGGTTCACTACGATAAACTTCAACGAAAAATTTAAGGAAGCGAAGCGGGATTGGTGCGTTGAGGCGGTATGGGGGGCGCAGAGTCTCGGCCAAAGCGATTGTGCCCCGTTTTAATCGCCCCAATCCCGCAACCACACGTTTGACGCTTCTGCGATAATGATAGCGCCTGCAGGTCCTTTGGAGTTTTGCCCGATCATATCCAACAGGGGTATCGGATTCATTCCCCAGTTGGTGCAGAAATAGTTATAAAGACTGCCGTTTGTTGGATTCCAGACCAATTGGCCATAATCGGTATGACTTGGCTGGTCCGGACAGCGGTAGATTTGGCTATATTTTTAATATACGGGTAGTAGAGACTTAGCGCTTGCCAACTTCCTTCGCCCTGCTGAGGCGGGACCTCGGGGGCTTGGTTTGGGCAAAACCAGGTTGAAACGGCTCCGGCGCGCTCGTCATAATCCTGGGAATACATGCGCATGCCGAGACCAAGCTGTTTCATATTGCTAAGGCAGGAGATGGCGCGAGCTTTTTCCCGCGCTTGAGCGAAAACAGGGAAAAGGATAACTGCCAATATGGCAATTATAGCTATAACATTTAGCACCTCGATTAAAGTAAACCCTCTTCTTCCCTTTCGGACTGAGCGTAATCCTGATTCATAATCCTAACTCCGCTCCGATAAATATTTCAGGGATTATATTTGCATCAAGTAACGATGAATGCACGAACATATGATATTATATAAACTGCAACTATATTTGTCAAGAAAACACGTTACTCTCCTTTCTCTTTGAAAGGGTATCATTCCACTTGACATTTGGAGTGAAATATGAACGGACGAAGTTTGTTGGTTTTTGGGGTTTACCTTTGCGCCTTGGCGTTTTTATTCTGCATTGGAACCGATTCCACAGCGGTGACCGTGAGAGTGGTGAAAACTGCGGTTGCCACTAGATCCACCGGATTTTACGATCCGAATCGTGCTCCATTGGAACCGACTGCGTTTATGAGACTACCCGTTGGCAGTATCAAACCAGAGGGATGGTTGCGAAATCAGTTGGATTTGGATGCAAACGGCATTCCAGGCAGGTATGACGAGGTGTCGGATTACATTGATAACTTTTCAAAAAACGGCTGGGTTGATCCAAGCCAGTGGGGATGGGAGGAGCTTCCCTACTGGTTGAGAGGGTATGGGGACTTGGGATACGTTTTAGGGGATCAACGAATCATTCAGAATGCGAGAAAGTGGATTGATGGCATCCTTTCGACGCAACAACCTGATGGTTATTTCGGCCCCGCTCAGTTGAAGACCTCGCTTGATGGCGGTCCGGACCTTTGGCCTCACATGCTGGTATTGAATGTGATGCGTTCCTGGTACGAATACAGCGGTGACAAGCGAGTCATTCCGTTTCTCACCAAATACTTCCAGTATGAGAACACCCTCCCCCCCGATGTGTTCAAGAGAGGATGGGGAGCTGTTCGGTGGGGCGACAATCTAGATGTGGTGTACTGGTTATATAACCGTACGGGATATCCCTGGTTGTTGGATTTGGGCGATAAAATCCAAAAGTACTCCGCCAATTACACCACGGACATTCCAACATGGCACAATGTGAACCTGTCTCAAGGGATACGTGAGCCGGCGGAATACTGGTTGCAGGGGAAAAACCCTCTGTATCTGAAGGCAACGGAAAACGATTATGACCGGATCATGCAACTCTACGGTCAGTTTTCAGGCGGAGGGTTTGCAGGGGATGAGAACTGTCGCCCTGGATACAATGATCCAAGGCAGGGACTGGAGACCTGCGGATTCGCGGAACTGATGCATACTTTCGAAATCATGACGCATATCTCCGGGAACCCGATCTGGGCGGATCGCTGCGAGAATATCGCTTTTAACTCCCTGCCGGCTACGGAGTCGCCCGATCATCGCGGGGTGCACTACATCACTCCCGCCAACATCATCGAGATCGACACAAAGGGCAAGATGCATAACCAGTTCGCCAATGGCTCCATGCCTATGCTTGCCTATGAGCCCGGGGTCCACTCCTATCGTTGTTGCCCGCACAATGTGGGGATGGCATGGCCCTATTTTGCCGAGAATCTATGGCTCGCCACCGCTGACAGAGGGTTGTGCGCCTCCATGTACTCCGCCTCAGTAGTGACCGCGAAGGTGGGTGAGGGAACGGACGTGAAGATCATCGAGGAGACGGAATATCCCTTCAATGATGGAATTCGTTTCAAAATCGAGTCGTCTCGCCCAGTGTCGTTTCCAATATATCTGAGAATCCCTGAATGGTGCAAGAACGCCACGATTGCGGTTAACGGAAAAAGAGTGAAATCGAATCCGCCTCCGCTTTCCTATGCAATACTCGAAAACACCTGGAGAAACGGGGATGTGGTGGATTTGAAACTGCCAATGCGGGTTTGGGTCAAAGAATGGAAGTTGAATAAGAATTCAGTGTCCGTGAATTATGGCCCGCTCACATTCTCCTTGGATATCAAGGAGAAGTGGGTGAAGGCGGGCGGTTCGGACACCTGGCCGATCTGGGATGTTTATCCCGAATCTTCATGGAATTACGGTTTGAATTTGAACCGGAAGAACCCTGCAAAGGGCATCAAAGTGATTGAAGAGAAAGGGAGTTTGTCGGCACAACCGTTCACTCCCGACACTGTCCCAATCAAATTGATTGCACCTGCAAGGCTGATACCCAATTGGAAAGCGGATAGCGATGACGTAATAACCACATTGCAGCAGAGCCCAATCCGCTCAACAGAGGCGATTCAAATGGTGACACTCATCCCGATGGGAGCGGCGAGATTACGAATCACCTCCTTTCCGCAGGTGACAGATTCTCCGGATGCCAACGAATGGCAGGCGAACCCTGTGGAACCCGATGTCACATTCTCCCATGCGAATAACGGGGAGAACCCCTCCTCGGTCGTGATGCCCGGCCCCGATCCGTCAAAATCGTATGATCCCACGTTACCAAGATGTACGTGGTGGGATCATATGGGCACTCAGGAATGGGCGCAGTGGACTTTCGAAAAGCCGCGAATGGTAAAGTCCGTTGCAGTGTATTGGTACGACGACACGGGAGTGGGAGGATGCAGAGTTCCGAAATCCTGGGAACTGCAATATAAGGACGGAAACGAATGGAAACCCGTGGAAGATTCATCCGGTTTCGGTGTTGCTTTGAACCGGTACAATCGTGTCACTTTCAGTCCCGTGAAAACATCCGCCTTGCGTATTGTGGTTCAACTGCAACCCGGTTTTTCCGGAGGATTATTGCGTTGGAAAGTGAACGAATAAAAATCGTTTCGTGCAGGAGGCGAGGAGAGATATCACTTCGCCTCCTGATTTTTATATCGGATTATCTATGAGCACAGGGTTGCTTTTTCGATATAGGTCACTTTTGCAAAAGAACAGATGCGAAAGAGAGCGAATATGAAATCGTGCGCATGCCCTATGGGTATCATGCTCCTATGCATATTCTGTCTATTGACGAAAACATCTCTCTCCTATTCCAAACCTGTAAACGTCATTGTGGATACCGATATCGGCCCGGATTGCGACGATGTCACCGCAATATGCCTTTTGAATGCGCTGCAAGATCAGGGGAGGGTGAAAATCCTTGCCGCGATGTGTTGCACCTCCTGTCCCTGGGGAGCTCCATGCATTGACGCTCTTGACAACTATTACGGTCATCCCAATATCCCCGTTGGCACATTGAAGGATTCCGGCTTTCTCGCGGAGCCCACTTATAACAAAGAGGTGGCTTTGAACTTTCCCCATAGACTAAAGAGCGGGTTGGATGCACCTGACGCAACAATGCTCTATCGTGAGGTTTTGTCGAGACAACCGGATCATAGCGTCATCATTATTTCCATCGGGCCGCTTAGAAACCTGCGCCATCTTCTACAATCCTCGCCGGACCGCTATAGTCCGCTCAACGGGAAGGAGTTGGTGGCCAAAAAGGTGATGTTGCTGGCATGCATGGGGGGTAGGTATCCGGAAGGTGGGGAATGGAATTTCCAGGAGGACGGCTTTTCGGCGCATTACGTTCTGGCGAATTGGCATACGCCAATGCAATTCGATGGGTATGAGATTGGCGATGGGATATATACAGGTAGGAAGATATTCGAGAATACCCCCATGTACAATCCATTTTGCATGGCCTTTGAGAATTACCCCGGAATCGGTTTTGACAATGATCGTTCCAGTTGGGATCCCTCCAACGCTCTTGCGGCTGTTTTAGGAGCGGCTCCTCTCTGGCGGCGGATTAATACAGGCTATAATGACGTTGCGGAAGATGGATCCAACCATTGGGTGCGGGATGGAATAGATCATCATCAAAGTTACCTTGTGAAGAGGATGGATGATCAAGCGGTTTCCGATGCGATCGAAAACGTCATCATTCATACTCTTCCCGGTCCATATGATTTCGACTTTAACACCACATACTATTGCAAGGATGGCATGGGAGATGTCTTCGCAAGCGTCAATGACAACCAAGCTGTCTTGGCGTTTGACCACAACCTTTCAACCTCCTGGAGCGACCCCTCAGGGTCCGGATGGATTGAGTATCGGTATCCGGACGGAAAAAGGTATGCGATATCCTCCTATTCGATCTCTCCTCTCAAGGGATATCCAAACGATGCGCCTGATGCGTGGTCCCTATACGGTTCCAATGATAACGGCATGCATTGGATTCTCCTCGATGTTCAAAAGGATCAAAAAGACAATTTCGATAGCATACCGAAGCGATACCCTATACGGAAGCCTCGTATGTTTCATCTTTTGCGGCTGCAATTCAATTCCCATCATCCCATCCGTGTGGCGGAGATCGGATTTTGGGAGCATGTGGTGGCGAAATCAAGAGGTCGTGTTCGCTCGTTACGCTTGGACAAGCGATTCGTAAGCCTGAATGTATATGGTCGCGAGGCACTGAATGTGACTCTTAACCCTTCGAATGTCCGGGATAAGCGATTGATCTGGACAACATCCAATCCGAAAGTGGGACGGGTGAGTTCCATTGGCGAGCACACGGCGATTGTCACCGGTACGGGGGTGGGAAGATGCACCATCACAGCGATGTCCTTTGAAGGAGCCTGCAAGGCTGTGTGCCAGGTGAATGTGAAGCCATCCCATTTTCCTAATCAATGGAGGTTCAATGATGTAAATTCTCCGCATGTACCCGGAAGTTGCTATCTTAGGAATAATGTGTACGAGATTTGCGGGGGCGGCGCTGAGATCGGAACATGGCAATATCGAATAGCGGACCAGTTCGGATTTCTCCATCATTCCGTCACCGGTGATGCGGCAATCTCATGCCGATTACTATCACAAACCGTTCCCGGAAAAGAAGCCGAGGCTGGACTAATGCTTCGGGATAATGTAGGTGGCTTAGCCAGGTTTGTCGCTTTCGTAGTGGATGCAACGCATCAACTCATCCTGAAATGGCGTGATCAACCGTATGGAGATTGCAATTCACTGAAACTCGGTACGGCAAGTCTGCCATTATTTCTTAAGCTGGAAAGAATAGGTGACACATTCACCGCATATACGTCCGAAGATGGGTTGCACTGGTCGAGTTCATTGGCAAGTCATACGGGGAGTTATCCCTCCAGGATGGAGATGGGTGTATGTGTATGCGCAGGCAACAACATGACAACCAGTCTGGTAAAATTCGATAATCTCATCCTACCCTAAGTGATAGGCATGAGAGAGGATGTAACAGGGCCAGATAATGCTTATCATAAAAAAGTAAAGTACGACTATCTTAAGTATAACTATCTTAAGTACGACTATACTAAGTATGACTATGTTAAATAAGAATAACCTAAATATGAACCACCAAAGCAAAACATGTAAAAATAAAACTTGTCAAATCATGGTATATCTGGTAAAATACACATACTCCCTATGGGAATTCAACCTGAGAAGTGATGTTTAAGGCATGACTGAGATGAGCACACCAAGACCCAATCCATTTTACAACCGATATAATGAGCTTGCCGCACTGGAGAGAGCCTATCAACTTCCCGGAAACGGAGGGGGGATGGTCTTGATTTACGGGCGTCGTCGTCTTGGCAAGACATACCTGTTGCAGAGGTTTCTAACCACGGGAAGCGATGGTTCCGATCGTGAAAAACCGCACAGCTATTATTTGGCGGAGCAAACGAGCGCCGTGTTGCAACGAACCTCCTTGGCAGAACAGCTTATCCAGGCTATTCCGACAACTGGAGTGCATGTTGAGGACATCGCCGTATCGTGGAACGCTCTTTTACGATACGTGTCGGCTTACGGGCGCACACTGCAACATGGAAGAGAACGCTTCGGATTGGTTCTTGATGAGTTTCCATATCTTATGGAACGTAACCCGGAATTGCCATCCGTTTTACAGTCCTGGTGGGATAGGGAGGGGGCTCATTCCAGAGTGTTTGTGGTGTTATGCGGATCACAGCTATCCACCATGGCTAGTCTTGGCTCGGAAAGCAAGCCTCTTTACGGGCGTTTTAATGCGGGAATTCATCAATTAACGCCCTTAAGTTATCATGAAGTTGCAATGTTCTATGAATCCAGCGATTACTCCTTGAAGGAGAAGCTGATGTTATATGGAATATTGGGGGGTACTCCACGATATCACGCCTTGGTGAATTCCAAGAATCCATTCGCAGATGAGATTATGAACCTGTTTTTGTGTCCCATGTCGACGTTGGAAAATGAAGTGGATTATCTGTTGGGCAGCGAACAGATACGCGATCCGTCCACCTATAACGCGATCCTCAACATGATTGCGGGCGGCGCCACTCAATTCAATGTCATCCAACAGAAGGTGGGGTTGGAAAAGGCCTCGCTTCCCTTCTATCTCAAAACGCTAATCGAGTTGGGATGGATAACAAGGGAGGTGTCATTTGGAGACAAGACTGGCAAGCGTGCTTTGTATAAGATTAACGACCCGTTTCTGTTTTTCTGGCATCGTTTTATAACACCTTTGAATAGCGTGCGCAGGTTTGCCGATCCCCGAGATCTCTATAACAGACGTGTGGCGCCGTATCTGGACGAATATATGGGAAGCTATATCTTTGAGAACATTTGCAAGCAATGGCTGCAATCCCATTGCACTGCAATATTGGGCATTCCATTGAAGAATCTCCAAAGATATTGGAGCCGCGATGGTAATCTTGAGATCGATCTTGTTGGAGAGATGGAAGATGGAAGCTATCTATTCGGAGAATGCAAGTGGAGTGTTAATCATCCCGTCGGGTTGTCGGTTTACTCCGATTTAAAAGCTAAAATAGCCATGCTGCCCGAAGAGCGATGGAAAAACACGCACACATCCATCCTTTTTTCAGTTGGAGGTTTCACCGAAAGCCTAAGGCAGCTGGTGAAGGAGTCGGAGGAGAGAATCATTCTTGTGGATGGAGCGATGTTATTGTCTTGAAAAGGGCGGAATTATTACGGAATCTTCAGGTATTCTTCCACAGAGAATGTACCATCTGTGGGGAGAAAAGGATGTTTGAAATCATTCGAAAGAAATACCTGCTCCAAGGAATCATGTTGTTATTCACCTTCGGAGTGCCCGTAATAGCGATGTCTGCGGAACTCCCAAAAACGCCAGGCGATATCACCCTTTTCACCGTGAATGAGTTCGAAGGGCAGCCCGGGGAGTTGCAACTCTCTCTTTCCGTTCCCTCTCAATGCTGGGTGCGTCCTCTGTTCAAATGGGCCAACGCACCCAACCTCCAACCCATTCCGGGTTACATTGCGGATGCGCATAGGGTTGGCGCTCTCTTTGGCGGCGGGGTGACATGCTCCGCCCTCTATCAGCATGAGAACGGGATCACGGAGAGCCAGTTCATGGACATGGCGACACGAGATCCCTTCGGCAAGCTTTACAGGATCTCCAACAGCTACTATCATGGTTCGCTGGAAAACCCCGCCTACCGTAAATATGTGCTGAAGTGGGCGGAGGCTCAGATAGACGTTGGAGTGGATACGCTCTTCATGGATGAGGTCAACGGCGCCTATTCCTGGAACGAGGGATACGATTCTTATGGCTTGGCGGCGTTTCGTGATTATCTTCTCAACCGGTTCGTGAAAAAGGCGCATTGGAGTGTGACGGACAAAAGATGGCGGACTATATACAAAGTGGATTTCAACGATCCAAACGAATGTCCGGACCACACGATCAGGACATTCGATTACGCAGCCTATCTTCGCGCCAACGAATGGGCGTCCAATCCGGACCAATCCGCAAATCCCTTCCTGAACGTATGGGGGTCGCCCGCCGATATCTCCGGTGATAGCTATTCCGCCTGGAGGAATAACACCACATGGCGCTACTGGGTGGAACACCTCAGAGCTTACGCTCGGAAGACACACCATCGAGTTTGGATTGCGGCCAATGGATTGAATAAGTGGGTGGATTTTCAGATATCAGGGGTATGGGGCAATTTCCCTCCGATCACCCAGGGCGACATGGACTGCACCATGTCTTATTTACCGACTTGGCGCTCGTTGTATAATCGGAGCAAAGAGCTTCTACATGGCGAAGATGTTCCCATTATGGTCTTCCATGATTGGGGAGATGGAATGCCATGGATGAATTTAACCGATGCTCAGCGCGTGGCTTGGTTAAACGCATACGAGCCGGAGATTTTCGCTTCAGGGCTTTTTTTCGCATTTCCGGTTCACGGTCCCTTTAATTGCGATGCTTCAACGAACGGCACGCTGGACATCATCAAACATCAAGCCAAATTCATTAAATCCATCGCACCTTTACTGCATCACGTCACATGGGAGGATCCAAGTCTCGCAAACTTTACGGGAAAGTCGGAAATCACAATTCAAGCGCAACCGCAATATAAGCGATTGATTGTGCATTTGATCAATCGGAATTACAAAGGAATGACGCCTGTCGAGAAAATAAACGGAGTGCTAACGGTGGCTTTGACTCAAATGCCGAGCAAGATCATTCTGCATGATGCGGATACGGGCGCGTCCCAAATCCTCAAGGGGGAATATCTTCGCGATGAGAGGCTCCCACAAAGCCTGCATTCCGGCGTCATAGCCATGCGAATACCCAAATTGAGGACGTGGGATGTTGTGGAGATCGATTTGCACAATTGGGTCGCCATGCCTCTTTTGAGCGTCATCACCATTCCATGCTCGCTTAATTGGAGTCGACCGACGAAAAATCTCTTCGAAGTGAACCAATCCACGAACTACTCCTTGGATTTGAACGGATTTGTGCAAGGACAATTACATCCGGATCTGCGCAACAACCCGACCTTCGTTGTTCACTTCAAGCAGCCGTCCATTTTTCAAATTCACGTCAACTCGGTAGCGACGGCGGGCGGGGAACTGATCGTAGATGTGGATGGTAAAAGAGTTTTGACAAAAATGATCACCGATAAGGATGGTAGGAACGATTCCAATGCGGAGGAGATCAACCAAACCTATTCCGTTCGCGTTCCAGCAGGCGATCACCGCATAAAGGTGGATAACATCGGTGGGGATTGGTTTACAGTGGATTGGTATCGTTTCAAATTAATCCTCCATTGATTGGGAAGAGATATTGGACATGAACCAAAGAGGGGAAAGCATCGTCGCTTTCCCCGATTGGAGCATTGGATTAAATACACCTGATGACTAAGCGAGTTTTCTTCGGCAGAACATTCCAAATCCGCTCAACCCCATTCCAAAGAGCATGGTGAGAGTTCCGGGTTCCGGGACGTTTACGGGTCCGTTCAAGCGGATATTGTCCACCGCCAAGGCGCTTGGCACACTAGTGTCATCGTAATTGGACGCTACGAAAAACAGTTGATAAGAGCCGGCGCTGGGCATGTAGGTGGAGGTGATCCAACCGGTGGATCCTGTATACAATCCATATACATCACTCGATTGTGGACCATAAATAATTCCATTCACAGGTCCGGTGTTCACCCCATCCATGTTACCGGTTGATGGTGACAGAGAAACCCCTGGGGAGATGCTTGGCAAGCCGGTTAAGGCGTTGTTATCCGGCACCGCTTGAGGGGAAGTATTATTCGCCGCGCTTGCATTATATAATGTAGCCACAACATTGTTGTTTGCCGAATTCAGTAGCTGAACATAGGCGAAATCGGCAAACAGCCCCCCTCCGGCGGACTGCCCATCGTTAGTAAGGTAATTGAGATCAAGGGAAATACTATCCCCTGAAGGGACATTAAACGGAGAAGACAAGAGTGTGCTGCCAACGGTGGCGCTTGGGACGCCCGTAAAAGCGGTGCTTACGGGCGATGCATTATTGTTACGCGTATAATTGGAAGCGCCGCCGTTATCTATATAAGCATAACTGTCTCCCTGAGTGGGAGAGATATTTGTCGCTGCACCCTGGGTGCCTACAATCCCTTGCACCGTCCATGATGCTGGAATTCCGGATTCAAACCCTTCCAAGAGTTGTGATCTCCCAGGGGAACTGGAAAACAGGAATAGTCCCAGCACTGCAACACTTACCGCAGTAATTCTACTGTATTTCTTCATTGCACCCACCTTTCCTGTGTAATCCCATGGTTTGGGATGGTTGTAGTGAAAAATCATGGGAGCCCCACTTCCATTAATATGGCTGGCCGCTCCAACTGTATACTTGACGGATCAAGAAGATACAATAACATG
>Ga0207433_10012638_pt1 | contig 12594 bp, 14 predicted proteins | sample YelNatPaOPGAMG01_FD_187559 | JGI IMG/M metagenome (GOLD analysis project Ga0207433, IMG submission 187559) | Hot spring thermophilic microbial communities from Obsidian Pool, Yellowstone National Park, USA - OP-RAMG-01 (SPAdes) (version 3) | ecosystem: Environmental > Aquatic > Thermal springs...
CTTATTTATTATTTTATGGGTATTTGGCGTAATGCAGGTAGAGCCACATTACTTGTAAAAAGTTTAGAAAAAACAATAAATAATCCTTATGCTGTTCTTGTATTACCATCTGCATTAATTGGACTTATTCCGATAATAGGTGGTGCAATGATATCAGCACCATTGCTTGAAGATTCAAGTTATTCAAAAAGACTTACTCCTGCTAGAAAAATATTTATCAATTACTGGTTCAGACACTTATGGGAATACATTTCACCAACATATGGGGGTATTATTTTAACAGCCACTTTATTGAAGATTTCATATGCAAAAATATTTTTGTTAAATTTACCACTTACAATAACATCTATTATAGGTGGTATACTTTTTGGTTTAGTAGGATTAAAATATGATAAAGAGAATAAAAAGAAAGTTATTGAACCCAGAATAGTTCAGGACCTGTTTTTTTCAATATTACCACTTGTATTAATTATAATATTTGCTATTGTATTTAAAATAGAATTATTCATTTCAATAAGTATTGTGATTATTGGAATGATTATTATATATAAAATAAGTTTGAATCAGTCAATAAAAATATTTAAAGAGACATTTACAATAACGATAATAAGTTTGGTATGGGGTGTAATGTGTTTCAAAAATATCATTGAAAAAACAGGTATTATAACACAGTTATCACAGGATTTTATAGGATGGAGAATACCTGTTATTTTACTGATATTTATTTTGCCTTTTATAATAGGACTTCTTACAGGGTTAACAGTTGCATATGTCGGTATAACATTCCCGTTATTTTTACAATATTTAACAGCTAATAATTATTATTTACCATTAGCATATTTTGGAGGTTATTTTGGATTACTGCTTACACCGATGCATTACTGTTTATCATTAACCAGAGAGTATTTTAATGCTGATTGGAAGGATGTTTATAAGATTCTCATTTGGCCTTGTTTACTTAATTTGGTTGTTACTCTTATTTATACTTATATAATGCTTCATTTCAGGTAAGTAATCAATAAGCATAATTTTTTATTTTTCCTGTCCTAATTCTTCTATCAATATTGGCATAATCTCTTGAATTGATTCATTAAGGAAATCAGATTGTAGCTTTTGATTATAATTTATCGCTGAGTTTGTTGCACCATATATATTACCGATATAAAAGCTGAAACTGACTATGCCCAGAAACCAACCTGCTGTGATATCTTTATTATTAAACCTATCAGCAGTAAGCCCAAACAAAATAGCATTTATAAAGAATGAACTTATACCGTCCCCTGTTCTATGTGCATAAATTTGTCCTGTCCCTGGTATAATAGTTGATAAAATTGCTGATTTGATATGTGATTTATATTTAAGATACTTTGATTTTTCACATTTGTTAATCAATTTTTCTGCTGCTGGAACCAGTTTACTATCAGGATAATCTTTTAATAAACTATTGAATTTATTTGATGCATTATCCCAGTTTCTATCAAGGAAGAAACATAGTCCGCACATAAACCTTGCATCATCTTTTAATGAACTTTCAGGAAAATCTGTTTCAACTTTCTCAAATTCAGTTACAGCGCGTTCAAAATCACCTAAGTTATAATAACATTCTGCTAATCTGTATTGTGATTTATCAACAAATTTTCCTTTAGGATAATTAGAAATAACATTTCTGAAAATCGGAATAGATTTTTCCCATTCTTTTTTTCCTGTATAACACATACCAATCATGTAGAATATCATATCTTTAACAGGATTTTCCGGATATAAATAAAGGAATCTGTTCAACTCAATTATTGCTGCTGAATATTCTTTATTTTTATATAAGTTTAATGCGAATCCTAAAATAGTTGTTTTTGGTGTTTCAGTACTTGTTTCAAATATAGTTGTTATGTTTTTATCAGAACATAAAATAAAATTACTTTTTTCTGTTTTAGGTTTAATTACAGGGTCGTAGTAGACAGGTCCGCGATAAGGTAGTTCTATTATGGGATAATATGCACTTGAAATACAGTAATTACATCTCTGTAATCTATCTGTTGCCATAATTATTCCTTTAAGTAACCCATATTGTTTTATTGATTCTTCGGCGTATTGTGAACATGTAGGTGTGAAATTACATACATTACCTCTTGCAGGACTTATAAATTTTCTGTATAATCCGAACCATAACTGTAAAGTAATATTAACAGAATTAGATTCGAGTTCTTTTCTATTTATAAATTTTTCTGTATTAACTGGATAAGATATACTTACAGAAAATAAACATAACAAAATTATAAATAAACCCATAATTGATAACTTATAACATAAAATTATTCTTAAATCAAGTATCAAAAAATTATTTCTTTATAAGAGATGTGCCTATAATACCACATCTTTCAAGGATACCAAATTTTTCTGCTATGATCAGTGATGCTGGTTTAACTGTGAATTCGCCATATTTACTGTTAATAGAATCCACCATATCTGCAAGTTGATAATATTTTTGTAATCTGTTAAACAGGAATGGTTGTTTATTATCTTGTATAAGGTTACTTATACTTACTCCGACAAGCCGAACTGCTTTCTTTAATGGAAGTATTTGATTAAATATTTTCTCTGCTATTTTATATATTTCGTATCCTGTTCTAATATAATGTTTTATAGTATACTGTTTACTAAAAGAATCAAAATCTTCATACCTTATCATTAAACTGACAGTGCGTCCCAGCATATTTTCTTTTCGTAGACGGACTCCGACTTTCTCTGACATCAGTAAAATATAAGATTTAATTATGTTTAAATCATAAGTATCTGTTGGCAAAGTATGAGAGTGTCCAAATGATTTAATATAGTTTTTGTCATCATATATTTTAACAGGACTATCATCAACCCCCTGACCGATTTTTTTGAGATGGTATCCTAATATACCGAAGTGTTTTATCAAAAAATCGAGATTTGCGTCTCCTAACTGTTGTGCTGTTAATATCCCAATTGATTCAAGTTTTTCTGCTATTTTTTTACCTATTCCGATACCCTGTAACTCTCTTACTGATAACAAACTGAAAATATTTTTGATATCTTCTTTTTCAATTTTGCACAATCCATCAGGTTTTTTCAGTTTGCTTGCGAATTTAGCAATAATTTTGTTTTCACCTATGCCTATTGAACAGTTCAAACCGAGTTCTTCTTTAATTAGTTGTTTAATTTTTTTTGCTATTGTTAAACCGTCACCAAAAAGTTTTTCTACATCAGTTACATCCATGAAACATTCATCAATTGAGAACGGCTCAACTCTATCAGTAAACCTAAGTAAAATTTGGTGTATTTTTAGTGTAGTATCAATATATTTATCTATATTTCCGTAAACGATAATAACATTTGGACAAAGTTTTTTTGCCTCTGGTATAGTCATACCTGTTTTTATTCCATATTCTCTTGCTTCATATGATGCTGTCACAACTATTGTTCTTCCGTATCCGCAGACGACAACAGGTTTACCCTGTAACACAGGGTTACATTTTTGTTCAACAGATGCAAAATATGAATTCATATCAATAAGTAAGATAGTTCTGTTCATTTCTTTTTATTCAGTTGAAACCTTTTCCAATGTCCATTCTAAATTTTTCTGGTTCATACATAATTCAAATAATGTTGCGCCATCTGTTACAGAGAAATGTATCAGTATTGCTTCACCTTGATTTGTTTTCCATGTATAGGTTATTTTTTTTATTATATATTTGCGATTATTCCATATAAACCATTTCGGTTTGACATTGTTATTATCAAAAACGACACCTGCTTTAATATGTTGATTTATTTCTGTTATCATACTCGATAATTCCTTATCAATCCAATAACTTTGCCTATAATACTGAAGTTTATTTCTTGTATTGGTTCGTTACCATATTTTTTTGTACAGATAGTGATTGGTTTATATCTCGGATTAGAAGGTTCTAACCTAATATAATTTTTTTCCTGGTAAAACTGTTTTACTGTTACTTCGTTATCAACGAGAGCAACAACAATATCTCCGGATTTAGCTGTCGGTTGTTTATGAACGATAATAAGATCGTTATCAATAATGCCTGATCCTGACATGCTATCACCTTTAACACGTAAAATAAAAATATCTTTTGTTTTAGGAAACAATTTACACAAATCAACATAATCTTCAACATCTTCAACAGGTATATCAGGTCTGCCAGCTCTGATTCTGCCAATAACAGGTATACCTGTTACCCGAGTTAATAATTCTATTCCTCTTGCGATATTAGGAGATATTCTGATAAATTTTTTTTTGGCAAGTAGTTTCAGATAATCTCTTACTGTCCCTGTTGATGAAAAATTGAACTGTTTCATTATTTCTCTTATTGTTGGTGCTGAGCCATAGGATTTAATATGCTCAATAATAAAATCCAATATTTTTTTTTGCTTATCTGTCAGTTCTTGTTCTTTCATAATAATCTATCCTTTTTATTATCTACATAATATCTACTATATTATACCACACAAATGTGTGGTTTGTCAAGTATTTTATAAAAAAAATTGAAAAATTTCTTACTCTTTGTATCCTAAATATTTGAATGGAAAACACTTACAGCAGATTTTTTTAAATATTTAAGAATCAGGTTATTAAAAGTATTCTCAAGATATGTTTACACGGGATACCTAATTTTTGACATCTAAATATAAAATCACCACATTCACATGTCCAGATAGTATCATTTATCTTTATTCCATCAATACCGGTGATATTCATATTTTTTGCAATAATGTATGATTCTGCTGAGTCAGAATTTATTACTCTCCACAGGTTAGAATTATTTCTGTCATTGAGTACTGGTTCAACATTATTCAAAGGTATTTCTACTGCTTTTTGTAGATTCATATCAAACAGTACTAACTGTTCCAGAGAAAGTTGTTCTCTATATTGTGTTAATTCATCTGTTAACGGTATCCCTACTGTTGGTATCAATAACTGTTTTTCCTCTTTTGATGACCATATCTGACTTATTGTATCTCTTGATAATATCTTATATATAACTTTTTCTGTACATCGTCCCTGTTTCAATATATAGTTTATTGTCATAGCAGTCATCTCAGGAGAATTGTTTTCTTTACTTAAGTGTGCACACCAAAATTCTACATTGTGTTTATTAGGGTGAGATAGTATAATATTAGCAACAATTTCGTTTGAGAGATGTCCGTAGTTTTTTATTCTTTGTTTTGTGGTATACGGGTATTTACCGGTTAGTAATGTTTCTGTATCATAATTTGAATCAATTATAACAAGATTAGATGTATTTATCTCATTCTGTATCTCGCCTGTTATTCTTGCTATGTCTACAAAATATGATATTTTATGTTCATTATATTTTACTGTGAAACCGACAGGATCCATTGCATCATGATACACAGGAATTACTTTTATTTCCAGTTCGTTTATTTTGAACTTTTCACCGGTTATAACTGCTTTATATAAAACACTTTTATTACTACTCTTTGTTTTTAAAACATTGATTGTCTGTTTTGTTGCTAACACAGGAATATGGAACTGTGAACTCAATTTGAACGCACTTTTGGCATGGTCATTATGTTCATGTGTTATCAAGATAGAATCTATTGTTTGTGGTTCAATATTAAGATACTTCAAACTATCAATTATTTTTGAAAAAGTTAATCCTGCATCAATTAATATCCTTGTTTTTTTAGTAAGAACAAGTAATGAGTTACCATCTGAACTGCTTCCCAATGATATTGCTGATAGCATAGTAGTAAGATTTTTTTATATACCGAGCATTTTTTTTAGCATAATAGCATTTTTTATTGCTGATCCAGCATGACAGTTATTGAAAAAAATATATGTTTTTTTAGCCTTGTTATCCATCTTATTTATCTCTGGTATAAACGATTTAAGTTCAGTTTCGGAATATAAATAGTTATATCGTTCCCCAGCAGATACATTGAACCAATTCGGATTACGTCCATGGAATCTTATATATCCAATATCAGATGTAACTTCGTTTATAAATGGCATCAATCGTTGCAGTTTAGGTTCATCAACAGCACAGTATCCTAATTTATTTTTTTTAAGGAACTCAAATGTCTCTTTTTTTGCCCATGCATTATTCCGAAATTCTATTACCAGTGGTATATCTTTAAACCACTCTTTACACTGTAATAGATAATCATTAGATTCATTACTTGGATAAAAAAATACTGGGAACTGTAAAAGAACAGAAGCGAGTTTATTCTTTTCTTTAAGTGGTTGAATTGAATAAATAAATTTTTCTGTATTCTCTTTTGCTGTTTTAATAGATACTTTCTGTTCTTTTAATCTGTTATCAAACGGGTCATGAGTTATTCCTTTGTATCCCTTAACAACAAACTCAAAATTTTTGCTTGTCTTATTTGCTGTACTTAAGAACGATTTATCTGAAATGAGTGTATAATAAGTAGAATTTATCTCAACACAGTCAAATCTTAATTGCTGTTCATAATAAGTAAGCATTTCTTTAGAAGATAATTTCTCAGGATATATTGTTCCCAACCAATCTTTAAAAGAAAACCCTGAGGTCCCTATTTTAATCATAGCATTATTATTTTATTATAATTAATTTCAAATTTCAATAATTTTTTCTGCCATAAAAAAAGAATGCCGCGGGAGAGATTTGAACTCACACGATGTTATACACATCGAGGGATTTTAAGTCCCTTGCGTCTACCAATTCCGCCACCGCGGCACATAAATTAGAAGTTATTATATTAAAAACTTTTTTGTATGTCAAATACGCGCTGTATTTGTGTATAATGATCGCGAACAATTAAGAAAATTGGTTGAAATATATTTGAAAATCAGTAATCAATATATTTTCGTGATTTGATTCCGTTATCAAATGGATGTTTAATTTTTTTCATTTCTGTTACCAAGTCGGCTATTTTAATTAATTTTTCAGGTGCATTTCTGCCTGTAATAATTATTTCCAAGTTATCTGGTTTATTTTTAAGTATATTGATTATTTCTTCTGTATTGATAAACTTATCCCGTAATGCAATATTAAATTCATCAAGAACAAGTATATCATATTTATTCATACTAAATACTTTTTTAATAAAATTAAGTAATTTGTCACATTCTATTTTAACTTGTTTAGGACTAATTTTTTTATTAAATTTTGGATGTGTATCACAGAAAGAAAAATAGTCAACATTTTTTAATTTAAATAATACTTTTTGTTCACCAAAAAATTTTTGTGGTTTAAATAACTGAATAAAACATATTTTTGCATTGTGACCACTTGCTCGTATAATCTGACCGACAGCGGATGTTGTTTTCCCTTTACCGTCACCTGTATAGACCTGTATTAATCCGTTTTTCATAATTTTTTAATCTATATTTTTTAAGTTTTAAAAGGATACTATATGGTATTTTAGGGGAACCTAAATTATGTGATTCATTATCAACTCCATGATAATCGCTACCACCAATAGCAAGAATATTAAATTTATTTGCTATTCTCAGTAGATTTTCTGAAATATTTTTTGGTTGTTTACTATGCCATACTTCAATTCCTTGTAGTCCCATATCAACTAATGTTGATATCATGGTGCTAGTATTGAAATTACTATAATAAGGATGTGCAAGGATAGGGATTCCACCTACTTTTGTAATAAGATTAATTGCTTCTTCAGGTTCAAACCGTAACTTTGCTACATATGCGGGTTTTCCAAAAGAGAGGAACTTATTAAATGCTTCATAAATATTTTTTACATATCCTTCTTCTACAAGAATGCGTGCAAAATGTAATCTGCCGATAGCGCTACTACTACTCATATTAAACAATTTTTCTTTATCTATATTTATATTTATTTGTTTAAATTTTTCTATAATTTTATATGCACGTTCTATTCGTGCTTCTCTGAATATAGATATCTTTTTTTGAAATTCAATATTTTCCCAGTCAATAAAATAGCCGAGTATATGTAGTTCTCCTTCAGATGAATATTTTGAATTAACAGATAATTCTATTCCAGGTATAACTTCGACACCTAATTTTGAACCTTCTTTTAGAGCAGGTTGTATTCCATTTGTTGTGTCATGGTCAGTAATACTTATAGCAGCGATATCTTTTTTCTTAGCGATTTCTACGACTTGTTCAGGAGATAACAAGCCATCAGAGCAATTTGTATGTATATGTAAATCAATATAAAGTTTTTGCATGTATTTTATTTATAAGGGACTAAGACAATATCTCCTGGTTTAAGTTCAATATCAATATCAGTTTTACCTTTTATTATTGTATCCAAATTTAAATCAATGATTTCACGTTTTGATTCTGTTTGCCGGAATATTTTAACTTTAGATAATTTAGCTGATTTGATTGGTCCACCTGCTGATGATACAGCATCAAATACTTTTATTCCTTCTATATAATCATAGTTTCCTGGTGATACAACTGCCCCAATAACAGAAATTTTTTTTGTTGTTTTTGGTATTTCAATTATATCACCACGTTCAATAACAATATTTTTTGTTTGGTCATTAATTATTTCTTCAGCATTAACGAGTATTATTTTTCGATTTTCATATTTACCACGATGTATCTTTATTTCTTTTATATTAGCAGAAGTTGTGAATCCTCCTGCTTTTGATATCATATCAAGTATGGTTGAATCCTCTTTATAAGTATAGACACCAGGATTATGTATTTCTCCTGTTATAAGGACTTCATCTTCACTAAATTGTCGGATATTAACAGTTACTTTTGGATTAACAATATATCTTGAATAACTTTTTTCCAAGAACTTACTAAGTTTTTCTATTGTTAATCCTGCTGCGATTACATCACCGACTAAAGGTAAATTAATTGAACCATCAGGTTGGACAAAAACTTCGCACGATAGTTCATCATTAGGATATATCTTTATACCAAGGATATCATCTGTATGGATGATATATTCTGGTCTTTTAATTATTTTTATTGTAGGTGTAGTTTGTTCATGTCCATAAATTATATTTGTAATTGAAGAAACAGAAATATACGGTTGTGTTGTTGTTTCAGAAGAAACAGATTCTTTCACTGAGTTTTTAGTTACTAATTCTTTTGTAACTGGTTTTATAGAAATTTTTTTATATTTGATTTTCGGTTTTTTTGTTGCCCATTTAGGTTCAAGCCGTTTTATTTCGTCATTAAGTATAGTCGTATCTACATCTTGATTTTTATATTTGTCTCGTATTTTATATAAAATAGATAATCTATCATTTGTTGTAAGATTGTTTTCTTTAGAATATCTGAAATAAAAAGCCATATCATCTTCAATATATTTACCTGGAAGTATTATATTAAGTTTTTGAGTTTTATTTCTTTGTGATTCAAGTTTAGATATTTCTACATTAACTGGTGTTATATCAATTTTTGTATCTTTATATTTATTTCGTATTCTATAGAGAATATACAATTTATCATTAACAGTTAGATCTTTTTTCAATTTACACATTCTATAATAATAACTCATATCATCTTTAAATGTTTTTTCTGTTAGAAAATACTGATTAGAAACTCCTTCCAATTGTTGATTAGGAATAATATTTTGTTGTTGTGAATAACAATACATAAATGAAAACAATAGGTATAACACAACTATTGGAATATCATTAATCTGCATATTGATTCTATTTTTATTTAGAGAGTGGTTTAACAATTAAAACAGAACTTTTGAATCCACGTTCATTTGTAACAGGTATATTTTTATTATACGGGTCAAGTATAACCTTACTATTTACGACATAATTATATCTATATTCACCTGGTTCGAGTTGTATTGTTATTTCCCATACATTATTTTTTATTTTTGTTAATGGTTTTGGTTTCCAATTATTGAAATCACCGATAATAGCAACAAACTGTGCTTTTGATGACTTGTATTCAAATTTAATATTCCTTATTTCCTTTTTTACAATTTCTGCTGGCATATTGATGGCTACTGGAGTAGTTGATGAAATAATATCTTTTTGTTCTTCTTCGTTGGTCAAATTTTTAACAGAAGTAGTAGTTGTTAATTTATAGTCGTTATATCTGACTGTTATAAGATAGATTGTTCCTATAATTATAATTAGGTCTATTATCAATATTATTATAAGATTTCTTTGTTCCATTTCTTATGTTTCTTTTGATTTGTTTTCTGTTAACTGAGTTAATGCTCTATAAATCAGATTAAGTTTTGTATTCAAATCCTTTTTTATTTCTTTCAAATCATTTTTCATTTCATCCAGTTCAATTGATTTTAATTTGGATTGTAGTTGATTATTAAAAGATTCAAACATTTCTGTACTTGACTGACTTGAACTTTGTTCTGTAGTAATATTTGTTTTCTGGATATCTTCAAGTTTCTTTTTGATTTCTGTTAGGTCATCTGAGATAGATCTAAGATATGTCTGAAGGATTGTAATTATTTCTGTATCAATTGTAGGCTCCGGTTCATTTGTAATGGGTTCTGGTTTCGATTCATCTACCGGTTGTTCTTCTATTTCTTTCATTTCTTCATAATATTCCTGTTCTTGAGGATTGATTATTTTTTTTAGGACTATTATAAATAATATGATACTCCCGAAAAGAACAACTAATCCTAATAATGCTATATAATCATTAAGAAAAAATTTTATTATTGTATCCATAAACTTTTAATAGCGGACGATGGGATTCGAACCCACGACGTTCAGCTTGGGAAGCTGACATTCTACCATTGAATTACGTCCGCATACCTTTAGAAACAATTATACTAAAATTTGTTAATAACAGTCAAATAAATTGCTTGCTATTAAAAAGTATGGTTAACTTTGGTTATAAGAATGCATTTGAGTAAGAATAATAATATATATATATCAACAGACAAAGTTTCTTATTATAAAACGCCATTTATAATATTTTGATTCTTCGGCATAAGGAATATTTATTCTTTCAGTTTTTTCTATCAATTTTTTATCGATTTTTTCGCCTGTTGTTACAAATAACTTCTGGTTTGTTATTAAATCCTTATTATTAAATGTTGTATCAATTTTTAATCCTTTACATAATTTTGCTGGACCATTAAGAAGTTTATTTTTATCACAATAACCATTTTTCTTAAGGTTGGTTAGAATCAATTTAATACCTCTTATTGGTTGGCAGGCACGAATTAACACAGCACCAACTTTGTTCTGTTGATGTGATACAATATTTAAACAAAACATATTTATATGAACAGGGTAGACATAAGAGTAACCCACTTGACCGAATAATATTGCTGTTCTCTTTGTTAATCCGTATCTTGAAACATGGCATCCTTTATCTTCCATTCCTCCATATGCTTCTGTTTCAACAATTTTTGCAACAATTTTTTTATTTCTGATTATTCGTATTATGTATTTACCTAATAATTTTTTTGCGACTTCTTGCGGTTTACGGAGAAAAAACTTTCTACTCAACCTACGGTATTTATTCATACCAGTTTTTATCTGATTGGTTTCAGTATTATTTATCAGGAAATTTTACTGATGCTGGTTCTCCGCCTATACCCCAACTATCTTTATCTACATCAGTAATAATCACCTCAACAGCATCTGGAGGACAGCCTATACTGGACACAACAGCAGAAGTTACATTCTTAATTAATTTTGTTTTCTGTTCTTTAGTTCTACCTTTCCATAATTCAATATGGACAACTGGCATTTTTTATTTTTTCCTCCTCAAAATTTAGTAGAATTAGAATAAATATCTAAATATTTACCTTCGTTCCTTTAATCACTTTTAATCTTATTTAAATGGGTTATCAAATTTATAAGAAAAATTGAATGAGTAAGTCCAACCAGTAAAATCAAACTCAATAGTTTTACCTGATTTATCTTTAAAACTATCTCCTTTATTCAATTTTTCCTGTGGGACATCATTTATTGATTTCATTTCAGGTATATTCATTATTCTCCACCCAAAATTTAATCCTATAAATAAATTTTCTGCTATCTTAAGATTAGCATTTGCTACAAATTCTGATACGAAACCGCCACCTTGCATCGGAACCTCATAATTATACTGTGGATAAATGGCATCATTTGACTCTATTTTTGCATTCCCGTTACTGAAAGCATATCCCAAATATAACTTACCTGCTACTGATGTAACAGGGTCAACTTCTTTTATATAAGCAACACCGAACATAACAGGAACGAGTGTAACTTCAACAGTCCGTAATATTCTCGCATAAACAGTTGAATTATCTTGCGGATTAATTCCTATTTCACGTTCAGCATCAATTTTACCTGGTGGAGTCATTATATATTCTATTCTTCCAGTTAAATAGAAATTGGGTTTAATATCATAATCGCAATCAATATCAATACCGATTATATTTGGTGTTCTAAATTCTGTGACATCAAAAATAGTAAATGATGATGGAGTCATTGTCCTAAATGTTTCTGCTTCGGATCGTAATAGGTTATTAACATCGCTCATTGAAAGAGTAGCCCAATAACTTATCCACGGATTAACGATAATCCTTTTTATTTTTGTTTCTGCATAACTTAAAGTTACAGACCCTAACATAAGTAATACTAAAAAGAATTTATACATGCTATTTTAC
>Ga0207433_10012639_pt1 | contig 12594 bp, 8 predicted proteins | sample YelNatPaOPGAMG01_FD_187559 | JGI IMG/M metagenome (GOLD analysis project Ga0207433, IMG submission 187559) | Hot spring thermophilic microbial communities from Obsidian Pool, Yellowstone National Park, USA - OP-RAMG-01 (SPAdes) (version 3) | ecosystem: Environmental > Aquatic > Thermal springs >...
TTATGACCAACTTAGGCACTGGGCCACAGACATCAACGAAGAGGGCAATTGATTGCCAAAAAATCCTGGGCAAAAGTGTCACTGATGTATTGACCCCATACATTTGCTGGACATAATCCTCTGATTAATCTATAATTTTTAGCCTTCGGGGAGTAGCGCAGCCTGGTTAGCGCACAGCGTTCGGGACGCTGGGGTCGTGGGTTCGAATCCCTCCTCCCCGATTTCTTTTAAGCCTTGTTTCCTTAAAATCCCGCCTCCTATTTTTAGGACAACATATGAATAAAATTTCATATGATAGGCCTGACCCAGCTTGCTTAATCTTTATCAATTTGCTATGCTTCTTATGAATTTTCTTTGGCTGAAATTCATTTAGCTCCCGGTTACATTCAGCACCCAGATTAGATTTATATCAAAGTAAAACATAGGTCTATTTGCTGACCAAGAATTACAGGTAACTTTGCCAGCCATGGAATCCAGTTCCCTTCCTGGTTTAATTGTCAAAGTCATGGTATTTTTCTCTATCATCATTAATCTCTTTTTTTCAAAAGACTTTTCGCTTGAAACCAGCCTCCCTGGATCACCTTTTTGTTTATCTTTTTCAATTATGGCCCCTATTGCTCCTGAAAATAAAAGCCCTATGATTTATCTTTTTAATTCAAGGCCTTGGTTTTATTCTATTTGCGAAAATAAACACCTAAAACCCGGGGGAAAATTACCAGGCTGGTGAAGAAATACAAAAAATAATTGTATTTTTTGCCTAATTCGCTATATTCAAATTGTATCTACGAGGAGGCTAAATCCAGATGCAAAAGGAAATGTCAGGAGTAATCATTGAATGTATAAAGGGCAATATCGCTGAACAACTTGGCATCACAGCCATCGTCAACGCGGCCAACGCCCAGCTAAAGCCCGGCGGCGGCGTGGCCGGAGCTATCCACCGGGCCGCAGGACCGGGCCTGGCCAAAGAATGCGAGCCGCTGGCTCCCATAGAACCAGGTCAGGCCGTAATTACCGGAGGTCATAATCTGCCCAATAAATATGTCATCCACACCCTTGGACCTGTTTACGGCGTAGATAAGCCGGAAGAGAAGTTATTGGCAGATTGCTACCGCCACGCCCTGCAGCTGGCCGAGCAGCACGACATAGATTCTATTGCCTTTCCAGCTATATCCACTGGTTTCTTCCGGTTCCCGCTGGAAAAAGCAACTGAGGTAGCTATCAAAACAATCCGGGAAATGATTCCCCGGCTGCAGAAGGTTAAAAGAATCAGGTTTGTGCTTTTCAGCGATTCGGACTTGCTGGTTTATGAGGCTGCGCTGACCAGGCTTATGGATTGAGGCTGAGTTATATTTTCCCTCAAAAAAAAGATAATAGCCAAACCTGCCGGACAGCTATTTCACCCGCTCCCAATTTTCTTCCAGGCAGGCTTTACCCTGATGTTTATCTTAAAGGCCGCTGTCTGACGAGATGAAATTTACTTTTATTTGATAACTGACCACCTCCTTTTTATCATGTGCTGGGTCAGATACATTAGTGACACCTTAGAATCCTTCGAGTGGTGCTGAACATTAATCTCCTTCCAACTGAGAGAATTTTCAGTTTTCGTCTTATGACCAACTTAGGCACTGGGCCACAGACATCAACGAAGAGGGCAATTGATTGCCAAAAAATCCTGGGCAAAAGTGTCACTGATGTATTGACCCCATACATATCATTGAAATGAGATGATTCAGAGTGTATAATAGTTTCCATTTTTGCTAAGCCTCAATTTTATGGACCAGGAAATTAACGGAACCTCAGCTCAATTGCTGCCCCGCCTTCTGGCGCTGGGGAAAAAATTTTCCTGGAAACAGACCTTCTATGCCCTGAAATATCCCAACTACCGGCTCTGGTTCTGGGGACAGATGATATCTGTTTTTGGTTCCTGGATGCAGATGACCGCCCAGGCTTTCCTCATCTATGAGATTACCCACTCCCCTGCTTTTCTGGGTTATGCTGGTTTTGCCGCCGGATTGCCCACCTGGCTGTTCATGCTCTATGGCGGCGTGGTTGCTGACCGTATCTCAAGGCGAACGATTCTGATCATTACCCAGACGGTAATGATGATTCTGGCTTTTATTCTGGCAGCCCTGGTATTTCTTCATATAGTTCAACCCTGGCACATTATCATTCTGGCCTTCTGCGGCGGCATCGTTAATGCCTTTGATGCCCCAGCCCGTCAGGCTTTTGTGATGGAAATGATAGAACCAGAAGCCCTGACCAATGCCATTGCTCTTAACTCAGCCATGTTCAATATGGCTCAGGCCCTGGGACCGGCTGCTGGCGGAATTATCTATGCCGCTTTGGGACCAGCCTGGTGTTTTACCATAAACGGGGTAAGTTTTATCGCGGTAATTGTGGCTCTGGCCATGATGAAGCTCCGTCCCTTTATACCGCGGCCTGTTAATAATTCCATTAGGGAGGATTTGAAAGAAGGCTTAAGCTATGTCTTCAATCATAAAACTATCCGAATCCTAGTTCTGACCGTAGCCATTACTACTCTTTTTGGCCGGGCTTTCATCACCCTCCTTCCCGCCTGGGCTGTTCAGATACTTCATGGAGATGCCCGAACTAATGGATTTTTACAGACGGCCTCCGGACTTGGCGCGCTGATCGGAGCTCTTTTTATCGCCTCTTTCAGCCATCATCTATCACGCGGCAAGCTTCTTACCCTGGGAATGTTTTTCTTTCCTGTTTCCATCATTCTCTTTTCTCTTTCCAGATTTTTCCCCCTCTCGCTCGGTCTTTTGCTACTCTCTGGGATAAACCTGATAATGATCTTTAACCTCTGTAATGCCTTAGTTCAGATCCATACTCCGGAGAATATTCGCGGCCGGGTGATGAGCATTTACAGTTTTGTCTTTTTTGGTTTGATGCCCTTTGCCGCTCTCTGGATTGGAGCTGCCGCTAATCACTTTGGTGAAAAAATCCCCCTCCTGGTAGCAGCCAGCATCTCCCTCCTCTATGCGGCCATAATCTTTCTCTTTGAAGGCCGCCTCAAAAAACTTCGCTGATAGCCGGCTGGATGGTACCTAAAATTTTATAAATCAAAACTCTTTTAATTCAATCAGTTCATATTTCTGGATACCGAGGCCAATCTTTTCTCCGTAGGCCAGTTGCACCGACCAATCAATATTGTAACCCTGCTTGAAGGCATCCTTACCGGCCGTTTTGAGTACCAGGTCTATTGAAGCCCGGTCCACCGCCACCGGGTCCAGCGAGCCGACAATTCCCACATCTTCTACCATCGGCTGCTGATTCTTCGCCATGCAATCACAGTCCTTAGTTACCTGAAGAATAAAATTGATGAAGCAGATTTTTCCCTGAAAATGATTCTTGACCGTAAGGGCATACTCAGCCATCTTCTCTTGAAGCCGCCTGGAGTCTTCGTCCCATTTCATTTTGATGGCTCCATATCTACAGACCACCAAGCATTCTCCGCAGCCGATGCATTTCTCATCATCAATCATAACATTATTTTCTCCCTGAATGATGGCCCCGGCTGGACAATAATTCAGGCAGACCCCGCAGTTCCGGCATTGTTTGGGATTGACCCTGGGATTAACGACCGAGTGCTGGTCAAGCTTGCCAGCCCGCGATGCACAGCCCATGCCCAGATTCTTGATGGCCGCGCCAACCCCGCTCTGGACATGTCCGGTGACATGGGTCAAGCAAATCATGGCTTCTGAATTAAGGAAAGCACTGGCAATTCGGGATAATTTTATCCGGTTTCCGTCAACTCTTACTTCTATCTTTTCCCGACCAACCAAGCCGTCGGCGATTATTATTGGCACTTTAACCACATCCGGGGTGAAGCCATGCTCCCAGGCCAGGCGGATGTGGTCAACAGAATTGGACCTGTGCCCAACATAAAGGGTGTTACTATCTGAAAGAAAAGTCCGCTGGCTCTTTTTTAAAACCTCATCAATTATCCCGGTTAGCCAGCGAGGCTTTATATGACCGGTATTATATTTTTCTCCAAAATGGATTTTCAAGGCTACGAAATCTTCTGGCTTAATTTTTTCATTCAAGCCGAGGGCCAGATAGATGGCCCGGGCTTTTCTGGAAATAACTGCAGCCTCCTCATCTCGGGTGGCTCTGACAAAGTATACCTTGCTTTTCATCCTAAAACCTCACCGCTTGAAGAAACGATTAAAAACAAGCGTCAGTATCCTAAGCAAACATAGCAATTGCTGGCGACCTGGGTCTAATCTATCTTACCAGAAGAGAGCGGACTGTTTCCACACCGTCGCCCAGGGTAAAGGCATAACCCAGGCTTAAAAGCGATTTTTCTAAGGCATCAAAGGCAAAGACAATCTGTTCCCGGGTGAGATTGCCCATGTGCCCGAAGCGAAAAACCTGCCCGGCAGTCGGCCCCAGCCCCCCAGCCACCACCACTCCATTCTCATAGAGTTTTCGCCTGAAGCTTATATCATCAAATCCTTCAGGATAACGGATAACTGAAAGAGTTGAGGCCAGACAGGTCTCATCGGTATAGACCGAAAAACCGAGGGAAGTCAGACCGCGGCGAATGGCAGTAGCAAAACGCTCATGCCGCTCAAAACGTTTTTCCAGGCCCTCTTCCAGCACAATCCTGGTGGCTTCATAAAAGGCCCTGATTTCATTCACGCAGGGAGTGGAAAAATACTTATTGGGATTTTCCATGACCGGCAGCCAGCGCAGGATATCGGCATAATAGGCTTTGACCCGAGGCAGTTTCCGGCGTTTCTCCATAGCTCTTAATGAGAAAACATCAATGGCCAGGCCGGGTGGCGCACCAAGGCATTTCTGGGCAGCAGTTAGGACGACATCAATTCCCCAGTCATCCATCCGTTCTTCAATCCCGCCAGTGGCACAGACCCCGTCCACAACGAAAAGAGCCTCTGGAGCTGTCTGGCGAATAATTTCCGCATACTCCTTAACCGGGGCGCAGCTTCCGGTAGCCGTATCCACGTGGGTGCAGACCACAACCTCATATTTATGCTTTTTAAGTTCGGCTTTTAGTTCATCCGGGGTTACTACCTTTCCCCACTGACTGGATAGCAGGGTGTGCTTGATTTCAAAGGCCTGGCAGATCTCTGCCATGCGACTCCCAAAATATCCCTGGGAAATGACCAGAACCTTATCTGCTTCCGCTGTGATATTAAGGATGGCAATTTCCATAGCCAGCGTACCGGCCCCGGCAATGATAAAGGGCTGGCCGCTGGTGGTAAAAACAACCTTTTTCATATTTTCCAGAGCCCCGCTCAACTCCTTTTCCATCTGCGGGCTGATATGGGAAACGGTCGGTTGAGCCAAGGCTTCCAGAATCCGGTCTGTTACCGGGCTGGGACCGGGAATCAAAAGAAGTTTACTTTCTCTCATCCTCCACACCTTTCAAAAAATCTATATTTTATCACCTCCTATTTTTCTCCAGCCTCTTTCTAAAATCAATAAAAATGTTTAATCCAGGTCACACTATTTTGCTTATATTTCAACCTAAGGTTTGTGATATCATAAATTGCAGACTGAGATGAGGAGATAAAAAAATGAAACCAAGAACGTCAGCCAACCTAATAACCTGGCTATTGTTGTTCATAGTCTTTTGGGTCGGGCTGACAACGATAGGTTGTCAGCCTAAGCCGGCTGAAAAGGCTGAGCTGGTAATCTATGGCAGAATTTTTACCGGGATTGATAATCAACCATTTGTTGAGGCTCTGGCTGCGGCTGAGGGTAAAATACTGGCTACCGGGACAGAGAAACAAATCAAGAAATACATCCGCCCGGAAACCAGAGTCATATTGCTAAAAGGAGGAGTGGCTATCCCCGGGTTAATTGATGCTCATACCCATTTTGCCTCGGGCGGTCAGTCCCTTATCACCCTCAGTTTTCGGGGAGTCAACTCGGTAGAAACGGTGCAGAAGATGGTGGCTGAAAAAATAAAAGAATTGCCACCAGGAACGCCGGTTTTTGGCCGGGAATATGACCACACCCTTTTCCCTGAACAAAAATGGCCGAGCAAAGAAGACCTGGATAAAGTTGCCCCGAATAATCCGGTTATTATCAGACGGGTGGACGGACATTCAGCCTGGGTTAATAGCCTGGCTTTAAAGCTCTCTGGAATTGATAAGAAAACCAAAGATCCTTTTGGGGGCGAAATCGTCCGAGACTCAAAAACTGGAGAGCCCACGGGAATATTAAAAGAAGCGGCCATGGGCTTGCTCAAAGTTCGGCCGACCATTCAATCAACTCCGGAGCAGGACATTCTGAGGGCTTTAGACCATGCCCGCCAGCTCGGGCTGACTGGAGTCCACGCTGATGTCGGACTTAAAGAACTGGAGATTTATAAAAAGATCCGCGATGAGGGGAAACTTACTCTCCGGGTTTATGCCTGGTTACCCATTGAGGAAATTGATGAGTGCCTAAAACAGGGTATAAGGCAGGGACAAGGTGACGAATTCTTAAAAATCGGCTTCCTCAAAGCTTTCATAGATGGGACCCTGGGCTCGGGAACAGCTCTGATGTTTGAACCCTTTAGCGATGAACCCAGCAAATCTGGTCTGGCTCAATATCCAGAAGAAGAATTTTATAAACTTCTGGAAAAAGCCTACGCTAATGACTTTCAGGTCGGGGTTCACGCTATCGGGGATAAAGGAGTCAATTGGGTCTTGAATGCCGTGGAAAAAGCTCAAAAGAAATATGGGAAAAAAGATTTGCGCTTCCGAATTGAACATGCTCAAATCATAAAGCCCGAGGATTTTCCGCGCTTCCGGGAGCTGGGAGTCATCGCCTCCATGCAACCCACCCACTGCACTACAGATATGAGGTTTTGTGAAAGAAGGGTGGGCAAAGAAAGATCAAGATATGCCTATGCCTGGAGATCATTATTAAATAATGGAGCTATTCTGGCTTTTGGTTCAGACTGGCCGGTGGAACCGTTAGACCCCAGACGGGGATTGTACTCAGCGATAACCAGAAAGAATATTGAGTTTGATTACCCGGAAGGAGGCTGGTTCCCCGAACAGAAATTAACCCTGGCCGAAGCCATTAAGTATTTTACCTGGGGCTCTGCTTATGCCTCTTTTGAAGAAAATTTGAAAGGCACCCTGGAGCCGGGCAAACTGGCAGATATCACCATCTTTGGCCGGGACATATTCAATGTGGAACCCAGAGAAATATTGAGCGCTCCGATAGCTTATACCATAGTCGGTGGAAAGGTTGTTTTTGAAAATAAATAGAACAGAGAAATCTCAAGTCAACTCTGCCGGAAGCTGAGGAAACTGGATTCTCCAGGAACAGTGGCAGGATTGCTACCAGGGGTCCAACCAGACCTGAATCTGTTATCCATAAAAAATTATTTCCCCCGGCATAATTAATTCTATTTTTTAGAACCAAATTATGGGGATGGGTCCTTTTCCCTAAGCTTGATCAATTTTTCCCGAATCTGTTCAAAAGATTCTACCAGAGCCGCGCCTTCCAGATCTCCTGGGGTCGTACTGCTTTTTAAGATAAAAACTAACTTGACCCCCGCTTCTCGGGCTGCCAGTAAGTCATAATGAGTATCGCCTATAACTGCTGTCTCTTCTGGCCTGACCCCCAAATCATCCATCACTTTCAGGAAAGGTGCGGCAGTTGGTTTATGGAGACCACTTTCCCTTGTTAGGATTAAATCAAAACTTAAATGAAAACGGTCCAGAAGAAGCTGGGTGTTGGTCAGGTTATTATTGGTGACCAGGGCTGTAGCCAAACCGGTGGCTTTCAGCCACTTCAGAAATGGAGCTATACCCGGTTTGAGAACCGCTTTTTCAGTCTGTCTTCTTTCATGTTCTTCAAGCAGGGCATATTTCTCTGACCTCTGAGGTTCAGGAAGGCCATCAAGATAGGCCAGAATAGAACCGGCTTCAACTCCCAGCTCTTTTCTGATGGAGGGCCAGTCATAATAATTCTCCACCACTGTTCCATCCAGGTCAAAAATCACCAGTTTTAGGTTCATCTTTTCCTTAAGCATCAATATTATAACATCTTCAAAGCGATTTTCGGTCTTGAATTAACCAAGAACACAGCAAGTCAGCAATGTGGTTTCAATAAAAAATTTGTTAAAGATTTGACTATTTGATAAAATTTTTGTAGATAATAGGAGAAGTGATTAAGATTGGTAATATGAAGGGAGGTATCGTATGGGCAAATATCTCGCTATCTTCTTCGGCATAATTGCTATGCTGGCGGGTCTTTATCTGGTCATCTTCGTCTGGTGGCGGGAGTTTTATGAGCTGGTATTTGGCTTTATACCCCCGATACTTTTCTTCGGAGGCTTAATTGCCATAATCGCCGGCATCTCCAGCATCAAGGATTCAATCCGCCAAAAAAAGCTGGAAGCCGAGGCCTCAGCTCTCCAAGAAGAACAAAAAACCGAAGAAAAGAAAGACTGAATAATAAATTAGGCTGCTTAATCAGAAGTCTTTTTGGAGAAAAAATTATTCTTAAAAAGAAATTATAACGTGAATGCGGCGGTCGGGTTTTTCCTGTCAATTCTTCTGACCCTTATCAACCAGTTTAACCTATCGCTGGAAACAGCCTTCCTCCAAAACGACCCCGCCAAATTGCATCAATTGCTGCCAGACCGAACTCCGGTTCTCATTACTCTGCCTGAGCCATTCCAGGTCTCTGATTGTTACTCAGACCAACAATCTTTTTTACTGTTGAAAAAGCTGTTCGTCAAGATCAATACTCTGGAATTCCTGATTGACCCTGAAGGACAACCAGTCATTGGGGAAAAAGGGGCTATCACTCAGGCCAGGTGGTCTTTTATTGATAAATCTGATGGCCGGAAATATTTATTTCGGGTCTATTTTTATATTTTCCCAGAAAATTCAAACAGGCAGGACCCGTTGAAGCCCCTCAAGATAAAGATAAAAGAAATCAGGGCTGAAAAAAGATAAATGAGAAATATTGGCTGGAGCCTGGGAAAAATTAAATTGCCGGCAGGAAAATTGTGGCCAATTATTGCCTGTCTTCTTCTGCTTTCACTCGCCCTGGCGGCTCTATCTGCATTTTTCTCCGGACCAAGGACTCCTGATTCTGAAACTAAAATTCTCATTACTTTGAGAAAAACCTCAGAAAATATTAAGAATGAATTTGCTGGGCTGATCAATCTCTTAGAGAAAAGAAGGTCTTATCTTGAGCAGAACTGGCATTCAGACGAGCCTTCTGAAGTCTTTAAATTATTCCAGCAAGCAGACCTGGAAACTTCAATTGAGGGAGTATCCTGGCTGGATCAGGACCTTTCTCCCCTGCTCTGGATGGGCAATTCAGCCAACCTCAGAGAATTTATTTCAGATTGGCCCAATGATTCTGAAAAAATACTAAATAGCAGTTTTATCCTTCAGGATAAGGCCTCTTACTATCTGATTTTGATCTGGCCTGAACCTGGAAGAAAGGACAGATACCTGGCTTTTTTTGAACTCCTGGCTTTCCTGCCTCAATTTCAGTCATCCTATCTGAAGGAATTCCAACGGCTGAGCTCAGTAGACCAGGCTGGAGCCGATATCAATTTCTGGTCCCATAATCAAAACACTGAGGCTCTGGACAGGCTGTTTGCCCGAACTCAGGATGAATATTTAAGTCAGCAAAGAGAGGAAAGAGAAAGCCGAACTCTTTATTTTCCCCTGCGCAACGAAAAGGGAAAAATCCTGGCCACGGTCACTCTGAATTCCATTCAAATCCAGAAACAAAGGAGCGAATTGGCTGAGCTCCTGAAAATAATCGCAATTCTTTTAGTAATTGTAGCTTTATTTCTTCTGACCTATAACCTTACTCGCTGGCGCTTTCCATCCACTAAAAAGACCGGGTGGCCTTCTTTGATTATTTTATCCTGTTTGGTCCTTATCAGAATTTTATTTTTGATGCTGGCCAGAACCCACCCGGTTGACACCTGGGAAATATTCTCACCTCAGAACTTAGCTTTTCGGAGTCTGGACAGTTTAACTGCCTCTCCCGCAGATCTTTTTTTAACCTGTTTTCTTTCCTTCATATTTGTTTATCTTACGATAAGAATATTGGCTGGCAGCTCTAATTGGTTTGAAAAAAAGGAGCCTTCTGAAGAGGCCCTAAATCACAAGAATTACCTTAAGCCGATTTTACTATCAATCTGCTCTGCATTTTCGGCTTTATTTCTGGGCTGGCTGATCAAAACAATTGTTGAAAACTCCAACTTTAATCTCTTGAATTTCTCTTTCCATCCCTCTTTTCTATTGATCTATCTCATCCTCTTTCTGGCCGCAGCCAGCTTTCTCCTACCCATAATTTTATGGTTCCGAAAAAGCCTTCCGCTGGTCAGCAAAAATCCCTTTTCCAGCTCATTATTTATTCTTCCTGGATTAAGCTTGTTCTTTCTGACTTATCTGGTTTTCCACCTGGGGTTTACAGAATTATTGATCGCGGCGATGTTCTGGCTATTACTGGCAACAATTTCTTCCATGAAGATTAAAAATATAAAATATTTAATCCTGGTCTTTGCCTTGTTCTCCCTTTTAGCTTTCTCGTTTATCAAAGAATTCACTGAGATAAAAACGAGGGTTTTAACTGAAAAGGTCCTGGTCCACCTGGTATCTTCCCAGAAGACCTGGGCCAAAATGACTCTGAAACAATCTTTGGCCGAGCTGCAGAAAAGGACGAAAGAAATCTTAGCTTTTTTCCGGAATCCAACTGACTCCGAACTGGCTCGGAATCTCTGGAATAAAACTCTGCTGGCCCGATTCAACTGGAATTCTTGCTTATATCTTCAATCTACTGACTTGAAGTTACTCTCAGCCTTTGCCCTTAACATGCCGGTCTTTCCTGAGCAGACTAATGACCTGCCAGAAACCCTCAGCCCGCTTTATGACGAACAATATCTGGATATTCTGGGGAAGGAAAAACATTTTTTGATTGGCTATCAGGACTTCAGAGATTCGGAGGGACGGGGAGGCAGGTTGGCTATCTGGGTCAGTCTAGACCCGGAACTCCTGCCTTTTTTCTATTCCGCCAATCCCTATTTTGAACTATTGCGTTTGAACACGCTTCCTTCGCTTCAGCACTTTCCGGTCAACCTGGCTATCTTTGACCAGGACGGCAAAGCGATTTTTCAGCAAGCCCGGCAAACATTTGCCCTGGACCCAAAAATCAAACAACAACTTCAGTCAGCACCAAAAGGTATCTGGAGATCATTTAAGGCCAACGGTTCAAAGTACCAGGGCTTCTTTGCCGCTCTGGAAAAGGGTTACATTTATGTTTTTTACTGGCGGGCGAACTCACTTAGAGGCCAGGTTACCACGTTTCTCAAGCTCTTTTTCTTATTTGCTTTCTTCCTGGGAGTTGGGCATCTACCCCTGGCTATCAAGAAAAAAGAATGGATATTTTTCAGTCGTTCGTTTTCTTGGCGGGTCTATCTGGCTTTCTTAGCTGGAGGATTGATACCTCTTTTCTTTTTCATTTTCTTCAGCCAGACCATAGTGGAAAGAATTATTTCCAATCGTTTTGTTCAAGAAGCTGCCAACCGAGCCTATTTTGCCCGAAGCATTCTGCATGACTTTATCAGTCTGCAAGAACAATCTGAAAGGCCGGCCACCGGACTGCCTGAAGACCTGGTTTTCTGGATCAGCAGTACTCTGAACAATGACGTCAATCTCTTCAAGAATGGTCTTTTCCTTTCTTCCAGCCGTCAGGAATTTTTTGAAACCGGAATCCTATCAGAGCTGATGGACGGCGAGAGTTATTTCCGGCTCAGGTACCAGAATCAACCCCTGGTGGTCAGCCGCCGATTTTTAGGAAGGTATTCTTACCAGACCCTGACTGTTCCCTACCACTACGGACACGATTTTTATTTTTTAAGCTTGCCCTTCCCCTTTGAAAAACAGGAGGTCTCCGAAGCCAGCACCGAACTGTTTGAATTTTTCCTTTTTATTTCAATCTTTTTCATCCTGCTAATCGTCTTCTTCGTTGGGACAATAAAGAGGATGATCGTGGTCCCAATAAACAAGTTAATCAGAGCCACTCAAGCTGTTGGCCTCGGGAATCTGGACGTTAAAGTTGAACATCAAGGTCAAGATGAACTCAAGGGACTGGTGGAGGGCTTTAACATCATGGTGGAAAATTTGAAAGCCCATGAAAAGGAGTTGGCAGAGCTCAGCCAGAAAGTGGCCTGGACTGAAATGGCCAGAAAAGTAGCCCATGAAATTAAAAACCCGTTGACGCCCATCCAACTCTCGGCTGAGCATATCCTGAAAGTGCATGCTGACAAACATCCCGAGTTTGACCGAATGCTTAAAGAATCCATCTCCTATATAATTTCGGAGGTTGAAAATCTGCGACGAATTGCCCAGGAATTTATGACCATTGCCAGAGAGCAGGGAGCGATAAAAGAAAAATTTAATCTCAAGACGGCGATTTTAGACTTACTCCAGCCTTTTATGAATACCCTGGGTGACAGGATAAAATTCAGCCTTAAAGAGAATGGTCAAGACTTTTCGCTCGTCGGGGATGCGGGGAAAATTAAGATGGCTATCAGGAATATAATTATCAATTCCATAGAAGCTATCA
>Ga0207433_10012643_pt1 | contig 12589 bp, 3 predicted proteins | sample YelNatPaOPGAMG01_FD_187559 | JGI IMG/M metagenome (GOLD analysis project Ga0207433, IMG submission 187559) | Hot spring thermophilic microbial communities from Obsidian Pool, Yellowstone National Park, USA - OP-RAMG-01 (SPAdes) (version 3) | ecosystem: Environmental > Aquatic > Thermal springs >...
TATCTGTCTAATCAAAGGTCTAAGCTTCTCAAGTAGTATATTTTCTAGAGTTTCAGTACTCATTTCTTATTCTCCTTGAGAATTAGTTCAGCAACTTCTTCAGCAGTTAGTTTCTTTGGAGCTTCTTTCTTTTCTTCCTCGACTTCCTCTTCACCAGACAATTCAATGACATGCTTGAAAGTTGGTATTAGACCTTCTTGAAGTATTAGTCTCTTAATTAGTTTGTAAGCACCATACTGCTCTTCATGTTCATCTTTCCAATGCTTTAGGAATGCTTTCTTAGTATCAAATTGTTGACCACAGACTGGACACTTTATCTTAGCTAGTTCCTGTTTAGCTTCTACCTTGGGTTCTTCTTTCTTTTCCATTTCTTTCACCTCTTGTTTATTCTCTAGTTTAACTTCTTCTTTAGGTTTCTGTTCTTCTTCAGCTTTCTGTTGCTTCTTCCATTCAGCAGCACAGGCTTTGAGAGCATCAGGTCCACCACCTTTCTCTTTCATACATTTCTTCATGAAGGTCCTGTAGTTCTCAGCAAGTTCTAGTATATCTAGTAGTTCTTCCAAACTTGGGTATCCATAATAGGAGGGATATCCATAGTATGGGTAGCCATAGTATCCATAGTAATAGTAGTATGGATATCCATAGTAATAGTATGGATAATAGATGTAGCCATATCCACCTACTTTCTTACCTTTGAGAGCAATCTTTGGATATTTTCCAGCTGGAACTTTAACTACTGTCTTTTTCTTCTTCTTAGCTAGTTCTTGAAGAACTTTGTCAACATCTAGAACTTCAAAATCAAATTCAGATTCTTCTGGTAGTTCTTCAAAATTGTCAGGAGAAACTAATACTTGATTTTCTTTAATCTCGAAGAAATCTTCAGATGGTTTAGTTTCCTCTTTTGGTGTAGGTTTATTTTCCTGTGACATATCAGATTCACCTATTGTCTTCTTGTCTTCTTCTTTACTTAAGTCTTTTGGAACTTGAAATGATTTAGACAGTTCTTCAATACTAAATATGTAGCAATTACTACAGGCAGGTGAACCAGTTAGAGATACTTCAATAGGTTCATATCCTAATCCAACTGGAGGAGTGTCATTGGTTAGTTCTTTGAAAGTTCCAGCAATAGAAACAGCATTGAAAGTTCCATCTCTAATAAGTTGTTGAGCTTTTTCATCAGTTATTTCTGCTTTGAAAGTTATAGCCTTAAGTAGATCATCTAAGCCAAGTTGTATTACTTTTCCAACTACTTTATCTCCAAAGTCTTCGGACTTTCCATGCATTACTTTGACTGGTAGATCTTTGAACTTGTCTAGAGACTTCTTCAGTTCATTGTAGTCATACTTGATTCCTTTCCAGACTCCTTCTGAAATCAATACTCCAGTTATTATCATTGGCTTGTCTGATAGAATGTGAATATTAGAATGGAATCCATTCATACTGTCAAGTCTCTTTTCAAGTTCTGTTATCTTCTTACGAAGTTCAGTGTTCTCAGCTATAACTTCAGCAAGGACTGATTCTGACATATTTGAACACCATGAAATCTAAACTATCAGATTCCCTTATGAAGCTTTCTCAAGAAGAGCATTTACAAGTTTGTATACTTGACAGTTTCTACACTTCTCATAGTTATCTTCGAAACACTTAGAACATAATAGTTTTGAGAGTTGAATTAGAAAGTCTCTCATTTCCTATGCTCTCTAATCATTGGAGCTACAAATTCTGGCAACTTGTTCTTCTTAATCCATTCAAATGCATCTTCTACTTTCCAACTATCTGGAAACTCGACCATGAATACTCTAGCATGGTGTATCTCCCCTGGAACTGGATACAATCCAATATATACTTTAACTCCTTCTGGAATCTTCAGATCTGGAAGATACTTCTTAACTTTCTCTAGTGGTTCTGCTCTAGTAAATTCTTTAGGATCATAGATATAGACTCTGAAGTAATTCCATGTTGATTTCTTCTTAACTATGAATGGAGAATATGGCTTTCCATGCAATGGATCTCCTGTAGATAATCCTCTAACTGGGATTTCTCTTCTAAATATCCAACCTTGTTCTGTCCTCTTAGCTATGAAATTCATATTTTTGAAGTCCTTACTATTTAGAACTAGATTTAGAAAATCTGGTGTGTTCTCTATTATCTTAGCTTTACCATGATCTATTACAGTTACCCATGTCATTATATCTCCAAGTGGTCTCTCAACTTCTGTTCCTTCTTTCAAGAACCATTTCTCAGGCTCATGACATGTCTTTCTCCTAGCTTTGACTTCTTCTCCAGGTCTCAATTCTCTGATGTCACCATATAAATTGAACTCATCTAGATATCCATCCATTTTGATTCTAATATCGTAGTGACAATTTTCCTTAGTCTGAACACAATGTCTGTGATACACGAATTCATACTCTTTCTCTAGACTTTCTTTAGTTACTTTATAGAAAGAATATGCATCAGATTCAGGTTCTTCCTGTTCTAATTTCCATTCTCCTGACAGGAATTGTCCCTGCCCAAACTTTAATGTAATGATTTCTCTCTTATCTTCTATTGTAGTACTATAGTCTACTGTTCCTTTCTGAAGTATAACCATTTCACCATATAGTTCTTTGTTAGGATTGAATCTACTCATTGGTTTAGTCTTTCCCTGCCATTCTAGATACTTTCTATCATCTCTACCTTCATCCCAAGCTAGTATCTGAACATCAAAAGGTGGAAGTCCTTCAAGTCTAAATGTTCTAACAGATCCTTTTCCTTTGTCATCTAAGAATAGATACCATTGTCTAATTGGCATACCTCTAACATGGACAGGTCCTTTCCAACTATGTTGTGATAAAGTAAATCTAATCTTAGTAAGTTCTTCAACTTCAAGTTTCAAAGTTTTCAGATATTCTTCGTATGCTTTGAACTCTTCAGGAAATTTCTCAGCTGTCCAATCCTTAGGAAATGGATACTTGTTATCCTTAGGTGGTTTCCACTTCTTTTCTCTAGCTCTCTTACTTAAAGCATAAGGCATCTGATCTTTAGGTACAAGAGTTCTCCATAGTGTTTCGTATTGTCCTTTGATTGGTTGTTTGGTTTCTGGATCTACTTTCTGAACTCTAACTCCTCTAATTACTATTCTAGTCCAATCTTTGAAGTACTTTCCATCTTTTAAGAAGTATTCGTGAAAGTATGGTTTCTGAACACCAAATATTGCTTTTCCTCTAGTCATTACAAACATCTTTCCTCTGGGTTCTCCAGCTCCAACAACTACATCAAATATAGCTGGATCTGAATCTCCAGGTTTCAAAGCGTCAGGATCTTTAGCTACTGGTTTGTCTTTGAACAACCAAACCTTTGGTTGTCTGGCTTTCTCTTCAGTTCTGAAACCTTTGCCAATGTTGTCTAACAGTCTCTTAGGTGTTATCATCTTTTCAACAGAACCACCTACTACACTCCAACCTATCAGATATCCATCTACTGCCATTCTCCAATCCATGTGCTGTGATCCAGTTTTTGGTATCTTCTTCTCCTTAGGAATAAACTTAGCAGTTAAGATATGACTCTCCATTACAAAATCATGCTCCCCAGGTGGACATTCCATGTACTTTCCTTGTAGTTTAACTCTAACCCACTTTGGTAGAGCATTAGTATCTAACATTTCGAAGTATTCAGATAACTCTGGATGATATTTCATTCCAATAAATCCATAGTAGTAATTCTTGAGGTAAGGACATTTGAATACTCTAGCTAAAGGACACATGGTTGGATATTTCAGTACTTGTTCTTCAACTAATGCTAGATTTTGGATAGCTCTTTTAATACCGTATCTCTTTCTTAATGGGCATATGTTCCAATCTGGATAGAACGGACATGGTTTAAGATATACTTTGATTATAGTTTCAAGCTCTTCCAATTGAGCTGGTCTAGTTCCTAGCTTAGCTATCTTTTCAGCTACATCTAATGGGTCTGGTTCTTTCTTTTCTGGTTTCTTCTCTTTGAACAATGGAAACATCCATGTTACTCTAGTCTTACCATCTTTCTTGTAGAATCTAATCCTAATAGGCATTACAGTTATAATGTCTCCAACTTTACACTTGACTTTAGTTCCATATGTCAAACCAATGTAAGCATATAGTTTACCATTCATTTCAACTATGTCTTCAGGATACCATTCTTTGGCTTTATCTTTTGGAATAGCTATAGCACATTCATACATGTAAGTTGGAATTGGTCTACCAGTTGCTCTTTCTTTCTTCTGTTTAACTCCAATTACTAGAACATCTATTTCTTTAAGGTTCTTGATTTTCATCATAGCTTCAGGTCTGTTCTCTCCACTAAATTTGACTGGATATAGCAACTTAGCAGATTTACATACAACACCTTCAGAACCATTAACACTTCTATATTTCTTAACTAGATTGAAGAACTGTTCCATTGTTCTAGCTAGTTCTCCTCTAACAGTATCAATATATTGCAGATCTTTAGGTATAATTGAAGTGTATATCTTTCTACGTTCAGAATATGGAGTATTAGTTAGATCTTTTCCTTTGTACATCATAATGTCGTAGATAACTAGAACTAGTTTCTTACGATAGTCTTCTGGAAGAGATTTTGCAGCTGTAATAGCTGCTGTGTCCTCACGAGGCATCAATTCCCAGAGTTCTCTTTTACTTCTAGCATTCTTAGGTTCAGCTTTTCCAGTTGGAATGAAAGCTAGAATCTCTCCATCTAAAATACTCTTTTCAAGATGTAATGATTGTAGTTCTTTAACTATTTCTGAAAAGACATGAGCCCTATCTCTATGAGTATCTTCAGTAAACAACTTAACAGAATTGTCTTCCATAATATGTATCTGGTGTCTCCTACCATCTACTTTCTCTTCAACCCAGATACCATCTTTAATGTAATGACTACCCCATTTCTCCCATGCTTCTTTAGGATCCCAGAACTCATGCTTTCCCCATCCTGATTTTGGTTTGATTCCAATCATGTACTTTCCAAGCTTTGGAGCTTCCAATTCCCTATACGGTCCGAACCCTTTAATCATTAGTTCTTTAGGCAATGGATTCAATGCATATCCGAACACTGGAATTGACATCCCGATCCCAGGTCCTGCATAATCAAATACTACATGAATTCTCTTAGACAACCAATCTGGTAGACTTGTCTTTAAGCAATAAACCAATCTAGGATCTGGATACTGACGGAACAAAAGGTCAATATCATGTGATTTGGGTATCTTTCCCTCATTAACTATTCTTCCGATCAAAAAACCAGCAAATGGTTGTCCCTTTATTGGAATGATTCCAGTTTCTCTAATAGCTTCAATGACATCTTCTAGTTTGATTTCTTCACCTTCAGGTTCTTCAAGTGGAGTAACTCCACCATATTCTTGCCAAGCATACCTAGAAGCTTTGTCCAGAGCATCTTTGTCTTCATAATCATAGTCTATTAGACCTCTTTTCCACCTTTCAGTTTGAATAAAGATGTTAGCATTTACAAAGTCTTCAGGTGTATCACCATTTGGATGTTCTTTCTTCCATTTCTCATGCAACCATTTCCACAGTTCTTCCAAATCTTTGTCAGATAGTTTGTTAACAAATGGAACATCAATGTCTGTAACTTCCAAATTCTTAGGTAGAGCTAGTTCAGCTTCTTCTTTCCAAGGTATGTTTTTCTCTCCTATCTCTTTAACAACATATTCAAACAGTTCTCTAGCATATTTCTTGTATGTTTCTGGTCTATTGAATGTAGCTCCTCTAGCTATCAACTCTTTAACTATTGCTACAGCTAATTTCTTGCAGTCTTCTTCAGTAATTGGGATGTCTCCAACATTAGTATGTTTGTAGAGCTTTTTGCCTTGACGAAGAGCTGAATACCATCCAAGACAGTTATGGACTGTGAACGGTACTTGATATGTATTGTTCGAAGTTTCGAGGTTCCAAACTTTGCCTGTATAATGTTCTTTCCAGATTTTAGTTATTGGAAGCCAGAAACTATTTTCATCTTCATAATATGTATCTACTTTGTGTTCATATAAACTAATTTCATACCTAGTACATTTTCCAAAGTTGTTTACTGTTGTTATTTCTTGTAAACTAGCTAGCCTGCCAAATTTAGTCCAAAGAAGCCATATACCTATAGCTAGTTTCTTTGAGACAGTACTTGCTTTTAGGTATCCTCGAGAGAAACAACCATCTCCTCTATAATAAGCATCAAGCAAGTACCAAATTTTCTCTTTCTCTGCTTCTAGAATCCATTTGGGAATAGTCTTGTTCCTAGCTCCTTTTCCGAACTGAGTAGCTAAAAATGTAGCCAATTCTTCATCAGCGAAGTCTACCCTGATTCCTTGACCATTATCAATATAGATACTTCCAACGTCCCATTTGCCTGTTAGTTTTCTACAAAGCGTCAAAATTTCAAAAGCATAAGCAATTTCTTTTCTATGCAAACTGAATCTAACTGCTCGATTAGGTTCTTTGCTAACGAATCCTTCAGCCAGATACCATCCTGCCAAAGCAAATAGTTCTTCTGGATATGGTGTAGGCTTCTCTGGCAATTTCGGTATTTGGACTCCATCAAAGCATTGGAGCTCTGAAGCTATCTTCCATCTTGGAGCTTCCCGTTCTATTCTCCAAACAAATCTTCCTCTGACATCTCTTAACTTAGTAGCTGTATACTTCGGAACTACTTTGCCATTAGCTCTGCTGTGAACAAGAGGCAGTGTCAGAATTGGATGTTCCCGTGTAAATTTCACTGGAAGCAAATATCTTGGCTTAACAACTATGATTTCTTCATCGATTGTCCTGTTCAATATTTCTTTAACTTCTCTACTTGGTTTGATCTCTGAAATGTATTCTATCCCTGGATTAGCTATCACAGGAGTATCAGGTGTAACACATATCCTCCAATCATCACCAATCTGTGCTCTAGTATATTTCTTGAGATTCTTAATATATTGATTAACCCAGTCTTTGGTAGCTTCTTTGATCAGCTCGTTAATGTCAAATATTCTATCACATGGACCAGAAACATAAGAGTGAGACAATCCTCTATTCATCATTTCTGAAACTATCTCAGAATGTAATTCACACCAAGGATCTCCAAACTCTTCATGATTAGAATGAGCTAAAGCATGGAAGTATTCTAATTCAATCGAATCCATATCTACAGTTTCAAGAAACTGGATATAGTCTGAAGAAACAAATACTTGGGGACCACTTGTCTTAAGTCTAATAGGTTTAGGTTTATCGAATGGTTCGAAATCAAATTCATAGTAGTACAGAGGAAAATCACACCATTCTGGTTCTTTCTTGCACCATTTTTCTCTCTCTTCTTCCGATACTCTATGTTTTTCATATAGCTTGAGAAACTCTTCTTTGTTTATTTCTTTAGGTTCTTTCAATGTAATGATTCCATAGCATAGTTTGTCAGCTATTAGATATAGTGGTTCTCCAATATGTGCTTCAAATTTCTTAGATTTCAGAATGGCTTTCTTCCTTCCTTGCCAAATCCATAAACCATGTGGTTCGAGAAGAATCAATCCATACTGAGGAGTAGCAAATACTTTAGGTGTTACTGCTTCGACATCTTCAGGTCTAAGTTCCAATTCCATACTATATCCATCCTCAGCAGGTATAGCTCCAAGTTCTCTAATCTGTTCTTTAGCCTTCTTAAAGTCATCTGTAGCCCATGCTCCATAGTGTACTGTAACTATTTTCTTAGTATCAAGTTCTTTAAACAGTTGAACTAATCTTTGAAGACTCGAATGTCCATAGATCTCTCCAGTTTTCTTATCTCTTCTAATCAGATCTCTATCTAAACTACTAGCTTCTGTAATAACTAAATCTAGATTCTTCAATCTATCCCAATATCTTTTGTTGATCCAAATTAGATCTCCACTATACAATATTCTCTTAGAGTTCTCAATTAGAAAAGCACACGACTTTACTTTCTTGCTGTGAGTCGTTGGTATTGGAGTGATCTTAAGATTGTTTATAGTAATTTCCTGAAGTTTCTTCAACTTTTGCCAGTTCTTAGCACCTTCTGGTTTCTCAATACTATAAACTGGGATGTCTGTCTCAATACCTTTAGCCCAATGGTCAGGATGAATGTGAGTCAGAAAGATAGCTTTAGGTTTCAATTGTAGATATTCTTTTTCACCACAATCAAACAAAATATTATCTATTAGAATACCAGAATGTTTCTGGATTCCAGAACATTTCTCATCTATTTCTCCACGAACTCCTAGTATTCTAACTTTCAAATCTATCACCCAAGTTGAGATTTAACAACGTAAATTGGAGCTATCCAAGTAATATGCTGTGCAGATTCATACACTTCCACTTCAGAATAATATGTTCCAGGTGGAGGAATAGTTACTAAAGCTCTACAGTATCCTTTGGATGCTTCTACTATTTCACACGTAGTTTCAATAGCATTAGCTGTTTCTCCATACTTTCTCATTCTGAAGACTATTGAAGAAGCATTGCTCAAGTCATATGGTGTAATACTTCCAGTTATCTTGTCTTGTTCTTTAAGATAGAAACCTAAGTATTGAATATCATTCTCAACTAATGTTATTTGAGACATGTCATTCACCTATTGTTTAATTCTTCGAAGTATCTTTTTAAGGTATCTTTCTGTTTTACTTCTAATTATGTCCACAAAAGCCTTCGGTCTTATGATAGTAACGATAGTTTCGAGGAAAGCTTTTCCTAAACTGTAAACTGAAGAAAATGTTTTAATGATAATTCCTCCTATGCCATAAAGATATTGTAAGCTCTTTAGAACTAACTGTTTAAGAACATAAGCAGATTTTAGAATCCTGATTTTCAGAATGAGAATGTTGAATCTGAAAGTTCTTAGGATAGAAACTATGTTGCGAACGTTAAACTTGAAAGCAAAAATCCTGAAAATTCTACCACTTAATGAATGCAAAGCAAGAAATATTCTAGCTACTAGAATTCTGATGTTGAAGTTAGCAGATAGAAATCTACCTATTCGATTCAATATATTGTAAACAACAGAGAACATTCTCATAATATTGATTCGAAGTGAAAAGATCACTCTTAATGCTGAAGATATTAAAGCTTTCATTGAATATCTTAAGCTAAGCATTCTACTTAATAGAAGTCTAACGGAATAGAAAACTCTAAAGATATTGGTAAGAAATTTCCTAACATTATGTTGGAAACTGAATGCTCTTCCTCTGAAAGCTCTCAAACTGAAGATGGAAGCTAGAAACTTGGAGACAACAAATCCAACATTATAAATACTTACAATTAATCTTCTAACCAAACCAGAAATACCATATTTCAGAGTTAAAGCTGTAGTAACTATTGTTATAGTTAAAGTATTGTAAATTGAAATGATAGACTTTCTAATAACATTTCTTAGCTGATAAGTGAAAGTGTTTAAGACTGACAAAAGTCTTCGGAGAGAAAAGATACTTGAAATCCTACTAGTAACTAATACTAAAATTGAATGCATTGCTTTGATAGTTCTAGATACAAAAACATTGAGATTGTATTGGAAACCCATATACTTGGAACGTAAAACTCTTAGATTAAACTTGGAAGTCTTTGTTGTAAATATTCTTCCAATCGATGAGAACAGAGAAGTCAGACTTCTAGCAACTATTAGACCAACTATGTAAGCTGAAGATAATATCTTTTTAACTACACCTATTCCAGAATACAATATATTGATTGTCTTGCTCACTAGCTTCTTTAAGTAATATACACTTGAAACCATTTTAGAAACTAATAGTTTCAGACTAAATGTAGAACTTAAACTCTTCGAGATCCTAAACAATAGTGAATAGAGGAAAGATTCTGCTCTACTCACTCTAATTTTCAACAAGTAAAGTAACTTAGTACTTTTAGCAACTAAATTCCTTAACGCATAAAGAACGCCTGATGTTCTTGCTATTAAAGTTCTGATTCCAAACTTTGAACTAAATGCCCTGAACATTTGAGTTGAAAGCAAATATAATGAAACACTAATTTTACTAACAAGAATCTTTAGAGAATGAGAAGCAGCAAAACTTCTAAAGAGCTTGATCAAGGCTAAATGTAGACTTGCAAAACTCTTTGTAATTAAACTAGCAAGATTATTAATAAATGAGAGAATTCTAGTAACTAAACTTAAAGGTTTGACTACTAAATAATGGTTTAGACTATCATCAATTACTAGAATAGGCAAGTAGTTAGCATACATGCTATCATCAGAATCTGACAAGGCTCCTACAATCAAGTCTTTATGATAGAGTCCATATTTCATCTTAGAAGTATTTATAGTACCACTAAGAGACCATGCTTTTTCTTTGGTTAGAGAAACAGTTGAATAGTCTGAAGAGAGGAAATAATTGTACTGGTATATATCTCCTACTTTAAGAGTATACTGAGTATAGTGGTCAGCTAAAGCTCCAGTCCAAAAGTCTCCTCCAGCTGTTGCACTTTCTATACCACATACTACTATTGAACCACCTCCAGCTCCAGATGGTGCTTGCAAATGTCTTAAATGTAAATATGTTAGAGTACCTCCTTCATCTCGATAAAGTGCTTTGTCTTTCCAATATTGATAAACACCACTAGTATCAATAGTTCGAAGCGTCCAAGTTACTCCATCTGAAGTAGTTAAGCACGTGTGACCAGAACCAGTTGCACCTTTAGCTACAGTTGGCAAACCATCATATTGAGAATTTCCAACTTGTCCGTCAGTCACGAAACTAGTAATACAGTTCAAAGAACCTGCAGAAACTTCCCAAACTCTTCCATCTTTAAAATTACCAAATATCCCAAACTTTCCTACAATTGCTTCCTGGTTAAGATCGTTACAGCCCATGCCATTCCAAGTTACTGCCCAAAAATTATTTGGATTATCTAAAGAAATAACTAAAGTATTCCTTAAGAAACCAGGAGTACAACCTCTTTTGTCATACATGTAGAACCACCAGTTGTGATGCATTCCTGCACAGAAGTTAGAAGCAAGAGTGAAAGCCGAAATTCTCTGTCTATAGTAGTTCCGGTTGAAATAAGTAGCGAGCCAATGACCTTTGTCAGTTCTCTGTAGACCTCTAGCAAATAATTCCAGACCATTACCAGAAGAGTCTATGATGCCTAATCGATAAGCGAAGTAACCATCTTGTACACCAAGAACGTACAATCCTATTGGATAAGATCCAACAGGGGTAGAACAATACCCAGCAAAGCCAAAAGGATAATAGTTAGTACCATCATATCTACTAAAGTAACCACATGGAAAAGTTGAAAAGCAAGGTATAGTTCTCATTACTTCAACACTTGGAAAGTTCTTGACAAAGAATCCCCATGAGTCAGCAAGGTCAGAAGAGGTAACTGTTGAAAACGGAAGAGTTGAAGGATAAACTATAGCCTTTACTGTTCCTCCAGTCAAAATGAGAGTAGATCCAGAAATAGTACCCAAGCCGAGAAGAACTTTCCAACTGACTGTATTATCTAAAGTATAGGGATTGGTTCCTGAAATAGAGCTGGCTAAAACATTGATAGAGTTATTACCAAGTGAATATAAATATCCATAGTTAGGGCATACGGCTACTACTACAGTTCCAATGGTAGAACCATTAACTACAAATGGAGAGTTATAGTTGAAATAGAAGGGGAGAGCTATTCCAGCATAATAAGGATGATTAACTATTGTACTTCTATCATCTGAAAGAGACCCATTCATGTAAATTGAAAAAGTATGATTATAAAATTGAAAGTTCTGCCCTGTTCGAGAATAGTCTATTACATGACCAGAACCAATAGTTGAAATAGGTCGTCCAGAAGACATAGACTCATTAATTGGTAAAAGTGTTGGAAAGACTACTTCAGGAGTTTTGAAAGGTACTTTATAAATTGCATTGAAAACTTTTTGAACTAATCCTCCCAAGCTAAATATAGAGGAGAGGATATTATAAACAGTAGGAAGTCCTAGACTAAGATAGCCGAATTTCACGTTATATGGACTTGTCGTTTTCGTCATGTACAGTAAGCCTGTAATCCTTCCACTTACCTGATAGAAACACGTGAGTCTGTCAGACTCTCTCAAAACTTCTGTGGACTCATTAATCCAGTCTATCCACGAGCTCCACGTACCTGTCGAAAATTTAATGTAGTAGATGTGGTTTGCAGTCCAACCTGCAGGTGTTCCAGTTGTTTTGGTGGCTGCGAAAACATACAAGTCGTTTGTTGATGTATCAATACTCAATACTGGTGCCGAAGTGCTTGTGGCACCAGTAACCAGAGTTGTTTCAGTTCCAAAAGAGTTTGAAGAGTAAATATATTTGACATAGAGAATGTTATATCCAGTACTTTTCAAAAATACTAAATGCACATTGTCTCCTTGAGCTACTGCTGAATGATAACTGCCACTGTATATTGCTGAAGTTGTCACTACTGCAGTGCCCCAAGCTGAACCAGTCCACGCTTTAGCATTAATTGTTGCCAAGCTTCGAGCATATATAACTAACATCTTACCTGAAGTGAGAGGAATAACAGAAACTCTCCAAGATTCATCGGATGTTGTGGATAACTGATGTGGAAAACCAGTTGGTGTAGTTCCCCATGTTCCATCATTG
>Ga0207433_10012646_pt1 | contig 12587 bp, 18 predicted proteins | sample YelNatPaOPGAMG01_FD_187559 | JGI IMG/M metagenome (GOLD analysis project Ga0207433, IMG submission 187559) | Hot spring thermophilic microbial communities from Obsidian Pool, Yellowstone National Park, USA - OP-RAMG-01 (SPAdes) (version 3) | ecosystem: Environmental > Aquatic > Thermal springs...
TAGGGTAGTCCCGCGTCCCCACACCGTATCTACTGGGGTTATGGGGTGCGGGATACCCCGTATCAGAGGGTAATGGTAAGGTTATGTTATCCTGATTGACCGTTATGGGCTTACAGGGCATACAGTATTTTTGGTGACAGGGCTTATTTAAAGGCACATCCTTACCTCTCTGCCAACCATTCGCCCATTACGTAACCAATACCATTCACTTGCTGGACCGCACATCCACAACACCCACTACTAACCTTAAATTTTCCCTAACATATCTCTATTCCGCTACCATAACTATTGACACACCAGTATGATTAGTGGTATAATCTTAAGTACCAGGGTTCTGTAATCTCTTTGATGTAGGAGGTATGCGATGGCCAGTCGGGAGGAGCGGCGGATGTACCGGCGGATCAGAAACAGGATTTATGAGCTCTGTGGTGTTGCGGCGAAGATGATGCCAGGGCATGGCACCATCTATTTTCCGATTACGCGGGGGTATGGGATGAATATCACGCATCATGGGCATTTGCCGTTCTACGAGTACAGTATTCACGAGATAAATACGGGGAAGAGGTATCGTGAGGGTTGTTGGGCGCCGACCCTTCACGATGCGGTCACATTGGGGGTGGTCTATTCCTATGCCCTTCGCTATCGGCCTATGGCTATATCGATCCTCTATTTTGGCCTGATTACGCATCGGATAGGGAAGGAGTTTGAGGGACTGTATGTTAAGTCTTCTTGATAAGTGCAGGGTCATTTGGGCGGATGGTAGATATGGTGACATTGTGCAGCACGATGAATGTGTTGATCTGACCCATTTGCCTGCTGCATATTTACTGGGGGAGCCATTGGTGTTGTCCTTTGCCGATGCGGGGGTAGATGGGGTGGTTGAGGTAAAGATTGTGGGGGTAGATGTGGATAAAGTATATTGGAAAGGTACGATTGATCGATATGTGGAGAGGGTCTATGTGTTGCTTGTGGTTCAGTCCTATGCGGTATCTGGGGGTATGCTTATGGACATGTGTTACACGTTCAAGCTGCACAGCTTGAAGGGGGTGTAGGATGGATGAGTACCGGGAATATTGGGGTCTGGAGGATGATGTGGAAGATGATTGTAAGCAGCAGGTATTTTACCGTTGCGATGACTGTGGGCGGGAGCTAATTGAGGGTTTTACGGGCTACTATGTGCAGACCGATCCCATCGGGTTTACGGATGAAGATACTGAACGCAGGTTAGTGTGCAGGTCATGCTTTCGAAGGTATTACGGCCAGGGCTTCCTCAAAACCATAGTGAAGCTATGAGCCTGCAAGGAGGTTATAGGGGATGAAGCAGGCTATGAAGATTGGATGTGGTGTGTTCCTGGGGATTATGCTTGTGATTGTGACGATGTTGGCGTGCGTTGCCGGTATCGATACCATCCTTTTGAACAATGAGAATAATCAGGTATCTGAACTTGAGGTTACGCCGACCTGTACGCTTGCTGTAGGATGGAAGATGTCAACCGAAGTACCTTACGGGGGTGATGGTACACCGGACCAAACACTCAGTGTGGAACAGGAAGCGGCAACGGCAGTGTCATTTAGAAGGGAATTGAGAGAGATTGATAAGAGGCAGGCAACCGTATATGCCATTGCTCATGCGACATTGGAGGCGGAGAAGTGAACGACATCGAGTGGAGTAAGGAGGTTCTGGTATGGCTGATTATCTGAGGGTCTGCAGGAGTCGCGCTAAGGCGAGCAGAGTGGGTTGGCAGGATGGCAAACCGGTTCCCGTACTGGGGTCTTACATGGGTGAGCCTGTTATAGCTGTTCCTGTACCGGACCCGGTAAATACAGGAGAACACATATGGGTCTTTACCTGGAAGTGTAAGCACTGCGGCGCAGAGGTAAGGGTGTCATTTGATAACAGATATGAATGGGATTTACTATGTCCGAAGTGCCATTTAGAAAAGGCACAGAAACGTAGTTAGACCTTATCCTGAAAGGTCAGGAGGATAGATAAGATGAACGAAGAGATTAAGGGTATTGGCGATTACCTTCCTAAGCCTGAGTATGGCTTTGATGCTATCTCGGTGAGCCAGATCATCAATAAGGACATACTTATCAATGGTTTCGAGTTTTTCCCTACCAAGTGGGGGGAAGGGGTTTACATTCTGTGCACAATCGGGGGTGAGTCGGTGAAGGCATATACTCACTCGCAGGTACTGGTGAAACAGGCTCATTTTGTAGCTGAGCATCTACCTCTCCGGGCAAGGGTGAAAAAGGAGGGACGTTACTACACATTCGAATAGGTTATACAGACGGGGTGTGGGAGTATTGACAGTCAGCCCTGCGTCGAGGTAGAATAGGGGCGCAGGGCTGACTCTCTTTTGGGGATTGATGGGGGTAGAGTGAAGGAGGTAAATCCTTACCATGCCAGCTTTGGGTAGCATTTTCGGGCGCATTATATCCCGCATCAGAGAGTACGTCAAGGAGAATCTTCCTTCCAGTCTTCTGCCATTGGCAGAGGAATTGCCCGCATTCCTGCGGGAACAGGTTGTTAGAATAGTTCAACCTCAGCTTCGTGAAACTTTCTCCACTTACCGTAGTTTTATCACAAGCGAATGGTTCTACAGCCTCATAACGACTGACCCTACGAAGATCAGTGTTCTCCCCAATCAAATGATTGCCATTGACGTGCCGATGGTAGGTCCTGATGGAAGGTATCTCAGGTTTGAAGTCCGTTTTCCCATGGGCAGGCCGTTTTCTCAGGAAGAAGTGGACAGGAAGATAGCCGCGCAACTGGCGGAGGAATGGAAGAAGCGGGGAATTGAGTCGAGCTACCTTCCGAGTGAGTATGTCAAGATGGCCAAGTACAGGCCGGACTACTATTTGGTTACCCGTCAGGTCAGGACGCCAGCAGAGTGATAACAGGAGGCTATCTGTGAGTGATGTAACCTATCTGACGCCATTGGATGGGGAACCCAGAATCAGGAAGGTAGCCTCACTCGACATCGAGGGTGACGCTACAGAAGGAGGGTTTGTAACCTCCGTGCTGCTCTATGATGGGGAGCCCTGCATATGCCATTCTCCACACGAACTTATCAGCCTTCTAAGTTCTAAGAAGTTCAGGAACGTCCATGTATATTCGCACAACCTTTCCTACGATATGGGATGCTTGTTGCCCTACATGAAGAAGAATTTCAATTTGATGTTCACTGGGAGCGATGCTTTTAAGGGATGGATTGGGGATAATCACAATAACAGGACACGGCTGAACGATAGCGCGGGGATGGCGGCGTACTTGTCCATCGGGGAACTTGGTAAGGCACTGGGGCTCCCCAAATTGGAGCCTCCACAGGGACTTTACAACGACAGCATGGTTGCTGATTGTAAACGCTCATTCTCTCATGATGAACTGGAGATCATCGATAGCTATTGTGTGCGGGATGCCGAAATTGCTCTGAAGTATATGACAACCCTTCAGCAACAGGTACTTGAACTGGGGTCGGAGTTGAAAGATACCCTTGCTTCAACGGGCATGGCCCTTTTCAGAAGAAGCTATCTTGACAGCGAGTACCTGACCCCCTATCCATATCGCAATGACTTTGCCCGATTGGGCTATTATGGCGGCAGAGTAGAGCCCTTTGTTGTAGGGGAAGTCCAGAACTGTCGTTACTATGATTTCACTTCGCTATATCCATCGGTTATGGTCGGGCATGATTATCCTAATCCCAATACCCTTGAGGGACCCATATACGGCTATGGCTTACGGGAGATTATGGACTATGAGGGTCTTTCGGAGGTTGAGATCGAGGTTCCCTTTATGCCCTATCCTCCGCTCCCCTATCGCTATAAGGGCAAGCTGTACTTCCCCTACGGGACCCTGCGCGGGGTCTATACCCACATTGAATTGCGTTATGCCATGTCACTGGGTTGTAAGGTAAATAAAGTCTATCAGTCCCTGATAAGTCGCAATACTGTGCGGCCTTTCGACAAGTTTGTGCAATCACTCTTCACCCTGCGACGGGAGTTAAAGGCAAAGGGGGATTGCAGGCAATTGGTACTGAAGATCATCCTCAACAGCCTCTATGGAAAGTTCGGGCAACGCGAAGATGCGCCTTTGTTCCGGGTTATCACCAATGATGAGTACGCCCGCATGGGATGTCCTGTGGGCGCTGAGATTCTGATTTATAATAATACAGAATATTTCAAGCTTCCCCTTGAGAGCCGGGGACAGGCTGAGTACACGATTGTGCCATGGGCGGCCTATGTCGCGGGCTACGCCAGAGTAGCCTTGCATAAGGCTATTATGCAGGCTACAGGCAAGATAATTTACGCTGATACAGATAGCATCGTTACGACCGGAGAGCTACCTGTTGGACCAGATTTGGGTGACCTTAAGTTGGAGGAGACTTGCACTTTATTTGAGGCTTATGGTCCCAAAGTGTACCGCTACATCAATCAGAAGGGAGAGGACAATTATAAGGCAAAGGGGGTACCCAAGAACTATCAAGGTGAATATATCGAGAAAAGGATCGTGAGCTATCAGACGCCGACAGCCTGGATTATGGCGGCGAAGCACAACATGCCCCCGAGTATATGGCAAAGTCAGGCTAAGCGTCTGTTGCTCACGAACCCTAAGAGAAAATATATCAGGGCTGAGAATGGGTCTGGGGAGCCGACTGATTCCCTTCCGTTCCACGTTGTGGAGATTGAGCGGGTTCCCCGTTCCGTAATCGAGTCAGAATAGCCTCAAGATCAGCCTGTTCTTGGGCCAGTTCGTCCGGCAGTTTAGGGGCAGGGCCCTTCCGATCCCTGAATTTTATAGCCAGTTCGTCGAGTGTCATACGGATGTACCTCCTGTTGCGGTTGCAAGAATATCGTCTGCGTCCGACCCTTCATATCCCAATTGTACAAGATAGGCCAGTGTCTCCGCTTTGGTCCATACCCTCTTATTATAAAGGGTCAGGGCTTCCGCTTTGCTGATTCTGATCGTTGACTTGGGCGGATTGTACATTGCAATGGCGTAGACCTTAGCGATTCCAACGTCGTCCACTCCCTCATGTCTCAGGGCAGATTCGAATACCTCGAAATCCAGCATACCCTGTCGCAGGGCACCGATGATAGCGCCCAGTCCGGGGGCGCCGATCCTTTTGGCCTGATTCGCTTCAGTCAGAGAGACCAGATAGTTTGCGCCATCGTACCCATAGTCCAACTTGGACAGCAGGTCAATGGCCTTATCCGGTGTAATGCTGTCATAGTAAGTGGCAGTCAGGATCGAAGACCTGGTAAGCTGTTGATCGGACAGGCCAGTGTCCTGTTTGGCTTCCATGGAGATAAGAAGTTCTGCTGTAGGAATATCATATCCGATATTCTGCAGCATAATCATGGCTGTGGGCTTATCGATAAGAGCCTTCGTATAGGCCTGCAGTATTTCAGCCTTAGTCAGCCCTTTAGATTGAGCCGCAGGCTGATACAGGGCAAGCTGTGTATAGAGAGCAATAGTTGCTTCGGGGTAATTCTGCTCCCGCAAGGCGGTTGCGAAGGCATCACGGTCGATAATCCCCTTCTGCAGGGCCTGGATCAGGGCCGAGATCGACGGGGTTTTGTTGGGGATTGTGGATTGCGCATCAATGGTATCGAGCAACAGCGATATGGCTTCCGATGACAGGCCAATGCTGCTCAAGAGATCAGAAGCCTTTTTATGGTCGATTACCCCGGCGCTGTAGGCGGCAGTGATAGTGGTGCGGTTTAGCTGCTGTACCTTTGGGGCCTTCTGTTCCTTCCAGGTATTAATCAGGAGCGTCACATTATCGATGGAAAGGTTAAGGTCCGAGAGATAGTGGACCGCTTCAGCTTCGGAAATCACATTAGTCATAAAGGCATCCTTGATATTGCCAATGCCCAGGTCTTTAGTGACTTCCTCATTCTGCGAGTTAAGCAGGGCCAGTCGCAGGTCAATCTCTCGCGGATCAATATTGAGTTCAGCCGCATAGGATCGATATTGGGCTTCGTTGATATAGTGCTTCTTGTAGGCTGAATCGAGAGTAGAAAGGTACAGTTTCGGAGTGCTCTCATCAGCCTGCGGGCGTTCAAGCTGAATGATCCTGGCAATATCATTCGGAGTGTAGCCCATCCTCCTGAGCTCAGAGGTTACCTCCGACTCGCCAATGATTCCCTTCGCCCACATGGCCATTATCTGGCTGTAGGAAAGCTGTTTATAGCTCAGCAGGGTGACATAGTCTATGTCGCGGTCCCGCCATCCCAGACCCTGCAGATAGTCGCGCAGTTCAGCCGGGCTCATCAGCCCCAGAGCCATGAGTTCCTGGACCTGGTTGAGGGTGAAGCGTTCGGGACGGTATTTACGTGCTGCATAGCGCTTGAGCGATTGGCCAATTGCGTTATCAATCAGAGGTGAAGTCATCTGCCATGTGATGAAGCCCAACCCCAGATTGAAATAGATATTCTGCAGGCTATCCCCAAGTTTATCGATTGCCCCCAGGGATACGATTTCAGACACCATATTGACTATCTGAGGAAGGCCCGTGAGCACAGTCACAGAGCCGATGAATTGACGTACGTTTTCGAGTACGTCCTCATCGCTTGCCTCACTCGGCGGCAACGACATCCCAATCACGCTGTCGTACACGGTTGCGCCAATCGTCTGGAGAATCTCCCGCAGAGCAGGATCGACTCCCGCGCCGCGCAGGATGTTCGCTACCTTTTCCGATGGGTTGTCGCCCGTGATGTTATAAATCAGTTTGTTGGCATTGTCCTGGGCGACTTTCTCACACCCGAGTTTGACGGCAAGGCGGTTAACATCCTGTGGGGCATAACCCGGATATTTTAACAAGAAATTATGCAGATCATCGCAATTCTTGATCTGACTGAACTCATGGCGCATAGTATTCATTGCATCGAACTGGTTCAGCCACTTGACGATCAGTCCGCCCAGATCAAGCCCGGTATTCTGTTGAATCCGGTTCTCGATATTGATGAAGAAACGCCCAACACCCGTCGATTTAAGCCATGCGTAGAACCTGTCGCCAAGTCCCTGCGCCATAATGCTCACCATCTTTCCGCAAGCTGTTGCTCGATCCATTCGAGTAAATGATCTATGATAAGTCCAAATATAAAGTGCAAGGGGTCACGCAGGAAGTTGAATATGCGGTCCCACATATCCCCGTTAAAGATGAACTGCAATTTGTCGGGGATGGAAAACAGCCATTGCACCACACTCCATACTGTGCTCAGGAGCCACCTGGCCCGGCTGTAGAGGTTATTGATAAAGTCGGATAGATTGTCATACCATGTATTAACTATCGAAGATACCCGACTGTACCATGTATTAACTAAAGAAGAGAGCCTGTCATACCAGGAGTAAACGACCTGGTAGATTCGATCCTTCCAATCGTTAGCTACAACTTTGATATTTTCGTACCAGGAGTAAACGACCTGGTATATTCGATCCTTCCAATCGTTAGCTACAGCTTTGATATTTTCGTACCAGGAGTAAACGACCTGGTATATTCGATCCTTCCAATCGTTAGCTACAGCTTTGATATTGTTGTACCAGGAGTAAACGACCTGGTAGATTCGATCCTTCCAATTGTTAGCTACAGCATTGATGTTGTCGTACCAGGTCTGGGTTATCGCTTTTATCCGGTCATACCATTTATCCGCAATATCATTGATATGATCGTATATCGTGTTGGCAAGTCGATCAATCTTACTGTACCAGTCAGAGCATACCCTGACAATCGATGAATAGAGCCTGTCATGTAAATCCTTGAAGCGGGCATAATAAATATAGGCAACATCGTAAACCTGGTTATAGATTGTTGACAGAATGAAGTTAATCCGGGAGTACAGGGTGTCGAGCACCCTCACAACCCGGTCCCACTTATCAATCAACCAGTTATATACATCAATGATAGACATAGATACCCCTGTAACAGCGTACAAAGGTGCGACAAGGGGTACCACCAGACAGAGGTACCCCTATCTGCTCAGCTAGCCGAAGCCCCCAGCGTTTTCATCTCCAGGATACGGGCTACCTCCTCTTTGACGGCCTTTGCGGCGGTCTCCGCATTGAAGCCCTTGCGTGGGGCATAGGCATAGCCAAAGTCCCCCGTAGCCAGTCGAAAGGAAATCCGATAGCCTTCGACCGGATTGCCCATATCATTCGAGTACCAGTACGGCTCGACGGCAACAATTTCGTATTCCATTACTTAAGCCCCCTTCCTATCTTACTGGCAATGTTACTCTGTGCTTGCTGCACTTTGCCACCGAAGAAGAAACCAATAACGGTCATAGAGATATTAACGAGAATGTCGGGTATAGGCTTACCTGTAATTGACAGATAAACGACTGCCCCAATACAGCTAAGGGCAATAATACCGGATACCAAAACACTTTCTTCCAGTAACTCCCAGAACTTTGACATTGTTGTCCCCCTTTTAGTGTGCCTTCACCGTTCACTCATTCGTTGTAAGTATAACGTCATCGACAAAACTCATCCCGCCCGGACCTTCAATATTACTGGCAAATATGTCAACCAGGGTGTAATCCGACTCAGTACTTGCCTCTGTACGACACTTCTTACCCCTTAGGTCATACACTGTCGCATTACATGATGCCCTTACATAACTCATTGTATCCAGGTCAACAACAAGCTTGAAGGTCGACCAAAAGCCGTAGAGAGACCATAGATCAATACCTGTTGCTATGTCTTCATCAACTCTATTTTCATTTATAATATATATTGACTTCTTTGAATTGTTGAACCCGAGTACGAATCGATATTCATACCCTCCACCAAAGAACTCTAAATCTGACCTTATATAATCCAATTGCTGATGGGGCATAAAACTGAATTGCAGTCCTACCGTACCACTGGGGATACGGTAGAACTTCCTAAATATGCTTGCGGCCCTTGCATCATCGGTACCTGGGGCCAACAGACATGAGTAGCTTCCACTGAGTGCAGGCTGATTAACTAATGTTACCGCAGCCCCAGTTCCCCACGTCCCTTTGTACCATTGCCCAATCCCTTCTTCAAACCCATCAAACCATAAGACAGACCCCCGTCTGTCATAGGTCACAATTGACCCCAATCGTGCTGCCAGTTCCGCAAGATCAACCATTCCGTATAATGTATTTAGGGGTATAGATGTAAAATAATCTCGATTACCGTGAGCCATGTACTGCACTACTCCTTACGGCTATGAGATATTGAGCTAACGCCAAGAATATCAGCTAATGTCAGTTCTGGTAGCTTTACGTTTATGCGAACAGTCACCGTATGGTCAAATGTGTCATCCTCATTGTAGCCGATAATTTTGACGGCATGCGGGACTTCCGTTATGAGAAAATTGTCATCGAAGGCTACTGTGAACCCATCTCCCGAGAAATATACTCCTGGATTACTTGGGTACAGATCAAACTCGTGATAACTTATTTTGACGTGCGCCAACCCAGCGCACCCTGGCGGAAACTCTATTTCTACACGCTGTATCACCCCGTATGTAAGGTCTAGTTCCTCTTCTACGGGGGCACTAATATCCGTATTAGCGGGTATTGTTAAAGGTAACACGTAAAACATGCCTCTCCCTCACTAATACTGGCAATATTACTGTAAGGTATAACCATTGCGTAGAACTAAACTAAGAACTAAATGTAGCAGGTCAACGCAACACCACTTACTATCATCTACTAAGTAGTTGACATATAATACCCGCATACATGGAAAGTAACACTAGTACTACTACCTACATTATTTGCATTACACCGTACCCGGTCCCCCGCATCCAGCACTGCCCTGCCAGACCACTGGACGGGTGCATTAACAGCCGGTGAGGCTAATCGGTACATAACAGTATTCACACCATCGATAACACAACAAAGATTAAGGTCAGTCGAAGAACCCGCAGAAATAGTGGCAAACATGTTAGTAATAACCAGCCTTTTGCCCGCAGCAACCTGGGTTCCAAATATAGCAATCTGCCCACTTGAGCCGGACCCCGTTAGCTGCTCAGCATAGGTATCAACCCATATATCAATATTATTCTTGGTGATAGCTGACAAAATAGCCAATAGAGATGATTCAGTAGCGGCCCCAGAAGGTAACGGCAGACTACTGGCCACAATACGTAAATATCCACTCGAATCAACTGCAAGTTTTACCCAGGAACTTCCATTATACCCATGTATCCCAACTAAACAGCCCTCTGGGGCAGGGCTAACTATACCGCCCATAGATTGTCCCTCTATACTCTAAAACTCTTACCCAGTACATAGGCATTGGCCACTTTGCCGGTAGTGTTAGCATAGAGTCTGATAACCAGTGTCTCACCCTCACGCAGGTTTACCTGTGGCTTAAATCGGGATAGTTCCCCCGCTTCCGGATAATTATTGCTGTCAAACCAGTAGACAAAGCCTGCCGAACGTATACCTAACCGCACTTCAGTGGGTACATCACTGGCTAGCTCTACAGCAACAGCGTCAATATACCAGGTTTCGTTAGGGGCTACAGGGTCCGTTTCGAAGTCATAATAGGTGCTGGTAGTAATAGCTTTAGCAAAGTGTTCTCTGATACTCCGCACAAGTTGGCCCATGAGAATCTCCTTAAATGTCTATGGGGTCCAACCTTCCATTTCCCGGTGGACCCCATCAGCAAAAATCTTTGATCTGGTATCAGTATTCCACCAGACGGTCAAGCACTACCCTGATAGTCCCATCAGCATAGTCCGCCCCTGATCGAGTGTGAATGTTAAGGTTGACCACACGCTCTGCGGCAGGGTCCAGCCACGTCCGTGGGTCCGGGTTTTGGTCGAACCGAAACATTAGCGTATTGTGTGGGCACAGGCCAAGGGCAATGTTGCTATAGTATACATCTGCCTGGGCACTCTCATACGAAGTGGTAGGATCGTCTCCATTCGCGGCCTTGATAGTAGGAATAGTGGTTGCCGCAGCGCCAGTCTGCGACATCGCCGCAGTACCCATCGCATGCACGTACCCCAGTCCGTTCCAAAAGCCCTTATCCACATTGCCATACCAGTTATACCCGCTAAGGGCGTAGGCTCCCTGATCCAATACATTATCGCGCATCAAATCCTGTACCTTCCCATTGAAGACGGTATTTCCACCCGTCTGCAGGGTTAGCTGAACCTCATACGCAATATTGTACAGCTTCGCTGTGGCCAGATTGTTGCTATCAAGAGGCGGTACGGCCTGAAGCATGATCCTGCGGATCGGGTACTCCTCAGGAAGGTCGAGGTATGTCCATGCATCGGATACCGTCGTCCACTTGCGCCATTCCTCAGTCCTCAGGAACCCCTTTGGCGAAGGGATACCCTGCCCCCTCAAATAGTACGCCATAATATTGATCGATGGGTCAGCACTGAAGTAAGTCGATGTACCGCTAAAGGTCACGCGCAATTCGACACTTGAAAACTTGCTGAGATCGAGGTACATGTCGCTGTCAAAAAGCTTTCGACCGAAGTTCAACAGAAAGAAAGCCCTTTGATATGCAGCCCCATAACTCTCAATCTTGTCCAGGGAAAAGACGCCCTGGTCCCAAAACATAAGGGCCTGCAAGCACTGCCCGCTGATGCTCTTGATGACACTAGAGCCATTAGCAACAATCTCAATTTTGTCAATGTAATCTACAATGCGCCAGCTACCACCACCAGCGAACGCTGCTGACTGCAGGACGCCAGTAACACCAATCAACAGACTGCCCAGTAGCCCGGTCTTCGGCAGGTCAAGCCGATAGGTATCGTTCCGGACAAGGGTAGCACTATCCCTGATGTAGTCCCGCTGGAAATACATCGCATCTCCCCCTTACCACTGAATTGGAAGAATGCGCGGCCAACCAGAGTCAGCCGCGCACCTTCTTCCAATGGTTGCTGATGGCCCGCATAGACGCTGCCGCCCGCTGAATACGCTCATCAATTGTGGTATCAGGCAGGGTCGATGCTGCCTGACGGGCTTCCTCTCCAGCCGCCAGCACCTCATTGACAACCTTGCCATATTCATCGGCGGCAACCTGCGCGCTATTCGTAAACCTTTGCGCGCCCACATTGGCAGCCCGGTCCTGCCACTTTTTCGAGCCAACCCTCTGCGCACCCTTGAGAGGGCGCCCCTCAGCCAGTGCGCGCTGCAATTCAGCAGCCATGCGGCCCTGCGCAGCCTCATAGCTTTGCTGCCAGTCGGCCTTTGGGTCTTGCACCCCAGCAGTGTAATCAGGACCCGCCCCAGCAATCCCTCTCTTGAATTTGTCGAGAACCCTCTCACGCTTCTTAGCCATTAAATCATCCCTCCGTAAATCTGTCCGGGGGTACACTACCCCCATATGCTTCTGTGGAAGTCCCCACTTAAGATAGTTATACATCGGAAATTTGATGTTGTCAATAGGCGGTGGACATAAAAATGTTGCCTCTGAATGGCAAAAACAGCAAAAGCGATGGAGTCTCCATCACCCTGCACCCGTCAGGATCGGTCGATAATTACGAGTTACGGTGTTTCAATCCCTCTATCGGGATTATGGCCGGTCACGCTTGTCCCTCATCAGGTCCTGCACCTTACCATTAAAGTTTCAATCCCTCTATCGG
>Ga0207433_10012648_pt1 | contig 12586 bp, 11 predicted proteins | sample YelNatPaOPGAMG01_FD_187559 | JGI IMG/M metagenome (GOLD analysis project Ga0207433, IMG submission 187559) | Hot spring thermophilic microbial communities from Obsidian Pool, Yellowstone National Park, USA - OP-RAMG-01 (SPAdes) (version 3) | ecosystem: Environmental > Aquatic > Thermal springs...
CCAAACCTGCGAATGGTACCATCTTCACGCCAAAGTCTAATCTGCTCGATTATCTGTTCAGTTGAAACTCCAGCCACGCGCGCGGCTTCTGCGAAAGGCTTTTCGCAGATCGGTATCCCTTCTTGGATGGCTTTGATTATAGCTATTTGTTTATCAGTCATTTAAAACTCGAATCCCACTTTTATCTTAAATGTTCGCTCAGCAGGCAGTGAATGTATATCCGATATGCCAGTTTTAGCTTTGATCTCTTCGATTATAGATTCCAGCCGCTCGCCGCTTTCGCAGATTATTGTAAACCAAAGATTATAGTCGAAATCGCGTCCATAGTTATGTGTTACTTCCGGATACGAGTTTATAACTTCGACTGTCTCTTCCAGCTTCTCTGCCGGCACCTTTGCTGCAGCCAATGTGCTTACGTATCCCAGTTTTTTTGAATCAAACGACGGACTGATTTTTCGTATAATCCCTGCTTCGGCAAGAGCTTTAGTTCTTCTTACCGCTTCTTCGCCAGTAATGCCCAGCATTTCACCAAGTGCTTTGAACGGCTGCTCGCACAAAGGAAAATCATCTTGAATTATATTAAGCAACCGCTTGTCTATGCTGTCCATACTTATTTGCTCTTTTCTCTGGCGCCGCGATAATATTCAGGTGTGTATATGCAGAAAGGCTCTTCGGCAAGATAATCGCCTGTGTAGGCATAAGCGCGTGCTCTGCATCCCATGCATACTCTTCTGTATTCACAAACACCGCACTTGCCTCTTAGATTGTCTTCGTCTCGAAGCAGTCGAAAAACCTCTGCAGTTTTCCATATTTCTACAAAGCTCTTTTCTCTAATATTCCCCGCAGAAACTGGAAGATAACCACACGGATAGACATCGCCTTTATACGAGACAAAGCATACGGATGTCCCACCCAAACACCCTTTCGCGCCGGTAGTTTCTGAATTATTTTTCGCCCGCTGACGGATGATTCGCTGATAATGTGGCGCGCAGGTTGCCTTGAGTTCAATCTGTGAGTCTTTCGAACGGTCATAGATCCAATTGAGCACTTGTTCGTAATCTCTCGGCTCAATCATCTCTTCGTCCGCTATTTCTTTGCCGCAGCCTGTTGGCACCAGCAGAAAAATATGCAGAGCAGCCGCGTCGGATGTTTTTGCCATCTCTAGTATCCTGGGGATCTCTTCTAAATTGTGTTTTGATACAGTTGTATTGATTTGAAACGGCACACCTGCAGATTTCAGATGTTCAATTCCCTGCCATGCGCGCTCGAACGCGCCTTCAACTTTTCTGAAAGCGTCATGTGATTTGGCATCGGCTCCGTCTATGCTCACGCTTACGCGCTTTATTCCTGATTCGGCGATTTTCTCTGCTGTCGGCTGTGTGATAAGTGTGCCATTTGTAGCAAGCAGAACTCGAAGCCCTCTGCTGCTGCCGTAACTTGCTATTTCGAATATGTCTGGCCTGACTAGCGGCTCGCCGCCGCTAAGTACCAGCGCAGGAGACTCGAATGACGCCAGCTCGTTTATCAGTGCAAAAGCTTCATCAAGCCTTAGTTCATCCGGCGATAGTGTGTCTGCAGGACGCGCGCGGCAGTGAATGCATTTCAGATTGCATGCATTGGTTGTTTCCCAGAATACCAGCTTTGGACTGAAGTTTGAGTAATCGCTTTTCATTGTCGGCAGCCCGGTGTTTTTATTTGTATGCCCTCGAACTGTTCCATAGACTATATTCATTGTGTCATATATTGCAGAAATTGACCAGAATAATTGCGCGCAGCGTATTGTTTATTGACGCTATGCGGCAGTATAATCGAGGCACGCCGACTGAATGCATCCGGTCGAGACTAAGCTGTATTGTATGACGACTGCATTTGTATCTCTTCAGCCTGCTCATCAGCCGACGAGAATAATTAGTATGGGAGGAATCGTATGGCAATGCGCAGATTTGGTGTGGCGATAGTTTTGTCCGTCATATTGATGGCTGCGTTTGCGGCAGGCTTATCTGCTGCAAAGAGAGGCATAAGCGTCGGTGAATGGTTGAGTGTTCCTTTCTCAGACGCCAGTTTCGCAAAGAGATGGGGTTATGGCGAGACTAACGGTGCGCGTAATGTTATATCTGCTGATCGTGCTCAGCAGAGAAACGGGAAGCCTACTCTTCGGCTGGATACCAACTCAGGTTTTGACTGTTGGGTTTACTTTCCAAATACCAAAGACTGGGACATTGATTTGTCCAAAGCGAAAGTGATGCGAGGATACCTCCGAAGTGAGAATAAGAATGGGTGGGGAGGCGATCCGTGGATTATATTTGTTGATATGGCAGGAAGAAAAGCTCGATTTGATGGGCTTAAGCAGCGCCTTTATGATGCGCTCAATGATTGGACTGAGATTGTGGTGCCTGTGGGTGCGGATTTGGATGCCAAGTGTGCTGAGTATGGCTGGAAAGCTCAAATTAGTCCTGGGTTTGATTGGAAACATATTTCTTGTGTTCAGATTCATCAGGATACTGATGGGTCTGGCTATACGATGTGGTATAGTGGGTTCGAGTTTATAGACTATGCTGGCAGAACTATCAAATGGTGGCTTTCATCCATTAATAAGCCGGATCTGTCAGTTACATACGCCGAGCAGGTGCCGCAGTATAAGCGATATATCGCCTCTGAACCCGATCCAAATTACAACATTCCTGAGCTCGTCGGCAGCGCAGCAACTGAAAAGCATTGGCCTAACGAAGGCGAGCAGATAAAATACTTGGTTCATATAAAGAACGCAGGATTTGCGCGCTCTAAACCTACGGATTTTGTGTGTATGATTGACGGTAAGGTTGTAAAGAAAGCCAGCCTGCCGGCGCTTGCTCCGCATCAAGTAACCACAATAGTTGTGAATTGGAAATGGAAACAGGGTCCGTATCAATTCGCCGCATCAGTGGATACAAAAAATAAGTTGGACGAAATTACCAAAAAGAACAACACGCTTCGGTTTAAGACCGATGCGTATGTGCTTGCGGCGGTTTGCGAAAAGAGTATAGTTGCGCCGATAGAGCAGGTGAATAATTGGTATGGGTCGTTTTGCTTTGAAGACTGGATGCGCGGTGCAACTATAGACCAGTTGAACTCTTTGTTTAAGCGCTGCAAGTATGATTTTGCGCCAAACGGAGCCGAAGTTAGTGTGCGGTTGGGCAAGATATTCTTGGTTGACGAACTGCCGGATGACGGCGCAAAGATAGGCGAAATTGACAAAGGACTTGGGTTGTATATATTTGACGGTGTGTGGCATTATCCGCTACGTGCTATACACGAATGGTGTGATCTTGCCAACGATTTTGACTGGGCGCTAAACCATGAGCTTTCACATCAGCTTGGGATTATAGATGACTACCAGTATGATATGGGTCCTGATAGCAACCTAGTCAATCACAAGGCTTATGATCGCGGTCCTGGCGGCATAATGGGCGGTGGACAGGTAGGCGACAATGTATATCCGGCTTATGCTGATGTTGATATAGCTGGATTTAATCTCACAAAGGGACACCGCAGAGGGTTTTTCGGCGAATACCTTTACTGCATACCTTATAAAAACACGTTGGTGCTTTCAATAGACGGCAGGCCGCTTGCTGATAAAGATATAGAGATTTATCAGAAAAGCATGTACACTGGCAAGATCGAGGCGCCGCCGGTTTTTACTGGCAAAACTGATGCTGAAGGAAGATTTCCTCTTGCCAATCGTCCTGTGCCGAAGGATTTTACTACTGCAACTGGCTGTACGCTTCATGCTAACCCGTGGGGGTATCCGGATGTTGTGGGTAGGAATGGACTGTTTCTTATTAGAACGCAGGTGGATGGCAAATGGTATTATGGGTTTATAGACATAGGGCGGTTTGTATGTGAGTATGCTCGTGGACATAAGGACAACGCTGTGTATAGTGTGAAGCTGATGCCTGAGTAACACAGCTTTACCTTGTTATAGAAAACTTGTTATAGAAAATCTATTTAGTCTGCAGCCGGCTGGTGTGCCCGCCGGCTGCTTTGCTTTTCGCATATCAAAGATTTTCGCCGAAAATGCATTTGTGTTGTCGGATGGGCGATAAGAAGCTAATTTAACTCGACTGGTGCGATAATGTGCAGGCATTCTGCATTTTGAATCTTTCAAGATGGGCTGCGGCGAGACCAATGTAGCCCAGAGTTTGTTTACAAAAAATTCACAAAAAATTACTTCTTTGGACTCTACTTTTTTCCGCTTTTGCTGCCTTGTAATTATGGAGAACAGATTTTGTAGTCTTGTCCGTAAGCCAAAATATTTTTATATGCAAAAACGAACTGTTTTTGAACGTGGGCTGAGAAGGATTCGTTTTTACTAAAAACGGAGCGTTCATTCTCAGAAAACGAAAACAAATTGCACAAACTGGTGGTGGTTATACTGATATAATTGAGAAAGTGTATAATATGAAAGCTGTTTGGTGGTTGGCAAGATGTTCGAAGTATGTGTAGAAGAGAAATTCGATGCTGCGCACTGCCTGCGTGGCTACCCGGGTAACTGCGAGAGACTGCATGGTCATACCTACCGTGTTCAGGTGCGTCTGCGCGTGTCTGAACTTGATGGGTTTGGGATGGCGATAGACTTTCGCGAAGTCCGAACAGCGCTTAAAGAACTGCTCGAGCAGTTCGACCATTCTTATCTGAATGATCTCCCTGAGTTTGCAGATAAAAACCCGAGTGCCGAAAATATTGCAAAGGCTATGTACAAAGCGTTGAAAGAACGCTTCGACGCAGCGATGTATATGGTTACGGTTTGGGAGACAGATTCGTCGTCGGCTAGCTATTGGGAAGAATAATGGCAGGTTGGTGAAGTATGTCTGCAGCGAGCGCTTTTGTTCATGAAATATTCGCTTCTATACAGGGGGAGGGGATATATGTTGGCAAACCGCAGGTTTTTGTGCGATTTGCCGGCTGCAACCTCTCATGTGAATACTGCGATACTCCCGCGTCTCTGGAAGCCGAGCCTGCATTCTGCTCAGTGGAACAAAACCCAGGCTGCGGCGATTTTGCCTTTATGCAGAACCCTATGGCTGCTCATGATATTGTTGAGGCGGTTGAGCAGTTGTCGATTTCTCGTGATGTGAGCATTACCGGCGGTGAGCCGCTTATGCAGGCAGGGTTTTTGGCAAAGCTGCTTCCTATGCTTAGATCGAAGGGGTTTCGAATACATCTTGAGACAAACGGCACTATGCCGGAAGAGATGGCTGGACTTGCCGGGTTTATTGATGTGGTGGCGATGGACTTCAAGCTGCCTTCGGCTTCGGGTGGTGTGGATTGTTTCGATCTACATGAGAAGTTTTTGCGCTCGGTGGTTGGCGCAAAGGTGTTTGTGAAGATGGTTGTAACTTCGGATGTTACTGATGATGAGATAAGGCATGCTGTGAAGATTATATTGGATTCGGGTAAGAATGTGCCTTTTGTGATTCAGCCTGTGAGTGTAACCGCAGAAGGGATAAAACCGCCGACGCTTGCCAGACTGCTTGAGATATTCTTGGCTGCGTCTGAGCGTCTTGAAGATGTTCGCATAATGCCGCAGATGCACAGGTTTATGGCGATTAGATAGCCTTTTTATCTGCTTGGCTGTTTTTTCATTGCGTAAAAAGCCCAAACAGCGATAAACACTGCCGATGCGATTAATAACCTTCGAACCTCAAGCGCCGCCGCTCTTTCTCCGCCGTGGCGAAGATGAGATATTCCAGAGACAATAAACGAGACTGAAAGCAGTGCCGCAGCCGCCTGAACTATGAGTGTGCGATTCCGGCGTGTTGAAACCGCCGCTGTATAGGCGGATATAGTAAGCCCTGCTAACCCAAAAGCGATTAGCCAGCCCGGTGCGCCGAATTTAAACCCGAGCCATATACATATTGCAGCTATTGGTGATATATTCAAAAAGCGTCTTTTGGTGATAGCTTTCTCTTTCTTGTAATGATTTTTACGCTTTGCTATTGGCTTATTTAGAAAACCAGAACCCAAATATGCAGTACCTCGTCAGCTAATGTTTTCATCTCTAATTGAAGCGGCGGCTTCACGCGCTGTTCTACCGTCTGGCAGTATAAGTTCAGGTGCTATTTCTGCAAGCGGCAGAAGCACAAATGCTCGTTCCATAATTCTTGGATGGGGAACCTGAAGCCCATCTTCGTTTATATGTTCGTTGTTGTAGAGCAGCAGGTCAAGGTCAATAACCCGTGGGCCCCATCGAACCTCTCGCGTGCGGCCCATTTGGTTTTCTATAGCTAAAAGCGTGTTCAGCAGCTCGCGGGGGGTGAGATTTGTGTATAACTCAGCAGCGGCATTTATGAAATTCGGCTGCTCCGTATATCCCACTGGAGCAGTTTCGACCAGAGACGAAACCGCGCTTACCTCTATATTTTCGTTCGAATTAAGCAGATCGAGCGCGCGTTTTATGTTGGCTTGCCTATTGCCGATATTTGAACCGATGCCTATATATGCTTTCGCGCGTCTGCTGCTCACGGCTGTTCCTGCTGTGCAAGCGCTATGCCGCCCATTACTCCGGCGTCGTCGCCGAGAGCCGGCGGAACAACTCTGCACACTCTGCGTGATTGAGTGAGAGCCAGTGCGTTAACGGTTCTCATCATCGGTTCCCAGAGCACATTTCCAGCTTGCGAGATGCCGCCGCCGACGATCACCATCTCTGGGTTCAGCAGATTGATAACGTTGGCAACCCCAATACCTACGTAGTAGCCGGTTTCAGCCATAGTCTCGACCGCTACAGGATCTCCGTCTTGTGCGGCTTTTGCAATTGATGCTGGCGTAGCATTCCAGTGCGGCCAATCTGCGTCTTCGATGAGAGAGCTTTCTCGACCCTGCTGTATTTTGCGAGCCGCGCGCTGTATAATCGCGTCTCTGTTTGCAAGAGCTTCCAAACAGCCGCGTCTGCCGCAGCCGCAGATCGGTCCATCTGGTAGAACGATTGTGTGCCCTATCTCCGCCGCTGCGTCATTGGCTCCAAGCCATAGTTTTCCGCCAATAACTATGCCGCCGCCTATTCCAGTGCCCAGCGTGATCATCACCAGCGAGTCAACATCGCGTCCTGCGCCAAATGTAAATTCTCCAAGCGCGGCGATGTTTGCGTCGTTGCCCATAAACACCGGGAAGCCCAGAGCTTCGCGTATAGGCTGCAGTAGCTGTACGCCATGCCAATCTTTGAAATTAGGCGACCAGTGTACGATACCGTTTTTTGAGTCGTGCCATCCCGGCACACCCATCCCGGCTGCCTTCACCTGCTTTTCGGTTATTCCTGCAGAGCTGAGCGCGTCACGTATAGCCGATATTATGCTAGCTATTGTAATCTCTAGCCCTTCCATCGCAAGTGAAGGCGCTCTGCCATCGCCAATTATCTTTCCGTTGGCATCTGCTGCCGCAGCGCGTACATTGGTGCCTCCAAGGTCAACTCCTACCAGATATGGCTTATCGTTAGTCAATCGTACACCTCTTATAATCTTGCTTGAGACTAATATATCCCTGCAGGCGATTAGGTGTCAACGGGACAGATTTCTTGCTTATGCTCGTGTGGTATAATTGCTGGGCAGTTGAGCCTGCATTATTGCTGAGGAGATCTGATTTGGCAGAGATATTACCATTTCGCGGCATACGTTACAACGTTGAACAGGTAAATCTGGACGATGTAACCAGTCCGCCTTACGACGTCATATCTCCATCTGAGCTTGAATATTTTCTGAATCGGCACCCCAAAAACATAGTTCGGCTGATTTTGGGCAAAGAATATCCGACGGATGACGAGACTAACAACCGTTACACGCGCGCAAGGTCATGGCTTAATGAATGGCTGGCGGATGGAACGCTTATGTTGGAATCTAAGCCATGTGTTTATGCCTACGAGCAGAGGTTTGAGTTTTGGGGCGGCATGCGTGTTGTTCGGGGGTTTACGGCGCTTGTGAAGCTGCATCCTTGGGAAGACAAGGTAATTTTGCCTCATGAATATACTCTTGCCAAGCCGAAGCCGCACTTAGGCTCGGTTATTAGAGCCACAAATGCAAACTTGGATTCGGTTTATGGTCTGTATCCGGACGAGAATGCTCAGGCAGCTTCACTTCTTGCGCAGATTTATAAAAATGTTCCGGATGCTCAGGCGCATGATCGTCAGGGAGTGAAGCATTCAATCTGGGTTGTGGATGATCAGAGTTTGATTGATGATCTTGTTGACTTATTTAAGGATAAACAGATAGTAATCGCGGACGGGCACCATCGTTATGAGACAAGTTTGGCGTATCGTGACGAGATGCGGGGTTTGGCTGCCGGCGATAATTTTAATCCTTACGATTATGTGATGATGACTTTTGCCGATATTGATTCGCCTGGGCTTGTTATGCTGCCGACTCACAGGATGGTGCGAGGTGTGCCTGAAGATAGAATAGAGAGGCTGATTGAAAATCTTTCTGATGAGTTTTTTGTATTTGATGTTTCTCCTGCTGATTTGCTTGAGCAGACATCGAAACTGCCAAACGCTGTTGGGATATGCACTAAATATTTTTCTGCGGTAGTTGTTCGCAAGGACAATCCGGAATCGGTGGAGTCTTTGGGGGTGCTTACTCTGCATGACAAAATACTAAAGGATGCGGTGGGCATAGGTGGCGAAGGGCTGCGACTAGAGGATCATGTATTTTATACAAGGGATGCGGATGAGGCGATAAAGTCGGTCGAGAATGGTGAGTGTCAGGCGGCGTTTATTCTTCAGAGGTTTGAGCTTGCAAAGATGCTCGAAGCGGCGCGGATGGGCATTCGGCTGCCTCAGAAGTCTACTTATTTCTACCCGAAGCTGCTTTCGGGGATGGTGATGCGGATAATTGAGTAGTGGATATGGCTGTAAAGAGATTTTCGACAGGTAATGAATATGTGGCTCTGCCTGATGTGGTAAGGTCTAACTGCGGCGTGCATAGCATCAGCTTTGTTCATATGCTGTATCGGTCAGCGGTTGAGCTTTGTGGTACGGATGGAGAGCCTTTTTTGGCGCCTTTTATAGGGTTTGGTGGAGAGATGGTTGATCTGTCGCGTGCAGAATGGCGGCTGGAGCATTACTGGATACCGACTTTTTCTGTGGAAGACGACAGGATAAAGGTCTTTTCGCGCATATATGCGCCTCTTGGGCACAGAGGTTTTATATGGTCAATTGAGATAGAATCAAAATTCGAAGGGCAGCAGTCTGTTGAGGTTGGTTGGAAGGGCTGCTGGAGGGATACTTACCACTGCGCGAGTGTCTCCAAACAGATGAGAGGAGAAAGGTTCGGGAGTCTAAGCGCTAGATATGCCGGAGTTCCAGTGGTTGAGTTTAAAGGGGCTGCGCCGCTTTTCGCTGTTGCGTTTTTCCCTTCGGAGCGTATGGAAGTGGAGATAGAATCAGAAGCCGAGCCAAGTAGGAAGATCAAAGATGTAGCGGATGGACAGACTGCCGCAAGTGATGGTCAAGCGATACGGTATTTAATGCGCAGGGATATTGTTTTGAATAGAGGCGAGAAGGCTTCACTTTATCTTTGCGTTGGTTTGGGGTTGGAAGAAGTGTCGGCAGTTACTTCGGCGGCAGATTTTATGGGGCATGGGACTGAGGCGCTTTATACACAGTTATCATCTTGGCTTGCGTCTCACAGATTGACATCTGGCGAAGATGCTCTTGAGCGTGTGTTGGACGTAAACTCATTTTACGGTTATTTTTACAGTCAGGCGTTGGCGATAGATACCGAGGAGCTTGTAGTGCTTACGGCTAGAAGCCGAAGGCATGGCGTTACTGCGGCATATAGCGATTATGAGGCTATGCTTTGGAGCTTTCCTGCAATCTTGCAGATAGATCCAGCTCAAGCGCGGCGTGTGCTCGAGTATGCTTTTCGCAGGCAGATTGGAAATGTCGGCGTGCGCACACGGTTTGTTGATGGAGTGGTCTTGGAGCCGGGGTTTTCGCTTGGGTGTCTTTGCGCACCTATTAGAGCACTGGCGATGTATGTACGTGCGACAAGGGATATTTCTATTTCTTACGACCGGGGTGTGCAAGCTGGCGTTAACAAGATAATGCAAATTCTGATGTCGCGCAAACATCATGATACTGCTTTGTTTAGCACTATGCTGCTGCCCAATGGCGAACTTGCTCCATATCCCTACATAACATTCGATAATGTGCTTGTGTGGCGGTGTTTGAACGATTTGTCTTGGATGTATGAGCTTATAAGGGATCTTGATCGAAGCGAGGAGAATAAGAGCTTAGCCGATCAGGTAAAAAAAGCGGTGATGGAACATTGTGTTGTGGAAGGTTCGTTTGGGCGGATGTTTGCCTATGGAGTAGATTTGAACGGCTCATATCAGTTGGGAGATTGTAAGCAGAGCAGTCTTGAGCTTTTATCTTGGTTTGGGTTTTGTGAAGCTGATGATCCGGTGTATAAGAATACTTTGGAATGGATTCGTTCGCTTGAAAGTGATAGATCTGAAGGTCTTTCTGTTGTGAGCATTGTGAATGGACTTCTGAGTGATAGGAAAGAAGAGTCCATTAGGCTGTTGGAAGGTGCAGGATTGGACGATGGCATTGCGTGCGAGTCTGTTGATGGTGAGACAGGCGAGGTTATCGAAGGGCATGCTTATGCAACCTGCGCGGGTTATCTTGCATACGCGCTTGGGAGCGCTCTTGGCGCGAAGTTGATGGGGCCTGAGCCTGAGCCAAGCGATCGTCTCTATCAACCGCCGCCGCCAGAGATAAGAGACAGGCTCCAGCCGGAAGTAAAATGAATTTATTTTAGGGATTTAGCGTATTGTGAGATAATTTTCGAGATTTTATATTGCAAATTGTGTTAATTAGGGTATAATATGCATGACTTCTGAGCGGCGGCTCGGCGGCGGTCGATCTGCTGAGCAGCTCGGACTAAAGGAATCAGAGAATCGGAAGGTAAAGACGTCCCGTAAAGGTACACTAGCCGACCCCCAATTCTGAAAGTAGTCCGACAAGTTCAGTTAGTCTGCAAATTGCATAAACGTATATGGGGGATAAGCAAGGTGCCCGAAGACAAGACACTTCAGTGCCGCGACTGCGGCGAAGAGTTCGTCTTTACCGCTGGTGAGCAGGAGTTCTTCAGCCAGAGAGGCTTCAGCGAGCCTATAAGGTGCAAGTCATGTCGAGACGCTCGCAAGGCGGAAAAAGCTAACCGGAATTCGTCTGGTGGGTTCGGCGGACGCGGCGGCAGAGATCGCTGGTAAGCCTAAGTAGATGAACTAGAGAATAAAAAGAGGGGGCGTTAAAGCTCCCTCTTTTTGTGTACGGTTTTTGATTAGTAATGGCGGATGTTTTTGTTGATGCAATGAGGTTTAGTTGTTTGTCTGTGTAAAAAAACGCCCCGCGCTTGGCGCGGGGCGTTTTTAGTTAACTACCGATTGGCAGCGACTCTACATAGGCAAGACGCTGTATTCAAGCGGTATTGGTATATAGGCGCCAATGTTGTTAGGATCGGGCTTCTCAAACCGAAGCGCGAATCCCCAACCGCCGCCCATATCGTTGGACTTGAATATCACGCGGTTCCAACCTGCGCTCAGCGTGAGAGCGTTTAGGCCGTCGTCATAGCTGACAGCTTCGCCGCCGCTGAAGCCGAGTCGTGTCGCCGCCCAGTTGTCGCCGACATAGATCTTGCAGCCATCATCATGGGCGACCCAGATCTGGATTCCATCAAGCTCGGTGTATGCCTGATCGGGCTTGACCCAAACGACTGCGTAGGCGACTCTCTGGTTGAAAGGCGATGCTACGAATGGGAAGGAGTTGAACTCAAATCCTCCACCCCAATCGGCGCCGGTCTTTATGAACCATTTGCCGCCGTTAGGGCCAACATCGCCGGGTACAGGAGCTATGTTAGGCTCGCCTGCAAAGAATGGCTCGGCGAGGTTGTACTGCTCCCACATATCGTTGCTCCAGCCGCTCTGCTGTGCTACACAGTAGGCGCCCTGGAAGTCCCAACTCTTCAGCCAGCCCTGGCTGCTTACGATACCTGAGAAGAACTCAGGAGTCGTAGCCCAGATGACCGGCACACCGCCGCTTTCACGTCCGATGACGCCGACAACTGTTACGAAGTCGCCGTCTTTCGGCAGAGCCCAACCGCTCACAACCTTGTAGCCCATGCCAGCAGGCTGGGTTCCATCGTTGATGTAGAAGAACCCACCGTTCGGATCGGTTCCAAAGACGGTTCCATAGACCTTGACCAGCATGCCAGCGGTCATGTCAAGCGGTATAGATCTGTTGTTGATGCCAAGCGGTGCGACAGGCGCAGATGTAACCATATCGGCTACGGTTGTCGCCTGTATTGCGCGCTCGCCATCGGCGGTTGTGGTCATAGTTCCGGCAACGTATACCTTCTTGCCAACAGCTGGTTTAGTGCCGGTGATGACACGGATGCCGGAAGCGCGGCCAGGGTCTTCGATATAGATCGAGTCGCCAGGTACGACGCCGCCGTTAGCCGTTACAACTTTGCCCATCAGTCCGACAGGGCTGGTATCAGGCAGAGCTTTGGCGCTGCCGATTGCGTTGTCGGCAGGATTAACGGCACCTGTAGTAGCG
>Ga0207433_10012653_pt1 | contig 12584 bp, 12 predicted proteins | sample YelNatPaOPGAMG01_FD_187559 | JGI IMG/M metagenome (GOLD analysis project Ga0207433, IMG submission 187559) | Hot spring thermophilic microbial communities from Obsidian Pool, Yellowstone National Park, USA - OP-RAMG-01 (SPAdes) (version 3) | ecosystem: Environmental > Aquatic > Thermal springs...
TTTAAAAGCAGATTATCTAAATTATACGAAAAAGTATCTAATCAAAGAATAGATTATATACACAGAACTTCCTTAAGAGCGGTAATCGATAGCCAAGTTATTGTCCTTGAGGATTTAAATATTAAGGAAATGGTTAAAAACTGGCATTTATCCAAAAGCATATCCGATGTATCATGGGGTATTTTTACAGACCAATTAAAGTATAAGGCAGGTTGGTACGGAAGAAATATCTTTAAAGTCGACAGGTTCTATCCGTCGTCTAAAATCTGTTCTACCCCGGGATGTGATTATATCAATCAAAATCTAAAACTTTCGGATAGATTTTGGACTTGCCCTGTTTGTCATACAACTCACGATAGAGATATAAACGCCAGTATTAACTTATTCCTTGAAGGGTTAAAGGTAAGGCGGGTATCGCCTGAACCGGCATTAATGCCAACGCCTGCGGAGTATGCTCCGGCGGGTATCCAGAATATCGGATACAGCTGCCATACAATGAAACAGGAAGCCTATCAATTTATTGATAGGTAGTTCACTGATAACGATAAAAGATAATAATTATATTCAATCTATGAAATTGCTAAATGCAATTACCGACGATACTGCGGGTTTTATATTCATATCGTCGATTTTACAATATTTTGTCGGCAAAAAGCATTTTGACAAAATTACATTTGATATTAAAAATCATAAAGACGGCTTTACTGTAGCATATCATTTGTGTTTTACCTCTATATTTGAAAATCAAAAAAGATACCTTAAAATAGCTACTGAGGAGTGCCATATCTTGCTAAACGGCAATTGCGATATATATAAGGTTCAGGGCATTCCCGCATTTAAGCCACAGGATTATACAATTAACGAGTTCAAAACTAAAGTTTGGTTAGATACCATTAATAAATGCAAAATTTTATAATTATGGAAATTACTATCATAACATTTATTCATAGCGTATTCCTTGCTTCAATACCTATTCTTGTTGGAATCAATATATTTGGAACTTTACCGATATATATAGATTTTATCAAGCATTCTGACGCTCTTGAGGAAAAGCATATACGGAAAAATTCTCTTATCACTGCTTTTACGGTAGGTTTAGGTTTTTTATTTTTAGGAAAACTTGTTTTCTTATTTATGGGTATTTCAATTGACGACTTTGAAATAGCAGGAGGAATTTTATTATTTATAATATCTATAAAAAATCTGGTATCAGAAAAAGAGGAATTTAAAAAATCTTTAAATCACGCAGATTTAGGCGTAGTGCCTATCGGAGTTCCATTAATAGTCGGACCCGGAGTCTTAACAACTCTTTTGATATTAGTTGGAATTTACGGGTATATTATTGTAATGATAGCTTTTTTTATTAATATTTTGATAGTTTATTTTGTTTTAAAAAACACTCGCTTTTTAATAAAGATACTCGGAAAAAAAGGGTCAAACGCCGCAGGAAAAATAGCGGCATTGCTTTTCGCCGCATATGCGATAATGATGGTCAGAAAAGGCGTTGCAAATACAATATTGTATTATTTAAAAATGCATTAAAAGGATGAATTATGGATGACAAAAACGAGATAACTATATATACCGAAACTCCGATTACTAAAAACGGCAGAAAGACGGAGTTAGTTCGGACGGATTTAAAAACTAATAATTATTATGAGAACGAATCTATCGTCTTTTTTACGACCGCTCAGATTAAAACGCTTATAGACGGAATAGAGAAACCTTTTCATAAATTAGCTGTTCTATTATTATATGAGACCGGAGCCAGAGTAGAGGAGGTCAGGGCTTTAAGGTTTAGCGATATAGATATGTCAAACGGACGGATTAAGGTTCTAACGCTTAAACAGAGAAAAAAGAACAAGGTTTATAGGTATCTCAAAATATCCGATAAATTGTTGTCTTTAATTCTTAATCATAGAGTTGTCAATAAACTGTCGGACGATGATTTTATTTTATCTAAAGCGCATAGCAAAGATGCTATGACAAGAAAAGGAATAAGCCGTATGCTTAAGGCTTATGTTATTAAGCTATTAGGACAAAGTAATATTGACAAAGCGCATCCGCACGCCTTAAGACATACAAGAGCCGTCCATTTGTTAGACTCTGGTATGAATATAATGTTATTAAAAAACTTTTTAGGGCATGCTAATATCATTAATACGCTTATTTACCTCAAATATAGCAATAAAGATATGGCGGAAGCCGTTGACAGAGCAAATAACGGATATTAGGAGGCTTAAAATGAATAAGAATAAGCAAACAAGCGATAAATCTAAATCAGAAAGAACGATTTATAGAAATCTTTTTGAAAGGATTAAACCTAACGAAAAAGGAAAAATTAAAGAAAAGATAGACAAAAAAGAAATAAATTCACTGCGATATTTTAACGATTAATAAAAAAGACTTGACATTCTTTTATACGAATGATATAATCAAATTAATTGATTATAAGGAGGTCTTTAATGAATGGAAATTCACTGAATAGAAATTTATTTAGAAGCATTGTGGTTGATGAAAAACGAAAAAAAAGAAAATACAGACAAAAAAGAGACTATATTACAAAGATAAAATCTATAACTAAAGACTTACCGATATGGAATATAGTAAAAACGCTTTTATTGTCTTTAATCATAACGCTTATTTTGTCATTACTAATGTTTTATTTTTTTAATGATAACTCTTTATATCTGATAGTTAAAATTATGCCATACATATTGACAGGCTTTGGAATTGCTTATTTAACGTTTATAATGATAATGACATTGTTTTTACCGCCTATATTGAATAAAAAGCAATGGTATGAAGCGGTTCGGAATACAAAAACATTTAGAATGATTAAAAAGACCTTTGCTCTGTCTATTGCTTTTGATATGTCCTGTATTGCTACAGGTATAGCTTGGTTTATTACAGTGTGGATGAGCAAAATAGTCTGGAAAAGAGATGTTTTACTTTTAGATGTTAAGCTCATTCTGTTTGTGAGTATTTTTATGTTGGCATATGCTACTTTTTGGGTGATTTTAAATATAGAAATATTAAAAGCTATGCTAACTGAATAACAAAGGAGGTTTAAGATGACTGAGAAAATTATAGAAAAGTATGTTAAGCAGTATGAAAGAGATGTAGAAGAGTTAAAGACAATAGATGGGTTTATAGAAGCTTACCAATATACACTAAATTCAAATGATTTTATGGAGTCAGAGTGCGATATAGAGGAATTAGAGAATAGAATAGATGATAATTTTTTATATTTCTATAAGTATAATTATCCTGATAACATTAAAGCTCTTGAGGAATATTTTAATACAAAAATAACAAAGTTAATGTTTACGAGATACATATATGATGAGCTACATAATTATGATGGCGATGCGTGGTGTGATTGCGTTGTGATAAAAGAAGATAAGGCAAAAACTATACTTATTGATATAACGCATAACTATACTTGGGATCTGATTAAAGACAGTATTAAAGGCAATAAGAATATGATTTCAATAGATAATATAACCAACGAGACTATTAAGCATATTCTTATAGAAATATCTAATAGTTATCCTTATGAGAGAAAAGATATTTACGATGAAATTAGCTGTATTTGACATACTCCCCATGCCTAAAGGCAGGGGATTCCGGTATCAACGGCAACTGCGGACGATGTCCGTCTTACATTGCCTACTCCGAGAGAAGATGTCCCTTCTCTATAAAAAAAATGGACTTTAGGGAATTAATTTTACCTGCGAACCCATAGACTTCGCAGAACCTCATATTAATTATCAAAGAACAGTATATATATTATACAAAATTATGAGAAAAAAAGCAAATCAAAAAACTTATTGCCTTATATCTCCATTGCTAAAGCAAGGGGCTTTACGGCAATTAGCGGTAAAAGAAAGCAAAGAAAACAATCAAGAAAAGGACAAATATAATCAAAATATGCGAGGTTAAAAGTGATTTTGAAAAAATGTTAATCCAGTAATACAAAGCTATCTAATATATGCGAGGTTAAAAGTAAAACTCCAGTCCTTTAGAATGCGAACATAAGTAATACAAAGCTATCGAAATATGCGAGGTTAAAAGACAAATGTAAAACATCGAGGTATTATATAAGTAATACAAAGCTATCGAAATATGCGAGGTTAAAAGGAATAAATATCAGAAAAATATCTGTATTTAGTAATACAAAGCTATCGAAATATGCGAGGTTAAAAGCTTTATGAGTTATTTGATTCTGTTAAAGACGTAATACAAAGCTATCGAAATATGCGAGGTTAAAAGTTGGGCGGACAGCTCTATTCTTACAAATGGGGTAATACAAAGCTATCGAAATATGCGAGGTTAAAAGGTATCAACGGCAAACATATGGTTTATAAGCGTTCTGCCGTATTTGATTAAGAAAAAAAGGAGCGAAAAAGCTCAGAAAACTAAAAAAATAACCATTTTTTTAAAGGAGGCTGTAATGGAAATCAAAGTTGCATTAACTAATAACTTAACGGGATTTAACGCCAGAGATATTAGGAACTTTATCGGTTCTATCGCAGATGAGGAGCATAAAGACTTTTTTATGTATCATGGGAATGGGTTATCACCTGTTATCTATAGTAAGCCATTCCGTAATATGTTTGATATTATTTTTACTAAGACAAACGAAGAATCTATGAAAGCGATAAACAGTATTAAGGCTAAATTAGAAAGCGGACAAGTTAATGTTTTTGGCGAGCGTATTAAGAATATAACCATTGACTATACAGATTACGACCCTATTCCCATTAAAGAAACCGCATTCTATAAACTTGTTACTCCGCTTGTTTTGGCGGTCAATAATACGGAATTTAAAATTCTTTATAATGTATCAAAGAAAAAAGACAAGACCGATTTTATAAGATTTATCACAAGGCAAATAATCAGCAGTTTAAACTATCAGATAAAAGAATATGCGGGACAAAGCATATCGTTAGCTAACGATTTAAGAATTAAGGTTTTAAGTAATTCAGAGCTTAAATTCAGAAATATCAAGTATAAGGACGGAGTAATAGTTCCCGCTATAAATATGAGATTTGCGTCTAATTATAGATTGCCTGAATTTGTCGGATATAAAATAGGATTAGGCTACGGCAGGTTAGTTAATGCATTTTAAATGAGGATGCAAAAATGATTAAATACTTGCAAAACATTAAAAACGACATTAAAAAAGTAATTAAAAATCTTGAAAAACTAAACGACTTAGAGGCTTTAGACGGTATTGACGATGAGATCGGCGAGTTAGAACTCGTTCTTAAAAATATCAGCAATGTAATCGATAAAAAAGAAGTTAAGATTTACAAAAAAATGTCAAAAGAAAAACTTGCAAAAGAATATGGCATAAAAGGAATATGCGACGAACATGGCAAGCCATATTCTTTGGACGATAAAAACGCTTATACCGTAATCGAAACAATCGACATTTCTAATATAAAATTTACTCAGCTTGCAGACGTTCATTTGCTTATTTATTATAAAGATTATTTCCATTACAAATTTGAAGAGCAAGAATGGGACAGGCGGTAACATTATAGTAATTAAATGCAAAGATTACGAGCTTGAAAATTGGAATATGGACCATTGCTAAATCTAAAATAAGGAGACCACATGCAGAATCTAAAAATAACATTTGAATTAGACGAACCTATAATATTAAACAGATACTCTACGATTGATTCTATCTTGCTTGACGCATACTTTAAGCGGTTAAGAAAGCAGGGCAAAATTGCGGAGTTTGTAAAAACGCAGGATTATTTGACCGAAATATCTAAATTTATAAAGGTTGAGAATAATACAATATCGGGTTCTGTTTGGTATGTTCCTGAATACACAAAAGCCGTCCCGACTAACTTACAAATTCATAAGGTTACGCAACCTGAAAGGATTATCAAATATAATAGGCTTTTCGGCTCCGATACTACTCCGAGTAAAGTAGAAAACAGCGGAACAGGAGAGTTTAAAGCGTTTAAATTCGGGATAGAATCTCTTGTTTTAAGTTCTATATACTTTTATATCGCAGGAGATAAAGATGTAATAATAGATTTGTTAAATGATGTTAATTATTTAGGCAAAAAAATCTCTTACGGAAAGGGATACATTAAGAGCAAGATAATAGAGCCTATACCTGACGATAAGAGCTTCTTATTAAATGAGACCACGCCCGCCAAACCTCTATCTTGCCAAGATTGGAATGTTAAAACTCATAAGGTTATGTTTTATTCTCAGTATCCGCCCTACTGGTCTAAAGATAAAGTCGCATGCTATATGCCGTCCGCTTCGCTTAAAGAACATACCGATAATACATACGCAAACGGACAATATAGTAGTATGCCTGATGCAGAGTTTATAAGTCCTACTAAATTTGCTTACGGATTATTATCTCATAAACTTAAGGTTAGAGATGATATGGAATATAACGATACAGGCACTTGCGCTATGTGTGGGGACAAAGAATCTAAAGGGATAAAAGGCAATACGGAGACGATTATAAAAAAGACATTAGGCAAGGGCGATAACTTTAACGACTTTCCGTATATCCTTAAAGGGACAGGTTTTATCTGTAAGCATTGTATATGGTCTGTATCGGGCAATTCCGTCAAAGACGGAGGAAAAACGATTAAAGACGCCAGTCCTTTTGATAATTTATGCGATTTTATTTTAAATAAAGACGGATACGAATATATCCAATCTAAAAAAGCAGACAAAGAAAAATGGACGCAGGAATATAAAGCGGAGTTCTTTGGCAGTCTGAATAAACAGAAATTGCCTTTTGTAATAGCTTTAAAGGATACCAGCAATAATCAGCATGTTTTATTCAAATCAGCTGTATCAATATCAAATGCTCTTATCCCGATACAAGTCGGCAACAGGTCAATGATTATAGACGACGAGATATTGCAAGAGGCTATTAAAGAATCGGGCGAGTTGATTAAAGAATATAGCAAGAAATTACTGACTAATTTTTCTAAAGACGAGCCGATTAATTTTACCAGCGATGAGAGGCTAATGGACTTTTATGCTAAATATGACCAAGATATAAGGACATTGCTTAATTTTATAATATTTAACAAGGAGGTTAAAGATGTTAAGAGAAAACCAAAGAAAGTTCGTTGATGATGCCAAAAGACACGCTTTAGCAGGCAAGATATATTTTGCAGAACTGCCGACAGGATACGGCAAAACTAATTATGTAAATCCCGTATTAGCGATAGAACTTGCCGAGCAGGGCAAAAAAGTTGTCATATCGACATATTCAAATCAGCTTGTAAGAGAAATTTACGCTGCTTTTATCGATAAGCACAAAACAGAATCTAAAGGCTTAAAAATCGGTATTGTTATAGGCAAAGACAACTATTGCGATATTAAAAAAATAGATGACGGCTTTTATGACTTTTTTATGGATAAGGATAAGACAAAAAAGTTTATCAAATCTGTAAACGCCGATACTATCTTGTTTGATGATTTATTTGAGGCATGCGAAATTGCGGAGGACTTGCAGAAAACGGTAAAAGATAGATACAAATGTGTTAATAGAGATAATATAGCCGAGAGCTTTGATACATTAGATATATCTATAACGAACCACGTATTCCTTTTATCCAAAATATTAAGAGATAAAGAAGTCGATTATAAGATTATATTTGACGAGGTTGACAGGGTTTTTAGTTCTATGGAAATCTTGCTGACATCGTCGTTCTCAATATTGAGGTTCTCCAGACTGTTAAAAGAATTAATAGACAGAAAAATTAAAGGAACATCTAAGTTTAAGACGGCATATAAAGAATCGCTTTTGATTTTAAAGAAGTTTTCATCTGTTAAATTAGTCGGGGAATACATGGAACCTGATAGCGTAAACTTTAAAAAGTATGCTAACGCCTTAATGAAATCTAAAAAGATACATTTTGATAAAAAGCAAGTTGAGCTTTTAAAGAACATTAACGCCGTAGATTTATTAAGTGAATATAACGAACTTATGACTATAATAAACAATCCTAACAATGATGTTACGCTGTATTATTCACCCGTCAAAGGCTATCCTACGATTCATTATTTAAAAGCAGACATCGGAGGAACACTCCATAATCAAATATGGATGAGAGTGAACGGTTGCGTCGGTATATCTGCTACCATAACGCCTTTAGCCAATAGATTTTCGGATAAAGAAAGGAATTTCTTGTTTTATAAATTAGGATTAATGGATAAAATATTTGAAGACATAAGAGTTTTAAATTTATCTAACAAAAGTTCTTTTAAGAAAACAAATGCAAAGATATACTTGCCCGATGAAACGGCTCCTAAAAATAACGGACAGGACGGTATAATAGATAAAGTTTGGATTAAATATGTAAGCAATGTTATATCTCAAACACACGGCGGAGCTAATTCTTTAGTTTTAGTCGGCAGTTTTGACGAGGCAAATTCCGTATTCGAACATTTAAAAGCATTGCCGGTTAATATTATTAAAGCCACTCCTAACCGTTCGGTTGCGTCCGTCGTGAATGAGTTTAAAGAGAAAGGCGGAATATTGATAGGAACGAGGAATTACAGTATAGGAATAGATTTACCCGGCAAGTTATTAGAAAAGGTTTATATTGCTAAATTCTTGTTCCCCGTTATGAATACAAGATATATGCTAGATATGCAAAAAAAATACGGAGGTGGGTCATTTGAAGTAAGTAAAAACGAAATGTATATGTCATTAAGACAGAGCATAGGCAGACTGTTAAGAACCGAAACAGATAAAGGCGAGATATATGTATTAGACCCGAGAGTTCACGAACAAAAATACAGTAATGCTCAAGATATACTTAAAAATTACGGAGTAATTCAAACAAACAATTAATTTAAAGGAGGCAATTCAATGAAAACATTTACATTAAGATTTAAAACCGTAACCCCGCTTTTACAAATCGAAAATAAAATCGACAGTAAAAGCAAATCAGCCGAGATAAACAAGACCGATACTAAAAAAAGACCGTTTTTTATAAACGCTACAAGGGTAGAGCATCCCATTTATTCAGCGAACGGTTTCATAGGACTGCTTAGACGTGAGGTAACGGATATAGTTATGGAAGCCGCTATATTAGCGGGAATAGAAGTGGATAAAGACTTTATATCGGACTTTCATTATATGAACGCAGGCGGAGGAACGGGCACGGAGTCACAGCCGATAGAAGTAAGAGAAAAAATTAAGGACGCAAATCCCGTGGTATCTATTTTCGGGACGGCGTTATTAGTCCCGGGCAAGATTATCGTTCACGATTTTATTCCTACTGAGAACTTTATGAATAGATACTACGAATGGGATACCGAAAACGGAAAATGGTATAAATCTGAGTTAATAGGCATAGACGGTATTGTTAAGAATGACGATGTTGCGGATTATAATCATTACGCCAGATTTTTTACAATAGATGATGTTACATTTTGGACAGAAAAGAGTAAAGAAAACCAAAAAGAAAGGAAAATAGCAAAAGAAATGGCAAAAAATGAGAATAACGGCGATGACAAAGATAAAAAAGAAGTCAAGAAAACAGATATTAAAAATTTGATGTCAAGGGAGTATGTTATCCCCGGGACTGAATTTATAAGTTATATGAAATTCAAAGAGGAGTTGACGGATGTTGAGTTCGGTTTGCTTTTAAAGGGCTTAAAAAATGCTTTAAAAAAGCAGTTAGGTTCGATTAAAAGCAAGGGCTGGGGCGTAGTATCTTATAATATTACCAATAATGACGAACAAGAAACATTAGTATCATATCCGAAAAACGGAAACCTTGTGGATATTGCCGTAGAAGAAACATACGACGAGGACGAATCCCGAGCGATAGCGATAGCAGACGAATGGCTTGAGAACATTAAGCCTGAGAATATTAAAGTTAGTATGTTTTTAAAGAAAGCGGAATAGTTACAGTTTCGCCGACCTGATACGGCAGGTAAAATCCGCTTATATTCGTTTAGGTCGGCGAAATGTTGATATTGTTTGATTTGCGGTATATTTATATTAGTTCTTTGACATTTGATATATGTAATTTTGGCATGGTTGGCGAAAATACAGCTGTAAATACTTAATACTTGCGGGTTTGAATAGGATGCTGTAGGAATACTATCTAATATATGCGAAGTTAAAAGTAATTTGAATAGTAGTTGTTATTACGCCTAAACTTTGGTAGGAATACTATCTAATATATGCGAAGTTAAAAGAACTTTTAAAAATCGTTTATAAAACTCTCTTATGACGTAGGAATACTATCTAATATATGCGAAGTTAAAAGCCTGCTAATACAAACTTTGTTTATGTTAGTAGTTTTTTTGTAGGAATACTATCTAATATATGCGAGGTTAAAAGGGAAAGGCTTTAAAAATACTTTAGCGAAAAAAAACAGGTGTAGGAATACTATCTAATATATGCGAAGTTAAAAAAAGGAACCAAAACAAAATACGATAGATACATACCTAGTAGAAACGATGTTTAATATATGCGAAGTTAAAAGCTACCACATACCTTGTTAAACTTAAACTTTAGCATGGAACCTATTAATATATGCGAGGTTAAAAGAGAAACTGCGATTATTTATCCGCCATTTTTGGTATATTGACCTATTGAAATATGCGAGGTTAAAAGTTTTTGTCGTCTTTAGTAAGTTTTATCTCTGCGTCGAGTAGAAATACTATCTAATATATGCGAGGTTAAAAGGAGAGCAACGCCCCGCCCTGCGCCCCGCCGACTCCGAGTAGGAATACTATTTAACATATGCGAAGTTAAAAATCGCCGTAATAATTATTTAATCCTCTGTAAGAACGATTGTAAAAACGATGTTTAATATATGCGAAGTTAAAAGGTTGGTGCGGTTCAATATGGAAGGACTGAATAGGGTAAAAACGATGTTTAACATATGCGAGGTTAAAAGTTTACGTGATGTAGAAATACAACGCTGTTATTTGAATGTAAGAATACTATCTAACATATGCAAGGTTAAAAAGTAAAAGAGGCAACCTTATCTCTATTACAGGGTTACCTGTAAACGCACACCATACGGTAACAGTTCGATGATTATTACTATATTTAGTTTAGTGTTTATCAAGTCTTTTTTAACTTGCTAAAGTGTATTAAAACTGTTATAAATAATATATTAATCAATCGGGAGGCAAAATGAGTATAAAAAAAGTCTTAGAAAATATAAGAAAAAGATATTCAAACGCAGGTTATAGCACAGAACGAGATAAAGGAACCGCTTTTGAAGAACTAATGATTAAATTCTTTAAAACAGATTCTTTATATAACGCTGAATATAAGAATATATGGAATTGGAGCGAATGGGTAGATAAACATCCTGAATATGATTTTGATAAGAAAGATACAGGAATTGATTTAGTGGCTCAAAACAACAATGATGAGTTTTGCGCTATCCAATGTAAATTTTACAGCGAAGACCATATATTAAAAAAAGAAGATATAGATTCGTTTTTTACATTATCCGGCAAGAAACCTTTTACAAAAAGAACAATTATCGTTACCACGAACATTATAAGCGATAATGTTAATAAATCTCTTGACAACCAGACAATACCCGTAAGTCTTATAACCCTTAATGATTTGGAAGACAGTTCTATTGATTGGCTTAAATTTGAAAACATTGACAATCTGCCTTTAAAATCTAAAAAAACGCTAAGACCACATCAAAAAGAAGCCGTAGAAAAAGCCGTAGAATATTACAAAACGCAGGATAGGGGCAAACTCATTATGGCTTGCGGGACAGGCAAAACTTATACGTCTCTTAAAATAGCAGAATCTATTACGCCTGATAACGCCGATATTTTATTTTTAGTCCCGTCATTATCTCTTTTGTCACAGACTTTAAAAGAGTGGAAATATGAAAGCGATAACCAATTTATCGCATATGCGGTATGCTCTGATTCTAAAATCGGAAAAGACAGCGAAGATATAAAAACTTATGAGATTAGCTATCCCGCCACAACCGATGCCGATAAATTAGTAGATAGTTTTAATATTACTAAATCAGATGACAAAAGAACCGTAATATTTTCAACATACCAATCGTTAGATATTATTCAAAAGGCTCAGGAAAACGGTTTGCCTGAATTTGATTTAATAATTTGCGATGAAGCGCACAGAACCACAGGCGTTGTTAATAGCAATATAAAAGACGATTCTAACTTTGTTTTAGTTCACGACAATGATAAAATCCAAGCTAAAAAAAGAATGTATATGACCGCAACGCCGAGAATTTACAGCCCAAACATTAAGAAAAAAGCGCAGGAAAAGGTTATAGAGTTATGTTCTATGGATGATACTCAAATATACGGGGACACAATATATCAATTAAGTTTCTCAAAAGCGGTAGAAGAAGGGCTTTTATCAGACTATCAGGTTCTAATATTAGCCGTAGAGGATTCGTATATTAACGAGACTATGCAATCGGAACTTACAAAAAATAGCGAACTGCCATTGCCGGATATGGCAAAATTGGTAGGTTGCTATAACGGACTGCTTAAGAAACTGAATAAGACGGAAGTTTATACGGACGAAAAACCTATGAAAAGAGCCG
>Ga0207433_10012654_pt1 | contig 12582 bp, 7 predicted proteins | sample YelNatPaOPGAMG01_FD_187559 | JGI IMG/M metagenome (GOLD analysis project Ga0207433, IMG submission 187559) | Hot spring thermophilic microbial communities from Obsidian Pool, Yellowstone National Park, USA - OP-RAMG-01 (SPAdes) (version 3) | ecosystem: Environmental > Aquatic > Thermal springs >...
CCCCCAGCCAAACTTGCACAATCAGCTACACATGGGCTCCAAATGCTGGAAACTACAACGTAACAGCCTACACGCCACCCGTGGCAGGGGAAGAATCAGTAACAAATAATGTTGATTCAGCCCGCGTGACAGTAGGCTTTAAAACCTCAATATTCGTCACAGAAGATAATTGGCCAACACCGCCAGACTACGACCTGGACTGTTACATTTATAACACGGATCCAAGACATCCAATAGATTGGATGCACTTCTACAGCGGTTCAACCAAGATTTTAGGGGCCAAACTTCAAATATACACGTGGGATGTGGACTGGCCTGAAGAGGTTGACGAGGTATACTTCAACGGCTATTATGTTGGACAGCTTAAAGGCGCAGACTTCATATGGTCCCTTAACGAGTTCTGGATTCCAGCTGAACACATCAGGTTCGGCGTGAACGTTGTTGAGGTTTACGTGGATAAAAAATATGTTGGATGGTACGGAACAACAGTGGACTGGGCAAACCTCACAGTGTTCTACATACCATACCAGCATGACTTAGCAGTGGGTTTAGAAGCTCCAAAATATGTTCGAAGGGGAGCCCAAACAATTCTCAACGTAACAGTATACAATTTAGGCTTAAACATGGAAAGCGATGTAAAGCTTCAAATACTCGTAAACGGCTCAGAAGCCCGCTCAGCTGCAATTCCACTTCTAGAGCCTGAAGAGGCTGTTAGCCTAAGCTTCCAATGGGTTCCAACAGTTGATGGGCTTTACAATATAACAGCCTACGTAGAGCCTGTTGAAGGCGAGGAGATGCTTCAAAACAACTTTGCATCAAAAAATGTTGAGGTTATCCCTCCCATAAAAGTGGCCGTCCTAGGAGATTTTGAATCCCAGCTGACAACCCTTCTCAGCGAGTGTGGCATAACAGCCGAAGAGAGGGGCTGGGACATTATAAGCGAAATACAAAGCTACAACGCCGTAATAGTTAGTGATCCAGGCGACCCAGGCTACGGAACCTTCATACGCTTCATCCAAGCCGCTGACAGCAAGCATGTAGGCCTCATATTCACAAGTTCGTATCCAGGCCCCTATGAGCCCTATGGAATCTCACTACTACAATGGTATTTGGGCGACCCTCAAGGGCAAGGATACGACTATTGGAGTGGCCCAGTCTACTATCAGGTTTTAGACGCCCACCCAATTCTTGAAGGCTGGGGGTTAGGCGAAAAAATATACATTATAACTGGCGGAGACATGGGCCACTCATGGTTCTGGGGATACTCTGGCAAAACAATAGCGGACATAGGCGCAGAATACAAAGGCTTAAGAGGGGCTGGAATAGCATACAAAATAAGAGAAACCGGAAACAAGCACCTGCTACTGGCTGGATTGGCACCCCAAAAAAGTACAAACGTTAAACATTGGACAGAAAACGCAAGGCAAATCCTAATAAAGGGTGTAATATGGGTTAGCAAGCCGTACATACACGAAATCGCCATAACACGTTTAGAGACCTCAGCCCAGAAAGTGCCTGTTGGCGAAGCCCTAAACATAACCGTTGAAGCTGAAAACAGGGGAAACTTCACAGAAACATTCAACATAGACGTTTACGCCTCACCATCCAATTCAACGTTAAAACCGGGAGTTGAAGGAACAATTCAGATAACGCCCCAAAACTCCATGTGGATTGAACCTCCAATATTAACTTTTGACACAGCTACAACGCCGGTAGGCTACATTTTCAACGTAACCATATATACAAGCCTAAACGTGCCATCCTACGCGTGGCAAATGTACCTAACCTACAACAAAAACCAGTTAAAAGCCATAGGATGCTGGTACTCAGCCGGAACAAAAAGCCAGTGGGCTGGAACCCGCCCAACAAGCCCCATGCTACCCTTCTTTGGCGATCATAACGCAACCCACAACTATGTGCTCTTCGGAGAATCTTTACAAGGAGTTGTTGAAACACCTCCAGGCACCTACAGCCTTGCAATAATTGAGTTTCAAATAACAGCCGCCCCGCCGCCCGGACAGACATTCCAAAGCGAGTTAAGGCTTGACATACCAGGAGCCTTCGAAAGCTACATATTGGACGTAGACTTAAATGAAATACCGCTGGTTTTCAGGGGGTCGGTATACGTTTACAGCCCGTTGGTTCCTCCGCCCTCACCGCCACTGCCGCCGGGAACCATTAAAGTAGCGACAATCACAGTTAGGGACCTAGCCCCAGGCCTCAGGCATAGCGAAACCGTTTCCTGGAACACAGCCGGGTTGAAGGCTGGAAACTACACGGTTTGGGCTTACGCATCCACACTTCTAGGCGAAGTCGACGTCGAAAACAACAGGTTTGTAGATGGGTTCGTATTGTTGGTTGAGAAGCCTAAAGCCTTCTTCGCCTTTTCGCCCTCATATCCAATGCCAGGCGAAACCGTCATCTTTAACGCTTCAGCCTCAAAGCCCAACGGCGGACTTATAACAGCCTACGAGTGGGATTTCGGCGATGGCCAAACAGCCACCACAACAGAGCCTTTAATAAGCCACGTCTACATCCATAGCGGACTGTACAACGTTTCACTAACGGTTTTTGACAGTGAAGGCTTATGGGACACAGCCTCAAAAAGCGTTTATGTTTGCCACAGGGACATAACCATCGTTAAAGTTGAGGCTTCAGCAAACCGGGTTTACGTTGGACGCAAAATAACAGTTAATGTCACAGTTACAAATAACGGGGAGGCTGCTGAAAGCTTCAGGCTAATCCTATACCACAACATTTCAAGGGGCGACATAATAGGGGAGGCTGAAATAGCAAACCTGGCGCCCGGCGAGTCTAGAACCGTAAACTTTGTATGGGACACAAGCGGAGTCAAGCCAGGCTTAAACTACACAATCACGGCTTATGCGCCGCCACTGTTCGGAGAGAGAAACATAAATGACAACTTAGCCGAATGCGCCCACCCAATACATGTGAAAATGGTTGGAGACGTAAACGGAGACTCAAAAATCGACATTAAAGACGTAGCCTTAGCCTCAAAGGCCTTCGGCAAAAGAATAGGGGATCTAGGATGGAATTCTGAAGCAGACATAAACGGGGATAACAGGATAGATGTCATCGACATCGCCATGATATCGAGAAGGTTCGGCAGCACATGCCAAACTTAAAAAGGGAGACATTAACCCCCCATTTTTATAAGCCAATTCTACCCTGCAGAATGATGATAAGCCCAAACAACATATCACAACAGACTCCACTTATCGCCAATGTTCACCTATTCCTAAAGTTTAATTAGCAAGCTTCCCTAATATAATCGGATTCAAAATGGGTTTGAAAGAGGAGTTTCTAGAGCTGCTTGAAAGGGATAAGGAGTTTAGATACGCCGTTGCAGGCAAGTTAGGCCTAGAAGAAATACTGCGCAGGCTGGATAGGCATGAAGAGCACCTTACAAAGCTTAGGGAGGACCTGGTTGTAGGCTTTAGGAGGCATGATGAGGAGATTGCTAGGCTAAGAGCTGATATGATGGAGGGCTTCAACCTTCTAAGGAGGCATTTGGAGGCGCTTGGCGCAAGGTGGGGTATTTTGGCCGAAGAGGCTTTCAGAGAGGGCTTAAAGGGTCTGCTTGAAAAAGGGCTGGGCTTAAGCGTTAGCAGGTGGGTTACCTTCGACGATGAAGGATTTGTTTTCGGCTACCCATGCATGGTTGACGTTGACATAGCTGTCCGAGACGGAAAAACAGTGCTTGTAGAGGTTAAATCCCATGTAAACGCAGCGGACGTCTACACGTTCCAGAGGAAAGCTGAGCTGTACAAGAGGAAAACAGGTGTTAAGCCTGAAAGGCTGGTTATGGTGACGCCATACGCAGATGACAAAGCCCTTGAAGCTGCGTCAAAGTTCAAAATTGAAATCTACACAAAGGTTTAGTTTGGTTTAAACCTTAATTGGCGGCTAAATTCTGCGCCTTCCCCATCCTCGCTTCAAAATCCTTTTCGTGTAAACCGCGTATAGGTCCGTGTTGTGGAGGATTTGGAGGTATGCCCTCCTCTCCCAAGCCTTTCTATGCTCAGCGCTTTTCTGATATATTGGCACGCCCTCCCATAAAACCCTTGCAATAACGGGGTTGTCGAGGCTTTTCAGGGAAACGATGTTAACCATGCTTGATGGTACGCCAAGCTTTCTAGCCAAATCCAATGCAAGCTCAGCCTCCTCAAGAATTCCGGCATCCTCATCCTCAAAAAGCACCGCAATGTCGTAGTCGCTGTCCACCCTAAAAGTTCCCCTAGCCCTGCTCCCGAAAAGGTAGGCTAATAAAACTGAATGTTTCCCAAAAACCTCCCCGAGGCCTGCCAGTTCCCCAATATGTTGGATATGAGTTTGTCGGTTTTTGGAAGAAGCATCCTAACGATGCCCTGAAGGTCTTCAGCCGAAACCCTGCGATATGCATAGGCCAACATGTTCCGGACGGGGCAATCCTCTCGGCAGCCTCAGCCTCACCCTTACTTAAAAATCCACCCTCAAAGAGGGTTCTCCAAGATCCGAGTACGCTGAAGGCTTTTTTAAGCCCAAATCAGCAACAATCAATGCCATGGCGTCAAGAGTGTTCTGTAAAGCCGCGTAAACCTCCCACCTCAAGGCTGAATATTCGATCTCTGATGTAGGCTTAATGCTTCCAGCCCGTCTAACACAGTTTAAGGCCTCGGACAAAACAATTTTAACTTCCAAACGCCCAACCAGCTTTACACACTAATGATTAAAATGTGAATACTATTAAAGAAAATTCTATCTTAGGATAAAACCTTTAGTCTTAACAGCGTAAACCATCGCATGAAAAAGCTTAGCGCAGACCGGAAGAAATGGAGATGCAAAAGCGGTGAAAAACATGTCCACGAACGTTAGATGGATGGGGGCTTCATCAGTTCACGAAAGCCTTCCTGTACATAAGGGAATGAAACTTCACGCTAGACCGGAACGGTGTCCGCTTATCTTATAGGAGCATGCGCATGGGTTGTAACGTGCGTTTAAATGGATTAAAGACAAGGCCGAGAATTTCAAGTGTCACAACTCCAAGTAGGGCCTGGTCGTCTTCTTCTCCCAGCACAACGGGTGTGTGGCCTTCACCTTGTGGGAGCATGATGTAGCATTCTGAAACCTTTCGCCTTATAACTGTTCCATCAGCCAGCGTGAACTCATGCTCCCTCAGCGGCTTAAGCCCTATGCTTGTCCAAACCTTTTCAGGGAGAACGGTGTATGTTGCGCCGCTATCAACTAAGAAACGGACCTCTTCTTCGCCAAGGGGTCCCTTAACCCTGCCCACCACGTAGGTTATTCCCATGCATCGCCCGACCAGCTTAAAGGTTTCAGCACATCTAACTTTCACTCCAATCTTTTTAAGCGTAGCTGTAAGCCCATGTTCCTTTATGCTTCTCAGCCAAGCCTCTCAGAGGAGTATGCGTGATCTCTTAACCGCGCGCACTCACGCTGGGATCCATTTGCAGACATGAATAGGAACAACACGATAGATATAAGGGACATAGCGATGGTTTCCAAAAACTTTGGATCTACATGCCCATAACCACCTTTTATTTTTCGAAATAAAACGTTCATGTCGCAATTAAGACGTGATCTCCGCTTTCTAAACTTACACCGTACTTTTGGCATTTGGCATAGATCTGCGTTTTTGTAGGATTTGAGAACACGCCTTCCACCAACGATTTCCAAATATCTGGAGTCGCTTGAAATAGAAGATAATTCCGGAACGCTTAAATCTGGAAACTTGCAAATTATAAACTGCAAAAAGGAGAAGGGAGAAAGATGAAAAAGAGTGTATTATCAGCAGTCATGGTAATGGCTTTGCTAATGAGCGCCTTTGCCTTCCTACCAGCAGCCTTCTCTGCAAATCCAGGCCCGCCACCAGGCGGAGTTTCAATGTGGATTGAGCCTGACACGCTTTCCTGGGAAACATCAAATCCGCCGCCAGGCTATACATTTAAAGTTTACATTAAATGTGAAATTGCCAGCGGCGTTGACACTTTTGCATGGCAATTCTACCTAACATATAATAAGGCACAGTTAAACGCAACAGCAGCTGGATACGTTGGAGCCGATGGAACGGAATACGCACCTGGAGCTGGAAAAAGCGAGTGGGCAGATGGAAAAGCAACAACTCCGGTGACCTTCTCAAAGGGCACACATGACGCTACACTAGACTACATACTCCTAGGTGAGTCGTTAACCTCCGGAGATAAAATAACCGGTCCAGGAGTCTTCAGACTTGCATGGGTGCAGTTTAAAATCGTCGGCTTCCCAGCGAAATATGAAACATTGACAAGCGAGCTTAGACTTGACATATCCAAGCCAGGCGGGTTCGCAAGCTATTTCATAGATCCCAACTTAGCAGAATTGCCTATAGCCTTTGGTAAGGCTACATACTCGTTTAAGTGGACAGCGCCGCCAAAGCCAGATGTAACCGTTGACCCTGTTGAAACCCACTTCTACAAGGAGCCTCCGCCCTCTGTTGGAAAAACATTCAACATAAAAGTTTTGATAAAGAACCTTGATCCAGCATGGGGTCTACACAACGCAACATTCGACCTATTCTACAACAGCACGCTTATAGGCGTGGTCAGCTACGCCTTCGACACGCTATGGAGCGGCCCCAACGTCTTCGACAACTCGACAGCAGGCAAAATCCACGTTGAAGTTAAAAACCCAACAACAACGCCAAGCGGAACCGTTAACACAGTTACAATAACCTTCGTCGTCCTATACCAGGGCGCATATCCAGCCGTTGACGTAAGCCCACTAGACCTTCAAAACGTCCACCTCTTCGACACCCTTGCAGAAATACAGGTTAGTACAATAACAGATGGAAAGGTTGTCATAGAAGGACTCTTAACGCTGCCACTCCCATACCTTGAAGTTTCAAGCGTAACAATGGGTCCAGAACCAGTCCTAGGCAAGGAGTTCAACGTCACAGTGTCCATCAAAAACCTCCACTATGCATGGTACTTCGTAGGCCTAGACTTCAGGCTAAGCTACGACCCAACACTAATAGAGCCAGTAGCTGTATATCAAGGGCCATTCATGCCCTACTGGTCCTCACAGCAGAATGGCTCGCTTGGCACATTCTGGTACGGAGAAATATGGGAAGACGGAATATATGGACCCCACATCCTAGTAGGCAACCTAATATATCCAAACGCCAGCGGACGGTGGAACCCACCATGGCCAGAAGGCGAAGGAGTAGTAGCAATAATAACATTCAAAGTAATATACCAGCCATACGGCTTAGGACAAAACTCAAGTCTATTGAAAATCATTGAGCAGAGATGGGTTGGACTGGACGGACCAGAAACACAAAACATAGTTGACATACTGCCCGCAGACCCAGTAAACGGCGTATACACAATCAGATGGAACATGTTCATTGGAAGAGTTATCGACCTGTACGGCGGAGCAGTGAATGAGGGTTATGGAACAGCCCACGGATACACATACAACGGTACTGGCGTAATATGGCCAGCCCCATTCGGTGGACAAGGCCCCAACACGCCAATGGACCTGGTTGTTCCACAATCACAAGTCTGGCTGTTCGCAAACGTAACATACAACTACTGGCCAGTTCAAAACAAGATTGTAAGCTTCGAAGTACAAGACCCAAGAGGCAATGTCTGGGCGAAGCTGACAGCCATAACAGACAAAAACGGCGTAGCCTACGTAACATTCAGAATGCCATGGCCGTGCGAGAACCCTGAAAGCCTATTCGGCGTATGGACCGTAAAAGCAACAGTTTCAATAGGAGACGTTGTAGTAAGTGATACAATGCAATTCCACTACGACTACATGGTACACATATGGAAGGTCACAACAGACAAATACGAGTACAACCACTGCGAGCATGTTAGTATAACAATCGAGTATGGCTCACACGCCATGCAAACATACCCAGTGCTGATAACCGCAGTTATCAAAGACGACTTAGGAGTGCCAATAGGCTTCGCCAGCCTAAATGTAACAGTGGGCGGAGCAGTCTTCTGCCAGTACAATAATAACACAATAACGTTAACCATCCACATTCCAAAGTGGGCCTACGCTGGAATAGCAACAGTCCACGTTAACGCATACGACAAGGAGCCATTCGATGGCGGGCAAGCATGGTGTCCAGAATACGCACCGGCGCCAAAGATACTCATACTACCGTACTAAAAGCTCTTATCCCTCTTTTTTTTAATTTTAAATGGATGAAAGGTCTTGTTTGGTGAGAAAATCATGAGGAAAAAGTTTCGTCTGGCAGCCATTGCTTTAGTTATATTGTTTATAGCTCTAAAAATGGGAATTGCAACATTAACTTCCCCCTCTTCAACAGCAATCCTCACTTTTACCCCCCTCGAAAAAGTTTCCGAACTAGGCCAACCATTAACCATTAACCTATCCCTAAGCAACGTGGCAAACTTAAACGCCTGGCAAATAACAGTCTCATTCAACCCCAAAGTATTAAACTGCACAACAGCCTGGATTCCTGAAAACAGCATATTCACAGGCTACACAATAATTTCCCCCCCGCCTAAAATCGACAATATAAAAGGCCAAATAACTATGTTTGCAGCGATGGAAGAATCCGTAGGTGTCAGCGGTTCAGGAACCCTATGCACCATACAATTTGAAGCAAAAACTCTAGGCGTGAGCACGCTAAACTTTCTAAATCCAATGAAGTTCCAATTAGACGGAACATACCTCCAGGACCCAAACTATAACCTAATACCATTCGAAACAACGATAGGCGTCGTTCAAATAAAAGGCTCAAACTTTATAGAAAACACTTTCACAATAACTTATGGCTCAGAAACCTTACAAGTAAAAACTTTAAGCAACTCGACAATAACAAACCTAACATATAACCAAACGTTAAAGGCAATAACCTACGACGCTACAGGCCCAGACAACACTAAAGGAGCATGCATAATAACCATACCCAAAAAAATAATGAACACAACGCTAATAGCCCTATCAGACAACATTCCATTAAAAACCTTCATAACGGAACTCAAAACGCTACCAGAAAACGGAACACACAACTTCCTATACTACAGCTACACCCACACCACCCACAAAATAAAAATATATCAGACGATAGCAGGCGACATAACAGGAGACAAAAAAGTAGACATTAAAGACGTAGCCATTGCCTCAAGAAGCTTCGGAACAACCCCAGAATCCCCAAACTATAGGCAAACAGCAGACATAAACGACGACGGCAAAGTTGACATTAAAGACGTATCCTACATATCCAAAAACTTCGGAAAATACCTCCAACAATAGAATAACCTAACACAAAATCCGTTGTCTTTCCTTAAAATATTTCAGCTTAAATGCCTTCCAAAGTCTCTTGACACCAAAGCCACATCTTTAATGTCGATTTTACCATCCTTATTGATGTCCGCAACCCGATTCCATAAAATATGCCCGGGGTAAGCACCAAAAGCCAAGGCAACAGTCGAAACATCCTTAATATCCACTTTACCATCAAAATTAACATCGCCTAAAAGCGAAATGTAAAATGATGATGAGACCGAGGGACTGTAGGACTCACCCCAAGATGTAAAAACCGCAGCGTTAACCAACCCCCAGCCCGGAACCGCCCACAGCGGAACCTGAAGGGTAAAACTGAAATTCGAGCATCCAGAATCCAAGCTTAAGTTGCAAACCAGTCCACCAACAATCTGTCGTGAGGAATCAAACAAAACAAGAGCCAAGGAAGCATTTTTAACGGTCATAGCAATATTTTCCAGAGAAACCTCAACACCCAACAAGCCACCCTGAGGCGGGTCCACATCCACCACGCGTAAAGACTCAACCTTAACAATCCACCCAACTTTAAAACAAACAAAGTCATAGGTGTTCTCAGCCCAGGCCACAACTGTCCACTCGCCAAAAATAACAGCTTCAGAATTTACATCATGCCAAGGAATTGTAAAATTAACCTGAGCCAAACCCACATCATTTGTCTTCGCCACGAAATTAAAGCTAACGTTCTGCACATTATTAGGTGGCCCATACACTTGATATGAAACAAGCACATTTTGCACAGGAGCCGAATTATAAGTAACATACGCAAAAAGAACAACATTTTCGTCCGGCGCAAAGGCGTCGCTTGGCATTCCAAAACCAAAACCGTTAATCGGCTCCTTCTGAGTGTAAACGTCCACTTGCCACCCCAACAAATCACATTTAACCACAAAAACAGCTCCAGATAATATAAAAACCGGCACGGTTAAAATAAACAACAGTAGCTTACATCTTAACCCATTCATACGAAGACTATCCAAAATAGAATGGAGATCAAAAATAAATGTTTTACCCAAGCCCGACAAATTTCAACATCCTTTTTATCTTAATAAATATCAGTACGCTTTACAAGTTTATCATCAAAGATGAATAGATGACGCGCAACTGCAAATCCAGAGGAAAGAGAGATAGACCTAATATTAGTTCTCTAAAAGAAATCGAGGGTAGAAGCTAATTCCATAAGCCTTTTATTCTTTCCATAAACATATAACTTTAGGAGAGGGAATGAAACACAACATCAAACAGGTAATGTTTGTTTTATTCCTGGCGACCTTAACTTTTCACGGCATTGTTGAAGCAGCTCCCGTCCTAAACCTTACAACCACGAAGCCAAGCTACAGTCTAGGAGAAAAGATAACACTAACGGGAAACCTAACTGTGGACGGGACGCCAGCCACAGACGCCCTAGTAACAGTTCAAGTCCTAAACCCTAGAGGGGAAACAATAGCCCTAAGGTCAGTAACGACAGGGCCAAACCCGCCAAGCTACCTTTTCATGGAAATCCTCGAATTCTACCCATGCGACTCCTATGGAAACCCAAAATACACCTTCAAAAGAGGCGAAGATGCAGGCTTCAAAATAAAGGTTAGAAACAACGCAGCCTCACCGTACACAATAATAATCCCAATATACATTCAATACTCAAACGACATACCCTTCAAAATACTCCACATGTACGAAGGAACAATAGACCCAAACCAAGAATTAACCATTTTAACATGGCCTATCCCCATACCCTCAGACGCCCCCCTAGGAACAACAAAAGCCTACGCAAACATTATAAGTAAATATCCCAAAGACGGCGGAAGAGCCTACGCCCTAGAAAAAAGTACAACATTCCAAATAACTACATCATCCACATCCCTATCAGCCTCCGAGAGCTTCGCAACACAAACAACAGCGTCTGGAACATTCAACATAACATTCTCAACAAACCCCTACGGCGGAATGCTCGGAAACTACACAGCCCACGCCTCCTCATTCTACTACCCATACCTCCTAACAGCCAAAACAACATTCCCAATAATCCTAAAAGGCGACATAACAGGACCATACGGCGTCCCAGACGGCAAAGTTGACATTAAAGACGTGGCAAAAGTCTCAAAGGCCTTCGGCCAAAGCCCACCATCAGACCCCAAATGCGACCTAAATAAAGACGGCAAAGTTGACATTAAAGACGTGGCCATAGTCTCATTAGACTTCGGAAAATGGGGAACCCTCCCATAAACACAATTCTTAAATTTATCCAACCCAATATTTCTACCGCTTAAAAGGGGAGAAAGTACATGAAAATGAAAATTCTACCAATCATAATGCTAGCCATAACATTAACCACGACAACATTAACACTTAAAACACAAACAGAAAAGGCAAACTGCCTACCCGCAAACTCCATGTGGACCGAACCCCAAACCCTACACTTCAACACAACCACCCCTGTTGGCTTCAGGTTTAACGTGACCATATACGCCAACCTAAGCGTGTCATCCTACGCATGGCAAATATACCTAACCTACAACAAAAACCACCTGCAAGCCACAGGCTGCTGGTACAGTAAAGGCTCAAAAAGTGAGTGGGCTGGAACCCGCCCAACAAGCCCCCAAACACCAAGCTACGGAACCCACAATGCAACCCACAACTATGTGCTCTTCGCAGAGACTCTACAAGGCATCGTTCAAACCCCACCAGGCAAATACAGCCTAGCCATAATCGAATTCCAAATAATAGCCCAACCGGGCCAAGGCCAAACATACCAAAGCCAGTTAAGGCTTGACATACCAGGAGCCTTCAACAGCTACATACTTGACCCAGACCTAAACGAAATACCCCTAAACTTCGGAGGGACGACATACGAATACGAAGGTCCAGCTGCACCTCCCCCTCCGCCACCACCTCCACCACCGCCACCTGCGGGTGCAATATTGTTTGTAGACCCTCCAGAAATAATTGACCCAACCCTAATTCCGCCAAAAACATTCCAAATAAACGTGACATTAAACAACGTGCAAAACCTATACGGATACGAGTTCAACATGTCCTTTAACAAAGACGTCCTAACATGCCTACTAATAATGATACACGATGTCCAAGGAGAAACCAATTACATACCAGAAATGCAAATAAACAACCCGAAAGGCTTCCTGTGGGTAAGGGTAACCTACTACCCGCCAGCAAACCCCATAACAACCACAACACCCCTAGCCCTAGCAACAATAACCTTCAGAGTTAGATCCATGGGCGCAAGCACCCTAGACCTCC
>Ga0207433_10012659_pt1 | contig 12577 bp, 13 predicted proteins | sample YelNatPaOPGAMG01_FD_187559 | JGI IMG/M metagenome (GOLD analysis project Ga0207433, IMG submission 187559) | Hot spring thermophilic microbial communities from Obsidian Pool, Yellowstone National Park, USA - OP-RAMG-01 (SPAdes) (version 3) | ecosystem: Environmental > Aquatic > Thermal springs...
AGATCATGCCCCACGCCTTCGTGAACTTCGTGAGGCTGGGGTTCGTGGAGGACATGATGAGGTCGGAGCTCCTCTGGGCCTGCTGCCAGTGCCTGAAGTGCAAGGAGAGGTGCCCGCAGGAGGTGGCACCCGTGGACGTGATCTTCCTCCTGAGGAGGATGACGGTGAGCTCCGGGTCTGAGATCCCGGAGGACCTCTCCAAGATCATCATGAACGTGACCGAGACGGGCTTCATCCAGGGAACCCAGACGGTGAAGGTGGGGGACACCTCCGTGGACAGGGAGAAGCTCGGCCTTCCCCCCCTGGAGATCCCCAACGCCGAAAAGTTCAGGTCCGTCCTCATGAAGGCCATGGAGGAGCAGATGGAATGAAGGTGGCGATCTTCCCCGGGTGCGTGGCGGCCACGGAGCAGTACGCCTGCGAGCTGGCCACCAGGGAGGTGCTGCGGGAGCTGGGGGTGGAGGTGGTGGAGGTCCCCGGCTTCTCCTGCTGCGGCTGGCCCCTCCAGAACGTGGGCACCGTGAGCTGGGTCTACCTGGCGGCCAGGAACCTGGCCCTGGCGGCCGAGAAGGGGGTCCCCCTGGTCACCCTCTGCAACGTGTGCAACCGCCTCTTCTACGAGGCCAAATCCCTGATGGCCGGAAGCCCCGAGCTGAGGGAGAAGATCTCGGCCCTCCTGAGGGAGGAGGGGAGGGGACCGCTGGACGGGGCGGAGATCCTTCATCCGCTGGAGCTCTTCCACGACAGGATAGGGGTGGAGGAGATAAGGAGAAGGGTGAGGAAGCCCCTGAAGGGGCTGAAGCTGGCGGCCCACACGGGGTGCCAGGCCATCAGGCCGAGGAAGCTCAGGACCATAGACGATCCGGAGCACCCGCAGAAGCTGGTGAGGCTGGTGGAGGCCCTGGGGGCGCAGAGCCCCCACTACCCGGAGGCCCTCGACTGCTGCGGGGCCTACCTCTTCTACACCAGGAAGGACGCCTCCCTCACCCTGGCGGGGGAGAAGGTGGAGGCCGTCCAGAACTGGGGCTACGACGGGCTGGTCACCGTCTGCTCCAGCGGGCACAGGATGCTGGACGGGAAGCAGGATGCCGCGGCCACCACCATAGGCAAGGCCCTCAACCTTCCCGTGGTCTACTACTCCCAGCTCCTGGGCCTGGCCCTGGGCCTGAGCCCCGAGAGGCTCGGCCTGCAGCTGAACCGGAGTCCCGTGAAGAACCTGATGGGCAAGATAGGCTAGGGCTCCGAGGGAGAACACGGATCCCCAGGACCTGGACAGGCTCTTCAGCCCCAGAAGCGTGGCCCTGGTGGGGGCCTCCCCCAACCCCTACTCGGGGGGATACGCCTACGCCGTTCACCTCCTTCAGGACTTCAAGGGGAAGTTCTACTTCGTGAACCCGAGGGCGAAGGAGGTGCTGGGGGTCAGGACCTACCCCAGCCTTCTGGACCTCCCGGGGGAGGTGGACTACGTCATCTGCTGCATCTCGGCGGAGAAGGTCCCCTCCCTGCTGGAGGAATGCTCCAGGAAGGGGGTGAAGCTGGTACACCTCTTCACGGCCAGGATGTCGGAGACGGGGAGGGAGGAGGGGGAGAGGCTGGAGGGGGAGATCGTGGAGAAGGCCAGGAGGCTGGGCCTAAGGGTGCTGGGCCCCAACTGCATGGGCCTCTACAACCCGGAGGTGGGCCTGACCTACGGTTACTCCTTCCCCGAGGAGCCGGGTCCGGTGGGGGGGATCTTCCAGAGCGGGGGCCTCTCCACCGACTTCGTGCACTACGGCTACCTCAGGGGCCTGCGGTTCAGCAGGGTGGTGAGCTACGGGAACGGGAGGGACCTGGACGAGGTGGAGCTGCTGAGGTACTTCTCCTGGCACCCCTCCACGAGGGTGGTGGCCATGTACGTGGAGGGGGTTAGGGAGGGGAGGAGGTTCGCGGAGGCCCTCAGGGAGGTTTCCTCCAGGAAGCCGGTGGTGGTGCTGAAGGGGGGGAGGGGGAGGACGGGGGCCAGGGCCATCCGCTCCCACACCGCCTCGGTGGCGGGGGGGAGGGAGGTCTGGAGGGCGGTGCTCAGGTGGGGTGGGGCGGTGGAGGTGGGGAGCTTCGAGGAGCTCCTGGATCAGGTGGTGGCCTTCACCTTCCTCCCCCCCTGCAGGGGGAGGAGGGTGGCGGTCCTGGGGGGAGGGGGAGGGAAGAGCGTGCTCTCGGCCGACCTCTGGGAGGAGGAGGGCTTCGAGCTGCCGGACCTTTCCCCCTCCCTGAGGGAGAGGCTGAGGGAGATGTGCCCCGGGGAGTGGGACTGGGTGGGCAACCCCGTGGACTTCTCCATCCTGCAGGAGCGCCCCGTGATGCCCCAGGAGTGGCTGGAGCTGATGGAGGAGAGCGGGGACTTCGACTTCTTCGTCTTCAACCTCACCGAGGACGATCCCCTACCGGAGGAGGTCTGGAGGTTCTGGATGGAGGAGCAGGTGAACGGGCTCCTCAGGTTCAAGAAGAGGGGGAGGCCCCTGCTGGCCGTGGTCCCCTCGGCGGGGCTAGATCCCAGGGAGATGTCCAAGTGGAGGTGGGGGGCCATAGGGGAGATCAGGAGGAGGCTGGTGGAGGCGGGTGTCCCGGTCTTCCCCTCGGTGGAGAGGGCGGCCAGGGCCCTGAGGAGGTTCGTGGATTACTGGGAAAGGAGGCCTGCCGCCCCTAGCCCTTCTTGCTCTTGAGGTAGCTGATGAGGGCCGGGATCACCTGGTAGAGGTCCCCCACGATCCCGTAGTCGGCCACCTTGAAGATGGGGGCATCCGGGTCCTTGTTGATGGCCACGATGATCTTGGAGTCCCTCATCCCCGCCAGGTGCTGCACCTGCCCGGAGATGCCCACGGCCATGTACATCCTGGGCTTCACCTTGTGGCCGGAGAGCCCCACCCAGTGGTCCTCCGGGAGCCACTTGAGGTCGGCGGCTATGGGCCTGGAGCATCCCAGCGTGGCCCCTATCAGGCCCGCCAGCTCCTCCAGCAGCTTGAGGTCCTCCTTCTTCCTGAAGCCCCTGCCGCAGGAGGTGATGAGCTCCGCGTCCTCGATCTTTATCCCCTTCATCTCCTTGGCCTTCAGCTCCACCACCTTCTTCTCCACGGGCGGTATCTCCGCCTTCACCTCCACCACCTCCCCCTTCCTGGAGTCGTCCCTCGGGGGCTTCTCGAAGGTCCTGGGGGGAACGGTGGCGATCTGGGGCTTGGTCTTCGAGAACTCGGTGGCCACCACCATGGCGGAGATGGCCGGGCGCTCCGCTATGAGGAGCTTCTTCTCCTTGTCTATCCTGAGGCTGGTGGCCCCCGCGGCGCATCCCGCGTTGAGCTTGGTGGCCAGCCTGGGGGCGGTCTCCTTCCCCCTCTTGGTGGCCCCTATGAGCAGGACCTCGGGCTTGGCCAGCTCCACCACCTTGGCCAGGGCCTCCGTGTAGGTCTCGGGGAAGAAGGTGGAGAGGGAGGGATGATCCACCACATAGACCACGTCGGCGCCGTAGGCGAAGAGCTCCTTCTCCTTGCCCTTCACCCCGCTTCCCACCAGCGCGGCGGCGAGCTTGGTCCCCAGGTCGTTGGCCAGCTCCCTGCCCTTGCCCAGGAGTTCCGCCGCCACCTCCAGGTTCTCGGAGAAGACCAGGACGGCCATCCTCACACCTTCAGCACTCCCTCCTTCACCAGGGCCTTGACCAGCTCCTCCACCTGCTGGGAGAGCTCCCCCTCCTTGAAGATGATGTTCTTCCTCCCCATCACGGGGGCCTCGGCCTTCATGACCTGAACGGCGGAGCCGGAGAGCCCCACCTCCTCCTTGCTCAGGCCCAGCTCGGCGGCGCCCCAGGTGTCCACCTTCTTCTTGGAGGCGGCCATGATCTTGGGGAGGGTGGCAAACCTGGGCTCGTTGATCTCCTTGGTGACCGTGACCAGGGCGGGGAGCTTGGCCTCCACCACCTCGTACCCCTCCTCCAGGTCCCTCTCCACCACGATCTTCCCGTCTCCCACGGAAACGATCTTCCTGACGTAGGTGAGCTGGGGGAGGTTGAGGAGGGCGGCCAGCCTCGGCCCCACCATCCCGGAGTACCCGTCCATGCTGGCCTCGGCCGTGAGGACGAGGTCCACGTTCCCTATCTTCCTTATGGCCGCCGCCAGGACCCTCGCGGTGGCCAGGGTGTCGGAGTTATCGAAGGCGGGATCGCTCAGCAGATAGGCGTTGTCTATCCCCATGGCCAGGGCCTCCCTCAGGGCCCTCATGGCGTCCGCGGGCCCCATGGTTATCACGAAGGTCTCCGCCTTCTGGTTCTCCTTCAGCCTCACGGCCTCCTCGATGGCGTTCTTGTCGAAGTCGCTTATTTTCCTGGAAACACCGTCCGTGACGAGCAGGCGCGTGCTGGGATCCACCTTGAGCTCGGCAGGATCAAAAACCTGCTTGATGCACACCACGACGCGCATCGCTTTTTTGATTTTTCTTCCTATAAAAGACTTTTGTCGGCTGGGAGGAGTTCATGTCTCCCTATACGGGGTCCCGGGGCCTGGCGAGGGGGTTCCTTCCTTTTGTTTTATTCGCAGAAGCAAAAATTTATATTCGTTAAAACGAAAAAAAGAGGATGCTGGAGAGGATTTTGGGCACGGCCGCCCGGGTTTCCCTGCTCCGCGTGCTCCTGAGAGAGGAGGGGAAGGAATGGTCCCTGAATGAACTGGCGAGGGAGGCCGGACTCTCCACCTCCACCGCCTTCAAGGAGGCGAGGAACCTGGTGGGAGTCGTGCTCTCCCACGATCCCCTGACGAAGAGGTACTGGGTGAGGGAGACCCCCCTGACCGGGGTCCTCAGGCAGCTCTTCTCGCTGGAGAGGGAGGAGCTGGGGGCGGTGGACCTCTTCGAGACGCTTGGCCGGCTTGGATCCTACTACCTCTCGGGAAGCTCCGCCATCATCCTGAGGGGACTCGCCAGGGACTTCACCACCACCACGGACTCCCTGATGATCGTGTGCGACAGGAGGATCTCGAAGCTGAGGGGCGCCCTCATGAGCCTCTTCCCCGCCTACAGGCTGCTGCTGGTGGAGGAGGGCGTGAGGCCCGCCGACTTCGTGGAGGGGGAGATCTACTTCGGGGGGGAGGTGAGGAGGGCCAACCTCGCCGTGCTGGAGAAGGCCGTGGTGGATGCGCTCTGGAAGTTCAGGTGGGAGGGGGAGAACCTGAGCCACGCTCTCTGCTGCCTGATCGAGCAGCGGCTGGACCCCGAGCTCCTGGTGAAGTATGCCAGGGAGAAGGGCAGGAGGATGGAGGGGAGGCTGAGGATGGTGATGGAGGTGCTGGGGAGGGTCGCGGGGACCGACTACCGGCCGGAGGTCCTGCGTCCCGCCAGGGAGGAAAGGGAGCTCAGGAGGAGGGTGGAGAGGGTGGTGGAGGATGTTCTGGGGAGTTAAGTGCTGGAGGAAGGGGGACCTCAGGCCCGAGAGGATCAGGGAGGCGGGCGAGCTGGCGGGAATGCCCCCCGGCCTCGTGGAAAGGGAGATCATCTTTTATGACACGCTGGAGGCGATATGCTCCCTCAGCCCCGTCCCGGTGGTGCTGAAGGGGGGAACGCTCATCTCCCGCCTCTACTCCGAGTGCCCCAGGTTCAGCTGGGACATAGACCTGTCCGTGGCCCTCCGCAGCAAGGAGGAGTACGACCTGGACGGGCTGAACCGGAGGATGGAGGGGAGGACGGCGCGCCTCACGCTCGGAGGCGAGGAGCTGGAGCTGGGGAGGTTCGAGAGGGAGCGGGAGAGGGATGTGTTCGTGAACCTTCTCCCCCTTGCCCGGGACATGCTCACCTGGAGCCTGGGGGCCTCCCTTCCCGTGTACCTCCGCAAGAGGGGCTTCAAGGTGGAGGAGCTGAGGGGGGAGATGCTGGAGCTCAGGAACAGGCTGGGGCAGCTGCCCTTCGTGGAGTCGGTCAGGGGAACCCTTTCGCTTGCGGAGGTGGTGGCGGAGAGGAGGGGTGAGGTGGGGTCGCTTCTCCAGAAGGTCATGAGGCCCGTGAGGAGGGTGAGGGCCAGGATATACCCTCCCGAGCTTTGCCTGGTGGAGAAGCTCTCCCGGATCTCCAGGGGAGTGGAGGAGATAGGCCTGCGCGACCTGCTTTGCGATTTCTACGATGTGGGACAGCTCCTGAGGCTGGATCTGAGCCGGAGGGGGCTCCTCGAGGCCTACGGCAGCAGCTACTTCAGGAGGGAGGCTCCTGGCCCCGCGCTTCTCCAGCGGAGGATGCGAGAGGCCCTTTCGGTGGTGAGGAGGAACCTCCACCTCTTCGGGAAACGGAGGGAGTTTGCCTGGTGCAGGTACGACTGGGAGGAGTACTTCTCCGCCGTGAAGGAGGGGGTGGAGGAGCTGCTGGAGGAGTGGGGGCGGCCGGGGGCCCTCTTCGGGGTTCGGTCCGGAGCTTTTTGAGCATCGGAGATCGTGAGGTACCTCTCCGTTAGCCTTTCTCGAGGGGGAGAAGGCCGAAGGGTCTTAGGAGCGGTGTGGTTCTGACGGTGAGGAGGGGAGGGTGGAGCTTCTCCCCCTCCGGAAGTGGTTGCTCCAACCAAGTCCCTTCGCTGGTTCTGAGGGATGAGATTAACCGCTTGCTCCCGGGGCCCGGCCAGGGTCCTCGTCCGGGCGATGAAGGAGGGCCTGAAGAGGGAGCTGGCGGAGCTCCTGCCCCATCTACCCGAGGATTTGATGCTGAGGGGTGGTGGGGCCGCCAGGATTTGAACCCGGGTTTGCAGGTCTCTCCCAGCTCCAGTGGTACATCATCCTTTCGTCAGCAGACCCACGGTCTCTCACTGGAGCCTGCTGTGCTACCAAGCTACACCACGGCCCCGTCTTTCTTTGGTCCCGGGGCTAAAATGCTTTCCGGAGGATTAAAAGGGGGCTAGGGGGAGGGTTGGAGATGGAGATATCGGTCAGGCTGGATTACCTCTCGGCCGAGAGGCTCTGGGAGCACGGCAAGCCCTTCCCCAAGGACATGCACCTCTCCACCAGCCTGAGCCTCACGGAGGTCAAGCCCGAGCAGGGGAGGGTGGTGATCTCCTTCTCGGTCTCCATCCACTACGCCCCCTCCGTGGCCCAGATGAACCTCAGGGGGAAGGCCGTCCTCACCGGAGGGGAGGAGGAGCTGGGGAGGGCGGTGGAGGCCTACGGGAAGCAGAGGGCTCCCCCGGTGGAGCTCCTCCAGCCCCTCATGGGTGCCGTGCTGGTGGAGGCCACCCTGCTCTCCCGCTCCCTCCAGCTCCCTCCCCCCCTTCCCCTTCCCGTCCTCTCCAGGCCCCCCGAGGGGAGGGAGGATAAGCCCTTCTATGTGGGGTGAGGGGCTCAGCCCTTCCTCCTCATCGCCGCGCTCGGCCCTCGAGAGTTTCTTCCTAGCCCCTCCCCGGGGATGGGGGGAGGGAGTTTTTTTAGGCTTGCGGGCCAGGAGTAGGGGTAAAGGTGGGATGGCGGCGCTGTTGCGTAGGGGAGAGGTGAAAATAGGGTGCGTGAGGGGGAGGGCCGAGCTGGTGGGGGAGGGGCTCTTCAAGAGCGTCTTCAGGGTGGGTCCCCTGGTGGTGAAGGCCTACAAGGGGAGGTACGGGGGGAGGAGCCCCGCGGTGAAGCCCTGGGAGCTGGATGCCAGGATAAGGGAGGCGCACGCCAGGGTCTCCTTCCTCCCCCGCTACCACGGCCTGGTGGTGGGACACTTGGAAAGGGGGGGGAGGAGGAGGGTGACCGTCCTCTCCTTCCACGAGTACGTGAGGCCCCTCAGGTATCACTCCGTGAGGGAGCTGGGGAAGGTGCTCTGGCTGATCCTGCGGGCGGCGGATCAGGGGTACGTGCTGGACGTGAAGATGCCCAACTTCGGGGTCAAGAACGGGAGGGTCTACTACCTGGACGAGCTGGGGGTGGGGAAGGGGGTGGTGCCCCCGGACCTGCTGGAGAGCCTCCTGGCCATCCTGAAGCCCCTGCAGGGGAAGGGCCCGCGGAGGTGATCACTCCAGCATCAGGGAGGCCGCCTCCTCCACGGTGGAGACCTCCCTCACCTCCAGGTTCCATCCCTTCTCCCTGGCGTAGTCGTTGAGGTCGACGGTCCTGGGGCGGTAGGTGACCCACTGGAAGCCGGGCAGGAGCTCCCGGACCACCCTCTCGTAGATCGTCACCACGCTCTGCCCCTTGGGCACCAGCAGGTGGGTGATCCCCCTCTCGGCGGCGGCCTGGGCCTTGTAGAAGACCCCTCCCACCTGCCCTATCCTCCCCCCCTCCTCCACCGTGCCCGTGATGGCGTATCCCTCCCTTATCCTCCGGTTCTCCAGGGAGGCCAGGACGGCCAGGGTGGTGGCCGCCCCCGCGCTGGGCCCGTCTATGGCCTCCACGGTGATCTTCTCACCCGGACCGGCCACCAGGAAGAAAACGTCGTACCCCTTCAGCCCCACCCCGTCCTCGTCCAGGGGGTAGCCGGCCAGGGAGGCCGCCACCTCCACCGCCCTCCTGTCGGAGTCCTGGAAGTCGAAGCCCACCAGCATGGGGTCCACGCTCACGTAGACGTAGCCCTCCCCTGGCTGCACCTTGCAGGCCAGCGTGCAGACCACCCCCACGGGCTCCTCCCCCGAGCTCACGGCCAGGACGGGCACGGAGGCCCCCCTGGCGTTCTCCAGCCACCTCTCCAGCATGGTCTGGCTGAAGACCCCTCCTCCCTCCGAGCCGGGCAGGGAGAGGAGGTGATAGGAGAGGGCGCCGCAGAGGACCCCCAGCAGGAAGACCCCGACGAGCTCCAACGGGTACCGGGATCGCTTCCTTCCCATCTTTTCCGGGAGGTGAGGACCCCATAAATCGCTTTCCGGGCGGCAGAGGTCAGTTGAGAAGGTTTGGGGTGTTAAGTTCAGTTTTGTACCATAAATATGGTAAAACTTAAAAGCACTGTGATACTAGGATGGTACAGATGCTGAAAAAAGAGAGGGTTTACCGGGAGTTGGTGTGGCTCGCGGAGCGCAAGCCTTCCGTCACGCAACGCGAGCTTGCCAGCGCCTGCGGAGTTTCGCTCAACTTGGTCAACTCCGTGGTGAGGGAGCTGAAGCGCATAGGAGCTGTGGCGGTCCGCCCCATGGGGCTGGCGATCCTCAATCCTGCCAAGATCCTCTACGCCTGGGCATCGCAGCGCCACTTGGAGGAGGACCTCTCCCTGAGGTGCGCCATAAACCTCCCCGTTCACGAGATAGAAAAGAACATGCCCGGCGAGGTGGTGTTCACCGCCTTCAGCGGGTGGCGGCTGCGGGTAGGGCAGGCCCCCTTCGACTACCGCACGGTGTACGTGTACGTCCGTCCCCAGGCACTGCCCATCGTAAGCCGCCTGTTCTCCACCCTTCCCCGCGCCAGGGGGGAGGCGAATGTTTTCGTGATGGCGGTGGAAGATCCCCACCTCTTCCACCGCTCCGAGCACCAGCTGGCCCCGGTGGGTCAGATCTTCGTGGATATCTATGCCCTTCCCACCACCCCCACCACCGATGGCTTTCTGCGCGACATCCTGGAAAAGAACCCACACCTGAGGCTGTGAGGATGCCGGTCGAAATCTGGCCGGAGCACGTCACCGACCGATCCTGGAGGGTGCTGAGCGAGCTCAACGCGAAGGCCAGTCCTGTCCTCATCGGAGGGTGGGCGGTGTACCTGTGGACGGGCGCGCTGAAGAGCGCCGACGTGGATCTCTTCATGACGGACGACGGCCTGTGGAAGATCGAGGCGAGGATCAGGAAGCACCCGAAGCTCAAAAAGTACCATGCCGTCATCGACGGCGTGGATGTCGATATTTACACGCCGAGTCTCTGCGGGCTCACCGTTCCCGCGGCGGACGTTTACGCCAACCGGTGGTATGCTTTGGTCCGGGAGTTCAACGTCCTCCTGCCTGAGCCCCTCCTGATCCTCAAGTGCGAGGCGGCCAGGAGCAGGTGGGGAAGCCGCAAGGGCTTCAAGGATAGGTGCGACATCCTGAGCCTCCTCAGGCTGAGGGGGCTCGACCCTGACCTCTTCAGGGAGCTCCTCCTCCGCTACCGCAGCTTCGATGTCATGGGCACCCTGCGGAGGGTGGTCCAGCAGTCGGTCGAGGAGTACGAGGTCCTAGGCCTGAGCGCTTGGCGCGGCAGGAGGGAGGCCCTGAGGGTCCTCAGGATGCTGGAGGGCGCTTGAGATTGTGATTGTATTAGTACCTCTAACGAAGGATCCCTCAACATTCGTACATTTTTTGGCTCTAAAAATTTAAATATTCGTTCCCAAATTTGAATGAATGAAGACAGAGGAAAAGCTGGTCCTCCTCAACGAGTGGTGGCAGAGCGGGGAGGTCGGCAGTGACAGGCTGAAGGAGTACAGGAGGGAGAGCTTCCAGAAGGTGAAGGGGCTTCTCCCTTACAGGCAGGTGACCATCCTAACGGGGCTGAGGAGGGTGGGAAAGACCACCCTCATGTTCCAGCTCATAGATGAACTCCTCAGGGAGGTGGAGCCCACCAAGGTCCTCTACTACACCTTCGACGAGGGGAGGGAGGAGGTACTGAGCGTGCTCAACGCCTTCCAGAAGCTGACCAAAACCGACTGGAGGAGGGAGAGGGTCTTCATCTTCTTCGACGAGATACAGAAGCTCGGGGACTGGAGCTCCAAGATCAAGCTGATCTATGACCACTTTCCCAGGGTGAAGTTCGTGCTTTCCGGCTCGGCTTCCCTCATGCTCGAGAGGGAGGCCATGGAAGACCTGGCCGGGAGGTACTTTCTGGAGGAGATACCCCCCCTCTCCATAAAGGAGTACTTCGAGCTGAAGAGGGGAATCAGGATCGAGAACTTCGAGCTCTACAGGGGGGAGCTCGAGCTCGAGGTGGAGGACTACCTGAAGAGGCCCTTTCCCGAGATAGTGGGCTGGAGGGAGGAGAGGAGGGTCTTCGAGTACCTGAGGGAGACCATCCTTTCCAAAATCCTCAAAATCGACCTCCCCGAGGTCTTCGGCAGGGCGAACGTTCCCCTGCTCGAGAGGCTGGTCGAGCTCTTCTTCAGCGAGCCCGGCATGATCCTCAACCTGGATTCCCTCTCCAGGAGCCTCGGGGTTCGCAAGGGAACCCTCCTGCAGCACCTCTACTTCCTCGAGTTCTCGAAGCTCGTGAGGGTCCTGAGGAACTTCAGGATCTCCGCCCTGGCCGAATCCAGGAAGCTGAGAAAGGTCTACCCCTACGATGCCTCGCTCATCTTCCCCATCCATCCGGGGGTGGAGAGGGGAAAGATCCTCGAGTGCGCCGTGGCGTCCAGGATAGGTGCCAGGAACTACTGGAGGGCGGGGACCAAGGAGGTGGATTTCATCCTGAGGCAGCCGAACCTCCGGGCGGTGGAGGTGAAGTCGAAAGGGGAGCTGGGGGAGGAAGACCTAAGGACCCTCAGGCAGCTCGCCGGCAGGGGGATCGAGGGCGTGGTGATATACCCGGGTGAGACCAAGACCCTCGGAGGGGTGAGGCTCCTGAACCTCCTCGACTTTCTCTACTGGGGGATAGGGTAACTACTGCATAAAAAGCACTGGCGCTCGGAGAGGCCACGGATGCGAAAGAAGCTCCCAAGAACTGGGGAGCAGCTCAAGTTTTGAACAACTTTGAATCCTTTTGAGACCTATATAGGGGTTCCCCGCAATAGCTGAAGTGATGGAGTTCGAGCAGCTGAAGGACAAAATCCTGACCCTCTTCAGGGAGGACCAGGAGTTCCGCTACGCCATAGCCGGTCTCCTGGGGTGGGAGGAGATCCTGCGGAGGCTGGACAGGCACGAGGAGGAGCTCTCCCGGCTCAGCAGGGAGACGGCGGAGCTCAGGAAGGAGACTACGGAGCTCAGGAGGGAGATGACCAAGCTCAGGCAGGACATGATGGAGGGGTTCCAGCTCGTGCACCGGCAGCTCTCCGCCCTTGGGGCCAGGTGGGGCATCATGACGGAAGAGGCCTTCCGGGAGGGGCTGAGGGGGCTGCTGGAGAAGGAGCTGGGCCTGAAGGTGGAGAGGTGGGCGAAGAGCGACGAGGGGGGAGTGGTCTTCGGCTATCCCGGCCAGGTGGAGGTGGACGTGGCCGTGGGGAGGGCGGACGTTTACTCCTTCAAAAGGAAAGCGGAGTTCTATGAAAAGGTGGAGGGAAAAAAGCCCTCCAGGCTGCTCATGGTCACCCCCTACGCCGAGGAGGAGGCCCTGAGGGCGGCGAAGCACCTGGGGGTGGAGATCTACACCAGGGTTTAGTAACCTGAACGCTGAACCCCGTAACCCGCGATAAAAGGAGATCTACACCGGGTCGAATTGGGGACGGTCTAGGGCCGTGAAAGGTGGACTAGACCCTACCTTTGTGCGGGAAGGGGGGGGAGGATCGCGTAAGGCCCCCCCGGGGGTGGCCGTTCGAGGTGAAGAGTAGACGGGGAGAGCTTCAGCTTCCTTCCCCTTGCTGGGGAGTGGTCTGGAACCTCGGAAAAAGGAACCCATAAATCCCCGGTGCGGGAACCCTGAAGATGCTCCAGGAGTTCTGGGACTGGCTGGCGTTCCTCCTGATCCTGGCGGGCTTCCTGACGGCGGGGGCCCTCGCCAGGCTCCTGCTGA
>Ga0207433_10012669_pt1 | contig 12571 bp, 13 predicted proteins | sample YelNatPaOPGAMG01_FD_187559 | JGI IMG/M metagenome (GOLD analysis project Ga0207433, IMG submission 187559) | Hot spring thermophilic microbial communities from Obsidian Pool, Yellowstone National Park, USA - OP-RAMG-01 (SPAdes) (version 3) | ecosystem: Environmental > Aquatic > Thermal springs...
CCCTTTTCAAACAAATCACAAGCAAGGTAACGAACTCTTTGTCTATCGGAAAATGATGCATGTCTCATAACATGCATGTATACGTAATTTCTAGGCTTAACGTCTCAACGTAGCCTGAAAGTCAATAATGAGTTTCGCGTAATGATGTGACGTACTGGCGGGTCGAATCGAGCACAAAGCCTTCTGCCAGGTTGTCACTACATTACCTGAAAGTCAGTAGATGGAGCGGGAAGCTACCTGCTATACAGGTGCTAATAATTTGGCGATGTGCCGGACTGCTGAGAGCATCGGGTATAAGCGAGTCGAATGAACCTGGATCTAGCGACGATATTCCAGGTTCAGAAAGCTAGATATGGCTGGGCATGCCCGGCCATTTTTGACAAATCCCCCGTCCGAGCGCTATACTCGCCTCAGGACATTCGACACTTATCCCCATTGGAGGTTACGATATGATCCCTTTCACCGAAGCCCTCAAATCCGGGCGTATTCTCATCTTCGACGGCGCTATGGGCACTCAGCTTGCAGCTCGCGCTCAGGTTACCGGCCCGATTGCGAACCTGGAATATCCAGATGTTGTAAAGGCGGTTCATACGGATTATAAGAACGCCGGCGCCGATATTATCCTCACGAATACCCTCACAGCTAATCGCATCGCCCTCGAACACGCGGGGCTAGATGATAAGCTCGAGGAGATCAACGCGCGCGCTGTGCAGATATGCAGAGAGGCGGCTGGTGACGATTGCTATGTCTGCGGAGATATGAGCTCGACGGGTAAATTTATGGAGCCACTGGGCGATTATACCGAGCAGCAGTTCTATGATAACGCCGCGGAACAGGCTGAGATCCTTGCGAAGAACGGAGCCGATCTTATTATCATCGAGACCATGACCGATGTCCGCGAGACCGCGATAGCCGCGCGGGCGGCGAAAGCTATAACCGGGCTTCCGATAATTGCGAGTATATCTTTCGACCCCGCGGGAGGTGGATATCGCACGATGATGGGCGATACGGTAGAGAAAGCGGTGAAAGAGCTGACCGAAGCCGGGGCGGATGTCATAGGCTCGAACTGCGGCACGCTCGACCCGATCGAGATGAGCGAGCTTATCAGCCAGATGCGCGCGCTCACATCCGGCATTCTCGCCGCGGAGCCGAATGCTGGCAAGCCGGAGGTAGTCGGGAACGAAGTCATCTTCAAATTGACTCCCGAGCAGTTCGCCGATGGCGCAATGAAGTGCGTGGAAGCGGGAGCGATATTAATCGGCGGCTGCTGCGGGACGACTCCCGCTCATATCGCGGCTTTAGCAAAGAGAGTGAAGTGATAAGGTGAGTATTAATAGAAACCCGTTCCGCCTGGGAGTCTCAGGCAGTTGTTTTATTTTTACGATGCCGGAAGAACTCATCGTCGCGGCATATAGGTCGGCGCTGCAGGGCACGCTCGAGAAGTTCGATGATCGACAGAATGCGATGATGGTCGATTTCATGCGCGATATGATGCGTGTGATGAATGGAATGGACGAGATTTCCGCGATGGAGTGTTATCATTCCACCGCGTGGGATAACGAGCTCATCCTCGATGTAGCGCTGGATAATCCCAGGGTCGAGTTCTGGTCGGTGCATGCTCCCTACGGGCTTTACATCGATCCATCTTCACCCGATGAAATGGCGCGCGAAGGGGCGGTGATGTCCTATTGCGACGCGATAACTACGGCGAAGCGGCTGGGGGCTGGGGTTGTGGTGTGTCATCCCGGTATCAATCGAAGGCCGGATGTTCCGAAAGATGTTAAGCTGCGGAATACGATCGATCCATTTAAAAGAGTCGCGGATTTCGCGGGGGAAAACGGGGTGAAGATCGCGGTCGAGCCACTCCCCAAGCAGGAGGCAGGAAGCACACTCGAGGAAGTATTGTGGATAATCGAGCAGGTCGACAGGCCGAATGTAGGCGTTAACTTCGACGTCAATCACCTCTTTCCGCCTGAGGCGATACCGGGTATGATCCGCAAGACCGGCGAACTGCTCCTGAGTGTCCACATTTCCGATCAAGACGGCATCGAGCGCCACTGGCTGCCGTTCCAGGGCACGCTGGATTGGAAAGAAATCCTCGCGGCGCTCACCGAAATCGGCTACACCGGACCGCTGATGTATGAGACTCACATCCATGACGTGAGCACCTGCGAAGAAGTAGGAAAGCCGATTGTGGAGAACTACAAGCAATTGATAGAACTTGCTCCGGGCAAGTGATATACTAATCCTGTGAGCATATCAACAAATAATTCAACAGATGATAACGCCCGGCGAATCGAGGAGCTCTTCAAGGCGAAGAGCGTCCTCTTCGTTGGGGCACATCCGGATGATATCGAGTTCTACTGCGGCGGATTTATCCATCTGCTCTGGCAGCGCGGTGTCAAGATCACATTTGCGATTGCAACTCGCGGAGGCAAGGGCCGCACAGGTCACGCTAAGTCGCGATTAGAGGCGATGCGGACATTCGATCAATTAAACGCGGCGGCTGTGCTGTGCAATTCCGACCTTGCTCTGGTCGATAGCAGCACACGCGTGACGAGGGAGCATGAGGAACATCTCAAGGATATCGTCGCAGAAGCCGGAGTAGAGGTCGTATTCTACGACTATCCGGACAAAGACCTGCCGAACTGCGTGAACGCCCTAGCAAATGATCTAGGCAAGCTCTTCGCCGCTCGTAAGCCCGATATCATCTTCTCATGGGACCCCGATTTCATCTACAACCCCCACCCCGATCACCAGGCCGCGGCTGATGCGGTCCGCACAGCGGCCAAAGGACGTAGGGTCTGCTACTATGGCACCCGCCGGCCGGATATGTGGATCGGTTTCGATGACGAAGCGCTGCGCGTTAAAATAAGCTCGATCAAAGCCCACCGCACCGAATCACCGTGGTATTATTTCGACCTGCTCCTGAAAAAGCGCCTGCTCGAAAGGCTCAGAAGCGAAGGAGCCAGGATCGGAGCGAAATACGCTGAAGTCCTGCGGTGCGAAGAATAAGATGCGTCCTGCAGGCAATTCCACTTTGCTTTTTGCCCTGCCTAAGTGTTAGTATAAGATCCAATTGCTGAGCATGTAAGGACGAGGCAAATGGCTGAAATTTCAAAACGACTTCGTGGACGCGGCGCGATTGCGCTTGTTTTACTGCTGTGCCTTGCACTGCGGATCGGACTCGCGCTTTACCATGGTGAAGGGGAAGTCCGGGGGGACGCGGCGGTTTATAAGCTGATAGCGGAAAACATCGCCGATGGAAAGGGTTTCATATCCGATAGCGGCGGTGGAATTACGAGTAAACCCCACCCCAGCGCGCATGGTTATGTGCTCTACCCCTACTTTCTCGCTGGTTTGATGTGGTCAATCAATGCAGGGCTTTTTGAAATTTCAATCGTCCAATCGGTCATCGACACCCTCACCTGCCTGCTCGTGTTTCTTCTGATGCTGCGGGTGACGACAAAACAGAACGCCGCACTCGGCGCGGCGTTGATTTATGCGATCTATCCCCCGTTTATTATGAGCGCATGCTCGATGATGACCGAAACCACCACCACATTCGTGCTCATGTCGGCGGCTTACCTCCTGTATCTGGCTTTCAAGAGAGGAGCATGGTTCTTCGCGCTTGCGGGAGCTGTGATGGGAATAACGATCCTCGCAAAACCGGCGATGCTTGCGTTTCCGTTCGTAGTCGCGTTGTTATTGATTCTATCGAAGGCACGGGGATGGCTGAGCAAAGCGCTTATCTACGTCGCGGCGGCGTATCTGGTCGTCAGCCCGTGGACTATCCGCAACTACTTCGTATTCCGCGCATTCGTCCCGGTCACGACGAACCTGGGGATGGTCCTGTGGCAGGGAACCGGGCCTTACGACGGCATCTGTCCCGGCGGCCCCGGTTATCCGGTGGATACGAAATCGAGGCACATCTACAATAACCCGATGATCCCTTACGTAAGCGAGCAAACATTCCAAAAGGTCCAGAAGTTGCAGGACAGCATATCGAACGTGGATGAGGTCCGCAGGGATGAGATATTGCGGCAGGCGGCTATCAAGGAAATCAGGGAGCATCCGGGCCGATGGCTGATGCTCGCCGTAAAGAAGCCGGTTCGGTTGTGGCTGAATGTGTGGACCGATCATCCGCCTTCAATGGGCTCAATCGGTCTCGCGGTAGTAACCCTGGCGCTGATTATCCTGGCTCTGCTGGGCTGCAGGCAGAAACGAGTGGACTGGTATTTCAAAACGATCGCAGTAAGCATGTGCGCCTATATCACCGTCCTCGCAATAGTGACTTACGCGGGGATGCGCTACAGCTACCCCTACATGCCGTTCGTAATAATGCTCGCAGCCGCCGGCCTGGGAAAAACGCGGGAGATAGATGCTTAAGTAAATCTCAGTCCATCAGATTATCTTTAACTATATGCCCCGCGCCTTCGTCATAGACCAGGGCCTTGCCGGTGCAATCGCGGAATATGTTGTCCTTGATGATCCAGTGCCTGCAGCCCGCGCCCACCACAAGAGCGGCTGATTGCTTCACAACATCGCGGTTCCAGCTGAATATCTGATTCGTACAGAACGTAGTTTCAACGGCATTAGCCGCGCTTACCGCCGGGTAAACCCCAGGCTCGCCTTCGGAATTAGTATGGATCGTGTTACCGGTGATGATGTTATACACGCAGCCATCGCCTTTCGGGCTCCCTATCACGATCCCTGTCTCCCGGCTCTGCTCGAAGCGGTTGTTCTCAATACGATTGAAATTTGCCCCTGGCCCAAGCCTTAGAGCATTCATGTTGCCCCAGTGATAGTTCATCGAGTAAGTTCCGGCTGACGAATGATCGAGGACACAGCCTGTCCGGGGATATTTGGTGTGCGTGCCGAATTGATTACCGGTGATGTAGAAATCGTTATTATGATAGCTGTATAGCTGATCCTGCAGATTCCCAATGAAGTGACAGTTACTGACTGTGTTTGATGACATAGGATTTTTAGAGTCACCTTCAAACCGAATCCCACTTTCGGCGAAACCGGCTATTCTGCAGTAATTAACCGTGCACGAGCTCGAATCTTTGAACACAACCCCCGAGCCCTTGGCAGCCGCCGAATCGCCAATTATAAGCATGTTCCTGATCGAGCAGAACCCACAGCTGATTATACGGACCGCATCACCATCGCCGCGTTTCCTGATCGTAGTGTCCCACCCGCTGCCTTCGACGCTTACACAGTTCTTGCCCGTCAGCTCGACAGGCTTATCGATTACATATTCGCCTGGCGCAAGATGAATCGTGCCGCCTCCTGCCGAAAGATCATCAGCGGCTTTCATCAGTTCGACGCTGTTATTCACGTTAAGGAGCCGCAGCCCATTCTTCCCGGCATCCGCGGCAATCCCGCACACAGATGATACCAGGATCATCGCAGCAACCAGCCAACTCACCAAAAGCAGCACTCGCATCAATTTCCCCAGGTATTTCAAGTGTCAGCTGAGCTCGTTTCAGCTTCCATACATATCCCACACCATCCGGGTTAATTCCTTCACCGGCTATTTCTCTTCCTGCGCCAACAGGGTCAGCGCTTTCATGTGCGCGTCCTCCACCCTTGCAAGAAAACCGAACAACTCCACAACCCTGCGATCTTCAGCCGCGTTTTCCTGCTCCAGATAGAAGTCTCTGCTCCGCCTCTCCATATCCGAGGCTATCCTGTAGATATCGTGATAGCCGTTCCGACCCTTAAGCGCGCCGGCTGTTTCATCGATGATCGCATGAAGCCGTTTGGGCAGATCTGTATGCCTTTCTGATCGATCATCCGGCTCCGGCCAGCCCTGGTGCTTTTCCAAAGCCTCGTAAAACCTGGTAATCATCTCGCTATGGCTGAGCTCATCACGCGCAAGTTCTTCCAGCACCGTCTTCAAAACCAGATCACTCGTGCGTTCGGCAGCATCGAGGTAGACCTGCCGCCCCTCCAGCTCCATTTCAATAGCTTCTTTAAATATCCTGGCTAATCTCTCCATAATACAATCCCTTCTTTTAGCTGTAGATACAGCTCATGTATACCCACTGCCCCACCCCCATCCAAACAATCTCGACACATAATCTGAAGCCTGCTGCGTTAGAGAGGCCGTTACGGATGGGTAATCATCCAATGTAGCGCAATTATTGAACGAGGAGTGGTTCTTATGATAGATACAACAGTCCTAGCGGAACTCGTAGCTTTCGCGGAGCTATGCGACTTCCCCTGCACAAAACAGGAACTGCTCGAGATAGCGGATGACGAGGATGCGCCTGATGAAGTCCTCGATATCCTCGAAGATATCCCGAACAGAGAATATGAATCCGAAACCGATCTTGTCGATGAGGCCCAGAAAATAGCTTAGGGAGGAACAGATGCCGAAAGAAGGTGTCAACGTTATCGAAAAGGGTGATATATATTTCTTCATCAGGCCGGATGTGAGCACGACCGAAGTTAAAGGCCTCGGTGAAGTCCAGCGGTTCTATATGGTGCTTAATCCCGACTCCGATTCGAAGTTCCGCGAGATCGTAGTCGGCCAGAAAAAGCTGCCGGATATAGACGAGCAGGAGCGCTTCTTCGCGTATGTGGAGCATGTATTTTCGGACGCTGATGAGCTTAAAAAGGAGCTCGAAGGCGGCGAATATGAAACAAAGACACGCGGAGAGCGCGAGGAGATGCCTGCGCGCGCTGTAGGTGAAGGCCGGTATGTCCTGGCTCAACACGAGGATCACAGCCACCTGGCTTATGCTCTCGAACAGCCAAAAACGCCGAATCAGGTTCAGAAAGACCTGCGGATCGAGAGCGAAGGCAGCTATGTGATCAGCGTTCGTAATCCTGACCAGGGCCAGCAGTTTACCGAAGAAAAACCGGATTATCCGAAAGAAATTCGCGATGAATTCGGTGACCGCAAGTTTGCCAAGCAGGTAGACCCGAAGATGCTGGACTTCGAACACTCCGAGATGATCCTTATCGGCGCAAAGGAGAACCCCGAAGAAGAACTCGGAATCTCAATCAGCACCGAAGAAGAAAGCGTAAGCCAATCCGACCTGGTGAATAAACTTAAAATAGAAAAGAGCAACAAGCGCCTTAAGCCAATCGAGGAGGGCAAGTGGGATTGATAGCTTTTTTAGCTGTCGGCTTACCGGTGTTTCGGATTTGAGGGTTGGAGAGATGAGTTATCATATAACCCACTAATCCTTCACCCCAACCCGGAAATCCCGAAACCAATACCACTGCAGACTGGATTCCCGCGAAGGCGGGAATGACAGGTTTCTTGGCCCGAGATTGCAAATCCCGACCATCGCATTTACTACCTGCGATGATAAAGACTACCTTTAATAGCCCTGATAGCTGACAGCCGACAGTTAAAAAGAAAGCTGATAGCTAAACAAACATGGAGGCAACTGAAATGAAACGTGTCTGGACCGCTATGCTGGCAGGAGCGGCGGTTGCCGGCAGCGTATTGTATTATAAATATCGGGTCAATCGGCCTGTTAGAATACGAATTCCTTAGGAATCGTGGCATGAACACTCTCGTGACTGCTACGCAGCACCTCTCGCAGCCCTGCGGGCCGCTGCCGGTCAAGAACTGTCGTGTTCGCCACGAAGGGAACGAAAATGGCAAAAACGCCATTTTCGAAGGAGACTGACTTGATTCATCCCGAGTATTGGGGTTTAACACCTGAAAAAGCGGTGGCGCTCCAAAAGCGCCTCCGCTCTCAAGTGCGACTTACAGACGACCTGGGAGAGATCAAGACCGTTGCGGGTATCGATGTCAGTATCGGACGGGGGTGGGCCGAAGGCAAGTGTGGAATTGTGGTCCTCTCATTCCCGGATCTCGAAACCATCGAGACTCAAACGCACATCGCCCCGGTTACATTTCCCTATATACCAGGTCTTCTGGCATTCCGCGAGCTGCCGATCTTCTTCGAGACTTATGAACGCCTCCACATAGAACCCGACCTGCTCTTCTTCGATGGCCAGGGTTACGCTCATCCACGCAGGTTCGGGATCGCGTGCATGGGAGGGGTGATACTGGATAAACCCTCGATCGGCTGCGCAAAAAGCAGATTGATCGGCAATTACTCAGAACCCCCTGATGCGCCCGGCAGCATATCGCCTCTGATCGCGCCCGAAGGAGACCGTATAGGAGATGTCCTTCGCACGAAAGCAGGTTCAAAACCCGTATTCATCTCGCCCGGCCACCGCGTATCATTCGACACCGCGACCGATTACGCGCTCCGCTGCACCCGCGGTTACCGCATCCCCGAACCAACGCGCCAAGCGCACAATTCTGTATCTATAAAAAAACAATGCGCCTGACACCATCAACCAGCACCAGGCGCTCTTCATTCAATCATCAGCCATAAACTTCTAACTACTCAACTATATCCACCGAGCTCGCCTTGAATACATTGCCGTCATACTCTCCCGCGACCTCTATCTTATCGCCCTTCTTAAGATCGCTGAACCGCCGGGTCGAACCGTTTCGCAGCACCGGCGCATCTACCGCGTTCACTTCCGTATCTTTCAAGCCATAATCGATTGTAAGCTCGAACTTATTGTAGTCGATCGAGGTAATCCTGCCCGTAATCGGACCCTTGTGAGGCGCTTCTCCAACTTTCGGAGTATCCCCGTTCACGTGATCGTCCTTCGCAGGTTCCGCACTGGGAAGCGCGGCGGGATGATCGGCAGCGCGGTCGGCATTATGATCTACGGTTTGATCAGCGGGAAGCTGCACAGGCTGATATACGCCGGGCTCGGGATGATGCTCGTCCAGGCTGTCGCGGTCTATCGTTTCAATCGTTGAGGCGACCATAGTCCTGCCATCCCAATGGCCGATCACCCTTACCGCGGATCCCTTGCCAAGGTCATGCAGACTTGCGGTGTGATGATCGATCAGCACTTCCGCATTCTTCGGCACATCCACTTTTCTCTCGCCGAACTTCGTATCCATGGCGAAGGTCCTGTCGAACGACGCGGCAGGATATGTGATAACTCCCTCGATCAGGTCTTCTTTACCGATGAAGGTCTTATTGCGAGTATCCGGACGGTAGGTCTTGCCAGCGGGATATGGACGACTATTACCGGATGATATTTGCACGCGATCCGCTACGATCCTGCCGTCTCTCGTAACCGTGCCGGAAACGCTGATATTATCGTTCTCGTTTATATCATTGATATCCGTAACGTAGATATAGCGCCTGATTACCGTGTTCTGCCTCACCATAATGGTATAATTGCCCGAGCGCGTGCTGATATCGATCTCATCGTACCTGGGCTGAACACTGGTCACCGCGCCTTCCAATTCCACCCGGTCATTAGGGTGATAGCCGTTGGGGTTATGATTAACAGGCTGCGGAGACTCATCGAGTACAATCACCTTGCTCGCCGTAATCGTCCTCGCGGAAAGCTGCTCTCCAATCACGCGCACAAGCACGCTGTCCTTGAGGCCGTTAAGATTCGTAAGCTTGCCCGATTCGAGCTGGACTACCGCGCGGTTAGCCATCACCGTGAATGTATCACCCGAATCGATCAGATCGAACACCCTTGCGCCGGTATCGATATTCACCACAGTGCCGGTCGCCCGAAACTCGCTGTCCGTATCGGTATATTGATCAGCGAACGCGCTCGCGCCGATTAGAATAAGGATCAAACTGATAACAGCCACAGATAGAATGCGTCGAGGTGCCATATCTATCGCCTCCCTTGGAGATAATAGCTCACAGGAATCGTGGGAACACTCTCGTGACTGCTACACAGCACCTCTCGCAGCCCTGCGGGCCACTGCCGGTCAAGGACTGTCGTGTTCGCCACGAAGGAAACGAAAATGGCGTTTTTTGCCATTTTCGAAGGAGTTATGATACTACATCAGGACGAAATCTCAATCATAACCTTGCCAATTCGGCTCATCTCCCACAGATAACTCAAAGAAGGATTGCATGCTTTCACTGCCTGATAATATATGTGTTTAACCAGCTCCTGCTGAGGTTAATATATAATATCACAACAGCGGAGCTACAGGAGGCAGTTATGTATGCAGCAATCATAGCGGGAGGATCGGGCACAAGGCTCTGGCCCAAATCTCGTCAGGATAAACCCAAGCAATTCCAGAGCCTTTACACCGAAACGACTCTTCTCCAGGATACCGTCCGGCGTCTCGAACCACTTATCCCGCGTGAAAATATATACATCATAGCCAATCAGTCTCACAAGCAAATCATAAAAGAGCAGTTCCCCGACCTGCCCGAGGATAATTTTGTCGGTGAGCCGATGGGAAAGGATACGGCGCCGGCTGTCGGTGTGATCGCAACAATCATCCAGCACCGTGACCCTGACGCGGTCATCCTGGTGAGCCCCGCCGACCACGTAATCCAGAAAGAAAAAACCTTCCTCCACCTGCTGGAGGTCGGGGAACAGGTAGCTGCCGAAGGGCCGAATGTCGTCACAATCGGCATCAAGCCCAATGCTCCCGAAACGGGTTACGGTTATATTCAGATGTCGGAAAACCACAGGGATATCGGTGATGTCGATGTGCATGAAGTGATCAGCTTCAAAGAAAAGCCGGACCTTCGCACAGCCGAAGAATATGTGGCGTCCTGGCACTACGTGTGGAACAGCGGAATGTTCATCTGGAGCGCGAAGACGATAATGGAGCTATACCGCGATCACGCTCCCGATATCTATAAGCACCTGCTTCGCTACGACGGTGCGATCGGCACCCCTGAAGAATCGAAGGTCTTCGATCAGATCTACGATGCATTCCCGCGAATATCGGTCGATTATGCTATCCTCGAGCACGCGAAGTCCATTTTCGTCATCCCCGCCTCTATAGGCTGGAGCGACCTCGGAAGCTGGGCTTCACTGCACGAAGTGAAGGAGGCTGATGAAAATGGAAACGTTATCGTCGGCGATTATGTCGGATTGGACACCCATAATTGCCTGATCCACTCTCATGCAGGCCGCCTGGTAACGACAATCGGCCTCGATAACATGATCGTAGTGGACGCGGGTGATGTGGTCCTGGTCCTCCCGAGCGGCCGATCACAAGATATAAAGCATCTGCTGGAAGAACTGAAGAAAGAAGGGAAGACTGGGTATCTATAGTAAGCAAAGCTGTCAGCTTCGAGATTAGCAACTGAAAATATCGGAGGATACAGTGAGCGCCGGACGAGTTGTAATTATACGAGCCGACTGGATGTGCAAGCGCGATTCGCTGTATTATGAGCCGCTTATGGGTCGATATGATCTACTGGGGGTGTCGGTTCGCCGTTCGAAGCACGACTTATCTCTGATAGATTTTCCAGTTGTCACTCCATGGTCGCCGGACTCGGCTCTTGCCAGGCTCGGGATTTTTCAGCGGATTATTGATAAAGCGTTTCATCTGCGCTCGGAAAATCTGATGTGGTTCGGCGGCTTTGAAAATATATGCAGGGGCGCGGCAATCCTGGATGTAGCCGAGACTTTCCACCCATTTTGCGCTCAGGCTGTTCGGTTCAGGCAGAACAATCCGATAAAACTGGTGGTGCGCGCCCATGAGAATATCCCGTTCGCGCACCACAACCTGGGCTTCAGAAGAAAGACAAAAAGGGCGATCTTTAAGTGGGCTGACGCATATATAACCTGCAGCAAGCTCGGTAAAACCGCCCTTGTATTGGAAGGAGCGCCCGCAGATAAGATCCATGTAATTCCAATAGGCGCCGATCTATCGGTTTTAAAGCCTGCAGCTAAGGACAAGGAGCTTTCGTGCCGGCTCGGGATCGAGCAAAACGATTTTGTGCTGCTCTTTGCGGGCAGGATCACCTGGGAAAAGGGGATATTTACCGCGCTCTACGCAGCGGCTCTGTGCCGGGAAATCCCGGGTATGAAGTTGATAATCGCAGGTGACGGGCCCGAGATGCCTATGCTTCACAAGAGGATCGCAGAGCTTAGCCTCGAAGACAAAGTGAGATTTACCGGTCGGGTGCCCATCGATCAAATGCCGAAGCTGTATTCGACTGCCGATGTGGTCGTTGTCCCAAGCATATCGACTGCAAAATGGCAGGAGCAGTTCGGAGCAGTCATTATGGAGGCAATGGCCTGCGGCAAGGGGCTGATAGTATCGGATTCGGGTTCGATCCCAGAGGTAGCAGGCGACGCGGCATTATATGTACCGCAGGGAAGCCACACAGCCCTGGCAGATACGATAATGCATCTTTATTCCAATAAAGATATCCTTGCCGATTTAGCAAAGCGCGCAAGAACTCGCGCACAAGAGCTATACGATAAAAATAAGGTCGCCGGCCAGATCGGCCAACTCTACGATTCTCTGCTAAATGAAACTACTACCGATAATTCATAATTCTCAATTCATGATTCCCCCTGGGTGTATCTCGTATTAAAGGTTACTTAGGGAAGGATAGCGGAGATGCGGAAGGGAAAATTCTTAATGCTTAATTCATAATGTTGAATGCTTGTAGAGTGATAGTCTGATCAGGATTTATAGTCTCCTTTGATGCGAAAAAGACAACCAAACAAGATCAGGCTACCACCATACAAGTATTCAGAATTAACTCCCTTCCGTATC
>Ga0207433_10012674_pt1 | contig 12568 bp, 9 predicted proteins | sample YelNatPaOPGAMG01_FD_187559 | JGI IMG/M metagenome (GOLD analysis project Ga0207433, IMG submission 187559) | Hot spring thermophilic microbial communities from Obsidian Pool, Yellowstone National Park, USA - OP-RAMG-01 (SPAdes) (version 3) | ecosystem: Environmental > Aquatic > Thermal springs >...
CCTATTGCAATCGAAGATGGAGGCCCTTCCCACGCTTAATATCAATGGGAACCATTCCTATAGTTTTGGTTTGGTAACAAACTATATTACCAATACAAAGGAATCGCTCAAAACCCAGGCAACCAGCTTTTCGATTAGCACAGGTATGCCAATATACAATGGATTTCAGGTAACCAATACCCGTAAACAAAACCAGTTTGACCTTAAGGCATCGGTTGCCGATGTGGAAAAGGTTAAAAACAATATTGCACTTACAATAGCATCGCTATACCTGCAAATCTTATATCAACAGGAATTAGTTGAAATTGCCAGGCGGCAGGTTGAGCTATCGAAAATGCAGCTGGAAAGAACAAAAGTTTTGGTTTCGGCTGGGAGTTTGCCCGAAGGCAACCTTTACGAGGTGGAAGCCCTGGTGGCTTCCGATGAGCTACAGCTTGTAAACACCCAAAACCAGCTTAACCTTTCGTACCTTAACCTAACCCAGCTGCTCGAGTTGAAATCGCCGGAAGGATTTCAAATAGCAAAGCCAGTAATACCAGCAGTTGACAGCGTTAAGCTGATGAACGAAAATCCTACTCAGATATTTAGCACTGCCGAAGGGATAATGCCACAAATACAAAGCGCAAGGTATAAGCTACAAAGCTCAGAGATTGGGCTAAAGATTGCAAAGGGAGGTCTTCAGCCCCGATTATCGCTTGGCGCAAACTATAACTCTGGGGCACAGTATCGTATTCAGGATAATTACGATTTTACGGGCGATCCCTTTTTTACTCAAATAAAGAATAATGCCAGCAAATCGGTAGGCTTAAGCCTAAGTATTCCCATATTCAATGGTTTAAGTGCACGTAGCAGGGTATCAACAGCACGAATTGGCCTTATGAACGCTCAGCTTGCTTTAGAAAGCGAGCGCAATGCGCTATATAAGGATATTCAGCAAGCCTACGCCGACGCAATTGCTGCCGAAAAGAAACTACAGGCTTCACTCAAAAGCAAGACAGCCTCGGAGGAATCGTTCCGGTACACCCAGAATAAGTTTAACATTGGGTTGGTTACAGCGCTCGATTTTACAACGGCAAAAAACAAGTTAGCTCAAGTTGAGACCGATTTGTTGCAGGCTAAGTATGAGTTGATTTTCAAAACCAAGATACTTGAGTTCTACAAAGGATTGCCACTTAAGCTGTAATGGTTGATGGCTTAACAAAATAAACGCTAAATTGAAGTAAATAACCTATAAATACTAAACCGATGAAAAAGGGACTTCTTAAATACTTACTTGGAGCAGTAGTTATTCTGATAATTTTTGCAGTTGTGGCCAAGAAAAAGGGTTGGATAGGTAAACCCTTAACCACTCCTGTGTATGTTGAAAAACCTGAATACAGAACAATAACCGAGGCAATTACCGCTAACGGAAAAATCCAACCCGAAGTTGAGGTAAAAATCAGCTCGGAGGTTTCAGGCGAAATTATTGAATTGCCAGTCAAGGAGGGCGATTGGGTGGAAAAGGGGAAATTGCTCTGTAGGATTAAACCCGATACCTACATATCGCTTAAGGAGCGAGCCATTGCTGCCGTTAACTCAGCCAATGCCAGGTTAATACAAGCAAAAGCACAACTTGCCCAATCGGAACTTTCGTTCAAAAGGAGCAAGCAGCTTTACGAACAAAAGGCAATCTCCGAGTCAGAGTTTGAAACAGCCCGAACCAACTACGAGGTGGCACAAGCCGAGCTGAAAGCGGCAAACTACAGCGTTGAAAGTGCTCAGGCATCGTTACGCGAAGCCGAGGAAAATCTTCATAAAACAACCATCTACGCACCCATATCGGGAACTGTTTCAAAGCTAAATGTTGAACTTGGCGAACGCGTGGTTGGAACCATCCAGATGGCTGGTACGGAAATTATGCGAATTGCAAACCTTAACCGCATGGAAGCCCGTGTAAACGTGAACGAAAACGACATTGTTAAGGTAAAGATTGCCGATACCGCCCTTATTGAGGTTGATGCCTACATTGGACGAAAATTTAAAGGCGTTGTTACCCAAATAGCCAATACTGCCAATGTACAAGGCCTTACAGCCGACCAGGTTACCAATTTCGAGGTGCGAATATTCATACTTGAAAGTTCATATAAGGACCTTCTCACCAATACCAAAACCAGTCCATTCCGCCCGGGAATGTCAACTACCGTTGAAATTCTTACAAACACCAAGGAGAACGTGCTAACCATTCCTATCCTTGCCGTTACAACCCGCATTGATACCTTAAAGAAAACTGGCGAGTGGGAAAAGGTTGATGAGAATACCAAACCCGATGAAACCAAATCAACCAAAATAGAGAAGCCGAAGGAGATTGTTTTTATAGCCAAAGGCGATACCGCCCGAATTATTGAGGTTAAAACGGGTATTCAGGATAATCAGTACATTGAAGTTGTTGAAGGCTTAAAGGGCGACGAAGAGGTAATTACAGCACCCTACAGTGCTATATCGCGTAAGCTGAAAGATAAAGCCCTAATCCGAAAGGTAAAAAACAAGGAAGAGCTTTTTAAAACCGAATAGGTAGCATAAAGAATGGCTAAAATACTGTGCATTGAAACCGGAACCACTATTTGTTCGGTGGCCGTAGGCGATGAAAATGGAATACTTGGGGTCAGAGAGATTTCTGACCCCAAGGCACATTCAACCCAACTGCCATTGCTTATTAACGAGGTTCTAGGTGTAGCTGAATTTACTGCAAAGCAGATTGATGCAGTTGCTGTTAGTAAAGGACCTGGTTCATATACAGGTCTTAGAATAGGCGTTTCCATGGCAAAAGGAATTTGTTACACTGCCGGAGTGCCACTTATAGGTGTGGGAAGCTTACAGGCTATGGCTACGGGTTTAATACTGTCAAACCCCCATTTACCTGCCGATGCTCTACTTTGTCCTATGATTGATGCTCGACGAATGGAGGTTTACACCGCTCTTTTCAATCGACAGGGCGAACCCATTACTGAAGTAAACGCAGCCATAATTGCCGAAAATTCCTTTTCCGCTTATCTTAAAAATCAGCAAGTTATATTTTTTGGCGATGGTTCGGCCAAGTGTAAGGAGGTGATTAAAAATAGAAATGCTATATTTATCGATAGTTTTCAGCCTTCGGCACGCTTTATGCTGCCTTTGGCATTAAAAGCATACACCAATGATGAATTTGAAGATACAGCCTATTTTGAGCCCTTCTACCTCAAAGATTTTGTGGCAACAACACCAAGGAATAAGATTTTTCCTGAGAGTTAGCGGAATTACGTTAGTATGGTTCATTGTTTTAAATCTCAACCTTTACGCTCAAAATGGGACCAAAGCCTTTGTAGGCGGCGAAGAGTTAAAGTACCAAATTTACTATGGTTTTATAAATGGTGGCGAGGCAGTACTGCAGGTAAATGAACAATTTTTTAATAATAAGCCCGCCTATCACCTATACCTTAATGGCCGAACGGTAGGCATAGCCAATACCCTGTACAATGTAAACGACACCTACGAGAGCTATACCGACCCGGCAACCCATTGGCCCTACTTTTCCATACGAAACATACACGAAGGGCACTACAGGCATTACAGTACTCAAACCTGGGATCACTGGAGCCGTCCTGATTCATCGATTGTTATAAGCTCTAAAACTGGGAAAGTGGTGGTAGTTAAGGGATGCCAGGATATCCTTTCATCCTTCTATTACCTGAGGAACAAGATGTTGGCCATGCCACCCTTAAAACCCGAGCAAACCCTTACGGTTGACACCTACTTTACTGACGAGAAGTATCCGCTTACGGTAAGGTTTATAGGCTACGAAACCATTAAAACCAAGTTTGGTATGGTTAAATGCATGAAATTTATGCCCGTAGTATTAACCGGTAGGGTTTTTAAAACCAAGGACGATATGACCATCTGGTTCACCAGCGACTCAAACTTTATTCCCATCCGTATTAAGTTCGATATTTTTGTTGGCTCTGTTTACTGCGATTTAATTGAGTATAAAGGGTTAGCTAATGAGTTTGCAGCGTTGGAGAAGAAATAGAAAAAAATTATTCCTAAACAACTACATGATTAACTTGTGTAGTTATACATCGCGGAGTGACTTTTAAGTTCCAGAATACATAAACTAAGCCATTAAACCGAGATTCGTAATTAACGGATTTCCTTAAAATTGCTACTACATACCCATTTTTATGAGCCTGGTTAAATTTGTTAATTCATTGCAATTGCGTAAAAAATTCTTTTTTGGATCTTGGTATCAAAAACTTTATTAAATTTGATTTAATGTTTAATGCCCTAAAAACATAAAGTTATGAAAAGACAAATTTTATTTTCGATTATGGTAGTAGCACTGGCGGTAGTAAATACGTCGTGCAACGACAAGGAAGAATCCATCCAACCAACGTTCAACCACATCATTACGGTAAATGAACTTATGGGTTACTGGCAACATCAGTCCACTGAGTATATGGGTATTGTTATCACCAACTGCGATGAGGTTGATAATCCAAAAATACCATCAGAACAACGGGGATCATTAATTTTTGATTTGAATATTACCCCCCCTGAACCGGGCATGGAGAAATACTATGATGGTTTATGTGATTGGATTGTTGGTTGTCCAACTGATAGTAATGATAATTTAAAATTAAAACAATACGATACTGAAAATAAAATACAAATTGGTTCTGATACAGTATTTGAAGTATTATCTTACGATAAAACAACAAAAACATTAAGATTAAAATTAATTAAACCAGTAGAATATTATGTACCAATTAATTCAATATACACACTAAAAAAACAATAACATATTTTGAAATATAAAAGACAACCCATTTTCATGAATGGGTTGTCTTTTATTGAATATTTAAAACCCTTGAAACAAAATCAATACAATCTGCAGTATCGAATCCTTTATAGAAATAAATATTATCATCAACAGAATTGGTTGGAACACCATTACTTTTACCCCCATAATACGGGCAATCTTTCATACCGTACATATAATTATCTTTATTTATGATATTATTCTGTTGATTAAAATAATGAACACCACAATCTCCCCCTTTTTTTGGAAATCCCCTAAAAATTCTGATTTCATTTTCGGGTACTGTAATGAAAGTAGTCCAGTTAAGGTCTGAACGTAGAAACCATTTGGTGTCGGTATCATTATCTGCTATGGGCTCGTTGTTACTTGTTAAGTATTTGAGATTCAATCCGTGATAGTAGTGCCTGAAATACGTATTAACGGTTAATTCAAAGTTATCAGAAACCACATACGATAATTGTGGTAGGTATAGTGAGAAATTTAACCAGTTACCTCCAAATGCATTTTTTCCTGATGCACCATCTAAAATAGTTGTACCGTTTGATGGAAATTGATATTGTTCGTTTTCAGTGCCATGTGTCACAATAACACCAACATTGTACCACGATTCAGTATTTAGATTATTAATTTTATCGGCTTCTTCAAATCCATTATATGTACTATTTTCATTTGCATTATCAGAACCCGATTCGTTATTTACAAGTGGATGGAATCTTGCAATACTATAAATACCATTTGCACTAAATGTAAAGTAGTCATTACGCCAGCTAGTAACTGGATTATAATTACCATTCGTCCAATCATCTGATTGAAATCCTAAACCCTGTGGTGATTTTTGTGGTATTTTTATACGAGTACGAAAAGAAGTTAATGAACGAGTACCATTAGCCACCACATCATTATGTTTCACATTGGGTGTCTTTAAATCCTCTTCGGTAATCTCAAAAACAATAAATCCCTTAAATTCAGTATAAATTCCACCATTATATGAATCGGGAACTTCTACTTTTTCACCCAAATCGTTAACAATAATCTTTTTTCTGTTACAGTTAACAATAAAAACAAAATCGCCATCCCTTTTGTAAACGCTGTATTCCGATGGGTCAAGCAGTTTGGCCTTTTGGTATAAAAATGCGTCATTTTGGGCAATTTCAGCATCGGTAACAGTATTGGGGTAATAATATATTTTTTCAGTAACCTTGGCAATTCTTTTACTTCTAATGCTTAGTTTAAGTTCCTCATCGCCATTCATTCGATATAACTGCTTAATCGCATACTTTTCTCCATTGGTTTCTCCGCCCCAATACATATCATAACCATCAGTAAAAACACTTCCAAAAATGGTGAATTGACTTGCAATGTTAGCCTTAATTCTAAAATCCTGACGGGTGATTCCGATTTCGAAGTTTTTGCTATCGCCCCAAAATGGTCTGATATCCACTGCAATTTCTTGGGTTTCGATATGGGGTAAATCATCAAGGTCACTGCTTTCCTTTACTCGGGTATTGCTATCGGTGAAAAGATTTGGGGAGTAGCCCAAATTAGTAACCATAGACGCAGGATTCATGGAGTACTCACCAATATCGGTGATATCCACGCTCATGTGAACAATTTGTGTACCCACTGGAACACCAAATATCATGTAATCGCCCGATTCATTGGTTGATGCGGTCAATAGGTAATACTTCTTGTAAACTTCCATAAAAAGTTCATTGACCATAAGTTCAAACTTAGTAAACATTGATCCAAAGGGTTGTCGGGGTTTAATGGTGTGGGTATTAAAATCATACGTCGAAATTCTTGGTAGTAAATTATAGCGTTTACCTTCAAGATTTTTATCTCTTGGGGTTCTGTATGGGTATATGCTGGTAATATCGGGATTATTGGCATCTTCATCTTTGAGTGGTATAAATATGCTAATTTTGGCGTTGGGAATACCCACACCATTATTGGCAATAACCCTACCCACCAATACGCCATAATCTGCGTTAAAATTACGGTAAGCATCTTCAGTGCCAATCTTCATGACAAGGGATTCTAAAGGCTTTACGTTCTGTTCAAGTTTAATCTGAATGTACTTATCGGTGTTGGCAGTATTGCCAGTGCTCATGTATATTCTTCTGGATATATTCATAACTACTTGATTTTTATTATAAATACTTCGATTTTAAAAAAAAATCATAGAGGTGAAAATTTTTTTATATAGTTAACGATAAGGTTAAGATTAATTGACGCTTATAACCAAAGTGTTTGTATGCAATAGGAATGAAAAGAATTGCTATAATCCAGCATTACACGGAACCGTTTAATACCCGTATTTAGCAGTGATTATTCCAACAAGTTAAAAAGGCAATGTAATCAGGATGATGCTCCTTTCTTATCAAGAATTTTTTTGTTGATACTTTTTTGCTATATTTGCAACCCATTGTAAAATAGAAATATATGGCAACTACAGCGGATTTCAAGAACGGACTGTTTATTTTATTCAACGGAAAAATTTACACCATTGTTCAATTTCAACATGTCAAACCCGGGAAAGGCGGTGCTTTTGTTCGAACCAAGTTAAAGAGCATAGAAAACGGAAAAGTAATAGAGAACACCTTTAACGCCGGAGTTAAAATAGATGTTGTTAGGGTTGAACGCAGGCCATACCAATTCCTATATAAGGACGAATTGGGATATCACTTCATGCATCAGGAGACCTTTGAACAGGTTTCGATAGATGAGTATATGATTGAAAACCCCGATTTGCTCAAGGAAGGTCAGTACGTTGAAATGATGGTTGAGGCCGAAAAGGAAAACATACTTACCTGCGAGCTTCCACCGTTTGTTGAAATGGAGGTAACCTATACCGAACCTGGCCTTAAGGGCGATACTGCTTCGTCCACTGCGCTTAAACCGGCAACCGTTGAAACCGGGGCTGTTATCAATGTACCCCTCTTTGTGAACATTGGCGATAAAATTAAAATTGATACCCGTACCAGGGAGTACGTTGAAAGGGTTAAGTAATTTTGTAAAATAATAGAGCTTAATCTTGTTTTATTGTTATTTTTGTAGTAACTTATTCCTCTTTAGGAATAAGTTATTTTTTTAAAGGCTAAATCTGAATTATGTCGATTACTGCGTCGCAGAATAGATTAAAGCTGAGTACTTTTAAACTCAATACGCTTCTTGGTATGGCTCAGGCTATAAGCGCTGAGCTGAAAACCGAGGAGTTAATTGACCGTTTTCGGCTTATATTGAACGACGATTTAGGTATCGATAGGATATTGCTTTATAAGATTGAGGAAGGGAAGTGGGAGCTATTGCTCAACAGCAATTGCCCTGACCGGGTGGTTGAAAATATCAATGTGGAGCGCGATTTGCTACCCTTTAATGAGATTACTTTTGTTGGGGTTTCGGACAACCCCATACTGCTTGAGCTCGATGTAATAATCCCTGTTATTCAAAACAATCAGCCTGTGGGCTATGTGCTAATAGGCGATACCAATGAGTATGAGAAGGGGGTTAGCGCTACCATACGTCATTTGAACTTTGTTCAAACCCTTTCCATAATCATCTTTGTTGCCATAGAGAACCTGCGACTATTTCACAAGAGCTTGGAGCAGGAGGCTATGCGAAAAGAGCTTGAGCTTGCCTCGCGCATGCAGTCGATGCTCATTCCTTCGCCTGCCGATATGCCCAAATTCCAAGGTGTTAGCATTGGATCATACTATAGCCCACATTTTGAGGTAGGAGGCGATTACTACGATGTTATTACCCTTAGCCCTAACGATATGGGGTTTTGCATAGCCGATGTTTCCGGCAAGGGTATCTCTGCAGCGCTGCTAATGTCCAATTTTCAAGCTAACCTTAGAGCCCTTTTTACAAAGGATATTAGCTTATCCACTCTAATCGAAAGCCTTAACGAAAGGGTTTTGGCAACCGCCAAAGGCGAAAAATTTATTACCCTTTTTGTGGGACGATACAACAACCAAACCCGAAAGTTGGAGTACATTAATGCTGGACATAACCCACCGTTCATGTTTCTTCGCAGTTCCGGTAAAATAGTCCAGCTCACATCGGGCTGTGTTGGTTTGGGAATGATTGACGATATCCCGGTTATCAACCAAGGCGTGTTAAATATCGATGAGCCAAGCACTCTGCTTTGCTACACCGATGGATTAGTTGAAACCATTGAAGGCGATAGGGTTGTTTACAACACCAAGATTTTAGAAAAAAACTTTTCGCGAAGCCAAACCGTGCAGCAAATAATTAATGCCATTGCTCAGGAGAGGGAATCGGATGCCGATGTTTTTGACGATATCTCAATACTGGGCTTCGATTTTGAGTAGTTATATTCAGTGGCTAAAATAAAAGCAGCATATCCCCAGAAAAGAACCGCCACCTTATCCATATCCAAAAAGTTGTTCATAAAGCCATGTACAAGGTAGGTTATTAAACCCAGCAGTACACCTATGGTGATATTTCTTTCAGTGCTTTTGGGCTTAAGCGTTAGGGCCAGATGAAAGCCTTTGTAGAGTAGTAGCGTTAATATTAGAATAAAGGCCAACGCACCGGGTAAACCCGACTCCGAGAGCAGTCCTAAATATTCGCTATGAGCGTTACCCTTTAATCCAAGATTTGAGCTTTCGCGTGTTTTCAGGTACGATGCCTGGTAAGGAGCGTACTGAAACATATACGTGCCAGGCCCCCATCCCAAAATTGGCTTTTCCTCAAACATTCTGATAGCCGAAGTCCAGCGGTTAAGCCGTTCCACATTCGATTCATCGGTGCGGATGTTGGCTATGGAGCTGATGTGCTTACTGATATCGGCACTCGATGCCGTTTTGTGTTGGTTCAACCAAATTATGATGTCATCCTCATAATGATACACTGAACCAAACAGAATGGCAGCCATTAAAACAACGAATCGGAACCTAATTTTCATCAGCCAAATTACCCAAATAGCAACAGCTACTATTAGGCTAAGCCATGCAGCCCTGGTGTACGATAGTATTAAAGCAATAAGCAAAACAACTGAAAGTAAAAGGAAAAGGATTTTTGCTTTTGACAATTTAGTTGATAAATAAAAAGCTATGGATACCGGAATAAGCAAAGCCAAAGTGGCAGCATAAGAAGTGTGGTCAATGAAATAGGGATTACATGAGCCGTGCGCAACAAACTTATCGAAAAGTCCATTTTGCCACTGCTTGGAAAGGGTGATAAGTATTACAGTAAGTAAACCCAAGGAATATAAAACGATGACCTTTTTAAAGGGTATGGTGTTATTTACAAAGAGTATGAAGGGCAAATAGAATAACACCACGAAGTATAAGATTTTTAGCACCAAGTATTTAAACGAAACCAGAGGAATTGTGCTTGTAACGGTAGAAACTGTGAGCCACCCCACGAAAAAGTAAATGATAAGCAAAACGGGATGCCAGGTAAACCATCGGTTTACTGAATTTTCCGATACCAGCATTAGCAGAGCAATTGGGGTTAGGGCTACCAGCATTAGCTCCGAGGGTAACCACATATCGAACTGGGAAACAGGGATAAATTCGGATAGCTGAATGGATAGTGGACTTAAAACAAGGTATGCCATATAGAATTTTACCGGAAAAAGAATGTAAACCAGCACGAAAAGTAAAAGGGCAGGAATGAGAATAAAAAAATCGCGTTCAGTACCTATCAGAAATGCATTTACCAGAATGAATGCCATGCTGGTAACCACAATCCATTTCTCCTTAGTATGGCTTAATATCGATTTTAAGGTATCCATTTACCGGTATGGTAAACTAATGATTTAAGCTGTTTTTTAGTCGCACAAAATATTCCTGAAGTAGAAGTAAGAAAATGGCAAAAATAATAGCCGAAAGGGTTGCAGAAATAACAATTATGCTACGTTTAGGGTAAGCCTTTTTATCCGGGATATCAGCCCTGTCGATGATGAACTGGGTGGGAATTTGCTGTTCTGCTTCAATACGTGCTACCACTATGCTTTTTCGTAACTCGTTAAGCTGAGTTGAAAGATCGGAAATTTCAAAGGTATAGCGTGCATGTTTTGCTCCAAAGCCACCAAGTTTGGTAATTTCTTTATCAAGAATTGAAAGTTGCGATTTATTACCCTTTAAGAGCGCGTCCAGGTATTCCTTATAAAACCTTCCTGCTTGACGTTTAGGATCGATAACCCCATTTGTCATAATAGCAGCAAGGGAATCCTGTAGGATGTTTAATTCTTGTTCAACCAAAACGAATTGCTTTTCCAATGCCTTTAGGGCATTAACGGCCACTTGTGCTTTGATGGAACGCATCAGGCTATCGGAGTAATCGACAACAGTATTGGCAATTAGCGCAGCCCATTGGGGATCGCGATCCATAACCTCAATATTGATGCTTTGGTAACGGGTGCCTTTTACCTTTACGTACTCATCAAATTTTTTGTAGGTTTTAAATTTGCTTCCTGTTGCAACGGAATCGATTTCCCAGTGATGTTGAAGCTTAAGCTTGGAAATCACCTTTTCTTTTAGTGTTCTCGAATTTAAAACCTGGAGGAACTGTTCCATCTCCTCGGTTTCGCCAAAGTTGGTTAACCCTTCCTGTTTGTTTTCGGTTATCAGTTCTTTTGAAACCTGGTTGGCTACAGGAGGAAAAATGGTTGCAGTGGCTTTATATTGATTTTTAATAAAAAGTGATGCTATAATTGAAGCTGCAAAAGCAATTAGGCCAACAACCACTAAAATCTTCCGGTTGTTCCATATGGTACGAGCGATTGAGAGCATCGATTTGTCCATACTGATTTCGGTGTTATCCATAGCTAATGTTTTAGGATGCGAGATGTTCAAATTTTATGGTTTACCTAAAGAAAACCAAAGGCTTGCCATAAAACAATGTTGCAAGCCTTCAAAGATTTTCCGAAATATATAACGGAATTAATCAACAGCAAGTATGATACTGTAATTCTTTTTACCTTTTTGTACAAGAATGTATTTGCCGTTAAGCAGGGAATCGGTATTAATGGTGATATCGGCATTATCGATTTTTTGCTTATTGATGCTTAGCCCCCCACCCTGAACCAGTCGACGCAATTCGCCTTTTGAGGCGAATACTTTGGTGAGTTCGGCCGCAAGAACCGAAAAGGGGATTCCCTTGGCAAGTTCCGATTTCTTAACCTCAAAAGTGGGAACACCCTCGAAAACGGAAAGGAAAGTGTCCTCATCCATGCGGTTAAGCATTTCGGTAGTGGCATTGCCAAAAAGCATCTCCGATGCCTCAACGGCTTTGCGGTAATCGTCTTCGGAGTGAACCATAACCGTTACCTCGCGAGCAAGCGTTTTTTGGAGTTTGCGCAGGTGTGGTTCTTTTTTATGCTCTACTATTAGGTTATCGATTGTGTTTTTGTCGAGCAAGGTGAATATTTTGATATACCTTTCGGCATCTTCATCGGAGGTGTTGAGCCAGAACTGGTAAAACTTATAGGGGGAGGTAAGTCGGGCATCGAGCCAAACGTTTCCGCTCTCAGTTTTACCAAACTTGGTTCCATCGGCCTTGGTGATAAGAGGAATGGTTAAGGCAAATGCCTCGCCGCCAAGCTTGCGTCGAATGAGTTCGGTTCCGGTTGTGATGTTTCCCCACTGGTCGGAGCCGCCCATTTGTAGCTTACAGTTCATGTTTTGGTATAGCCAAAGGAAATCGTACCCCTGAACGAGTTGGTAGGAGAATTCGGTAAACGACATGCCCTCTTTCGATTCCTCG
>Ga0207433_10012676_pt1 | contig 12566 bp, 10 predicted proteins | sample YelNatPaOPGAMG01_FD_187559 | JGI IMG/M metagenome (GOLD analysis project Ga0207433, IMG submission 187559) | Hot spring thermophilic microbial communities from Obsidian Pool, Yellowstone National Park, USA - OP-RAMG-01 (SPAdes) (version 3) | ecosystem: Environmental > Aquatic > Thermal springs...
TGGCGACCCTCTTTCCGAATGAGGCTGCCCTGCTGCGGCTGGTCAGCGCAGTGCTGATGGAAATCAGCGAGGAGTGGGAAACCGAGAAGATCTACTTACGAATGGAAAACAGTGGCTCGATCACGCGGGAAGAATGAATTTACAGAAAGGCGCTTGCTTTGTCTGCACGGGCACTTCATGGTTCCCGCCATCATCTGCCCCATCATCCTTTGCATCCCTGTATCGAGCTTCTGCTGCTGCAATGAGGCAATCAAGGTGGCCATTTCTTTTACTTGCGCCTCCGTTAAGCCCAGTACGTCCTTCTTGGCCGTCAACGCGCTGCTCACCTCGTCGGCCGAGAGGCCAAACATCGCCATCATGCCTTGACGCATGCCGCCTCCCATCTGGGGACCGGGCGCCTTCGACATCATGGGACAGTTCATCATCATGGTCGTTCCTGAGCCTGGCTGCGCTTGCGGATTCGACTGCGATTTCGATTGAGCAAACGCCAGGACGGCGATCACACCCAGCGCCAGGAGAAACAAGACGGCTTTCCTCATGGGGATTCCTTTCATTCTGTTGAGATCTCACCGTCGATAGACGTCCGTGACACCAGAAGGTTTCGCCGCAACGAGACTCCCGCTTGACACTATAGTTAGGTACAGGGTTTAGCCTGAAGGTGTGGGCAATGAGGAGGCAGGGATGGCAAACCTGAAGATTGGCAAGCTTGCTGAGCAAAGCAAGGTGAACTTGCAAACGATTCGCTATTACGAGCGGGAGGGATTGCTGCCAACGCCTCCCCGGCTGGCTTCAGGGTATCGCGTCTTCCCGGCCGACAGCGTGAGGAGAGTGCGCTTCATCAAGCGGGCCCAGGAACTCGGTTTTTCCTTGAAGGAAATCAAAGATCTCCTATCCATTCGAGTTGACCCGCGGAGTGACTGTTCGGATGTGCAGAGACTTGCGAAGGCCAAGCTCGCCGACATCGAGCAAAAGATTCGAACACTGCAGGCCATGAAGAAGGTGCTCAGCAACCTTGCCACAGCGTGCCCCGGCCGGGGGCCTTCGACCGAGTGTCCGATCTTGGAGAGCCTTGAGCCAAACGGAAGAATGCAATGACGGAAAAACGAACCAGCGCCATGTCCTGGCTGGTGCTTGCCGCTGTCCTCGCAGCCGGCGCGACCGCTGTCGCGATCTTTATCACAGGGGGACAGCGCGCCGACACTGGCGAAAGCGCGAAAGCTACCGCAGAGACGAAGGTCGTGCGCATCCCCGTCCAGGGAATGACCTGTGCGGTGTGCGCGGCCAATGTCAAGAAGGCTCTCCAGTCGGTTCATGGGGTGCGGGACGCGGAGGTTGACCTTGAAGGGCGCGAAGCACGGGTGCGCTACAGCGCAGGCAAGGTTTCGGCGGCGCAGTTTGCGGCGGCGATCAATCAGCTCGGGTACAAGGCCGGTACACCTGTCCCGGAGGCTCCCAGATGACGCTGGATGCATTTCTGCAAAGATTCGCATCCAGTCTGCCGCACGGGTCGCTGTGGGCCGTGGTCGTGGCGTTACTGGCAGGCGTCGTGGCAAGTGGGGTATGTCCGTGTACGGTTCCAGTCGGGCTGGGGGTGGCGGGCGTGGTGGGCAGTTCCGCCAAGGACGATCGCCGCAGTGGGTTTCTGATCGCCCTTGCATTCTTTTCCGGAATTGTCGTGAACCTGGCGGTCCTCGGCACCGTCGCGGGCCGGATCGGCGCGATTTTGACGGAATCGTTCGGGCGTTACTGGGCCCTGGGCATGGCGGGCGTTTCTTTAATAGCCGCTATCGTGGCGTTCACAGGTCCGCGTCTCCGGGTGAAGGAGTTGGCGTCCTTGCGTCGGCCCGGTCTGGCCGGGACTTTCCTGTACGGCTTCATTTTCAGTCTGGGCACCTCGGCCGCGCCGCTGCTGCTCTTGCTGACCGTCGCTGCCGCCCAGGCCCGGCCGGAGTACGGCTTCATTCTGGCCATGGCGTTCGGTATCGGGCGGGGACTGCCATTCCTGCTCGCAGGCTTATTCGCCGGAGCGTTGATGCGGTTCACGCGTTTGGGATTGTGCGCGCGAGCGATTCAAGTTGTGAGTGGCTGCGCGCTTCTGTTCGTCAGCATCTACTACGTGAGGGCGTTTGCCGCCCTCCTTTAGGAGATGGAGTCGACTTTTTTCTTGAACCCTGTACCAAGGTAGAGGCTCATCTCAACAACTGAAAGAGGTGCAAGTATGAGCACAGCAACGACCGTTGAATCCGCTCCACATTTCTGGAGCGAAGAGCCTTCCAAACTACCCGGCCGGCGGCGAGTCCGCGCGCACATCGGGGGATTGCACTGTTCGTTGTGTACCGGCACGATCGAGAAGGCGCTGGGCCGGAGGCCTGGCGTGGACAAGGTTGCCGTCAGCTTGACGCACGAGCAGGCGCTGATTGAATATGACCCGAGCGTGGCGCGTGCCGAGGACCTGCTGCAGGTCCTCAAGGACATCGGTTACACCATCTCCGATCCGCGCAAGCTGCGGCCGTTTGAGGAAGAGGAGCGCGCGCTGGTACACGAGCGCGGGCGTTTTCTCTCCGCCCTGGCTCTGAGCATTGCGGCGATGGGGTTGGCCGGCTACCCGGTCAACAGCTCCTGGTTCGCGTTGTGCGTGTTTTCTATCGCGAGCATGGTGGTGTTCTCCTTCGTGGTCCTGCGCAGCTATGGCTTGTTTTGGGCGGTCGCCGGTTCGGGCCTTCTCGCTGCCTTTGGCGCCGGCGTTTATGCACTCCAGTTGCACGGCGCGTTCGGCGGCGCAACTCCGTGGCTTGCTGGAGCGCTCGCCCTGTTGCTCATCTTCGGCGTGGGCGGGCACATTGTGCGCATGGCCGCCATGGCGCTGCGGCGCGGCATTCTCAACCAGCATGTGCTGGTTGAATTCGGTGCGTTTGCGGGCCTTGCGGGTGGCGTAGCCGGCCTGGCGTTGCGGCCGCAGAACTATCCAACCGTGGCGTTTTTCTCGGTGGCGGTGATGGTTCTCACGTATCACATCTTTTCCGAATGGCTGTCGCTGATCGTGAAGACCCGCAGTTCGCAGGCGGTCAAGAAGCTTCTGGACCTTGAGCCCGACGTCGCCTATGTCGTAAAGGACGGCAGGGACGAAGCGGCGCCGCTTGAAAACGTCCGTGTGGGCGACGTGGTCCGCATCCGCCCGGGTGAGCGGGTGCCGGTGGATGGCCAGGTCGAATTCGGAGAATCCGATGTCGACGAATCGCTGGTGACCGGCGAGCCGCTTCCTGTGGAAAAGCGCCCGGGAGACCGCACTCTGAGCGGCTCCCTGAACGGTCACGGCACGTTGCTTGTGCGGGTCACCGCGGCCGGGGAGGAGAGCTTCTTGAGGCAGGTTATCCGCAGCGTGGAGGACGCCCGCGCCCTCAAGCCGGGTCTGCTGCACCTGGTGGACCGGGTGCTCCGCGTATATACGCCCATCGTGCTCGTTACTGCGGCGGGCGCGACCCTGTTTTGGCTTTTGGTGCCGCTGCTGAGCGGAGCCGCTCCCGATCTGCAACGGGCGATGTTTGCCGGCCTGAGCGTGCTTGTCATGGGCTATCCCTGCGCCGTGGGGATTTCGGCGCCGCTATCGATCGTGCGGGGAGCAGGCGAAGCAGCCGAACGTGGGGTGCTGATGCGGACCGGCGAGGCCTTTCAGTCGCTGCGGCTCGTGCAGCGCGTGGTTTTCGACAAGACCGGCACGTTGACCGAAGGCCGCCCGGCGATACGGGAAATCGTGCCGGTGGCCTGCCCGGAAGAGGAACTGCTCGCGCTCGCGGGCGGTGTGGAGGCCGGCTCCGAACATCCGCTCGCCCGCGCGGTGGTGGCAGAAGCGTTCAATCGCGGCATCGCTCCGCGCCAAGTGCAGGGCTTCGAGGCGGTGCCCGGCCAGGGCGTCAAGGCGCGCCTTGATCAAGAAGCGTTGCTGGTGGGCAGCCCCGCTTTTGTTGCGGCCCAGGGCGTGAATCTTGCGCCGCATGACGGGCGCATCGAGGAACTGGAGGAGCGCGGCCTGACGGTCATCGCCGCCGCGCGGGAAGGTACGCTTCTCGGTCTGCTGGCGCTTGGCGACGCGCTGCGGCCCGACGCAGCGGAGACGGTGCGCCGTCTCCATGCGCTCGGCATCCGCACGAGCCTGATCACCGGCGACAACGAGCAAGCGGCGATGCATTTCGCGCGCGCCGCCGGGGTCGAAGAGGTTCATGCGCGCATACTGCCGGCCGAGAAGGCGGCGATGATCCGCAAGCTTCAGGAGAGCGCCCGCGTCGCCATGGTGGGCGACGGCATCAACGACGCGCCGGCCCTGATGCAGGCCGAGGTCGGCATCGCCTTCGGCGGCGGCGCCGATATCTCGATCGAATCCGCCGACGTGATCATCCTCAACAATCGGGTTGGCGCCGTGCTCGACGCGTACGAGATTAGCCGTAACAGTTACCGGAAGATCGTGCAAAACGTCTCCCTCGCGTTTCTGTTTAACGGGTTGGGCATTCCGGCGGCGGCCACGGGATTGGTTTACCCGATCTGGGGCATGGTCGCCATGGCGGCAAGCGTGACGGCGATCTTCATCAATTCCCTGTGGGGCCGCGGCGATTATTTCTTCGAGGCGATCAAGGCGGTCGGGCGTCCGCCACGGAGCGCACGCGAAAACGGGAGTTATTGACTATGTTCAAGTCCATCACTTTAGAGGTCGTCGGCAGCCAGCGGCTTGCCTGTGCGGGCTGCGAGGAGCGCATCGAGGAACTGCTCAAAGGCATGGAGGGCGTGGGGCAGGTTCGCGCGCAGGCGCGCAAGCAGCGTATCGAGGTACTTTTCGACGCCGCGAAGCTGGATGCCGACGCGATCGCGGAACGCCTGGCTCAGGCCGGTTACGAGACAAGACTCGAAGGTGAACCACCAATTTTGGACGCAAGGCAGTGGCGTCGGGGCAAGTGATCGATGGCAGCGGTGGAGATCGGCTGGAGCGGCTGGTCCGGCTGCTGGCCGGCGTAACGTTCTTCATCTTCTTCCAGGCCTACATGGTCGCGCCGCTGATCCCGCGGCTTGCGGCCGAGTTCGGCGTTTCCGGAGGAAAGATCGGTCTTGCGATCCCAGCCTACATGGTCCCTTACGGGGTCTCGACGCTCTTCTACGGTCTGCTCTCGGATCGCCTGGGGCGACGGCGCATCATGCTCGCCTCACTGTCAGCCTTCATTGTCTTGACGGCTCTGACGGCCACCGCCCGTTCGGCTTCGGAACTGATTTCTTGGCGGCTCGTCACCGGATTGGGAGCAAGCGGAGTTGTCCCACTGGCGCTCGCGCTGATCGGTGATCTGTTTCCCTATGAGCAACGCGGGCGGCCGTTGGGTTGGTTATTTGGAGCGATGGCGGGCGGCATGGCGTTTGGTTCCACCTTGGGTGTGGTTCTGGTTCCCTTCGTCGGCTGGCGGCTGCTCTTTGCCGGAGTGGCTGGGATAACCACGGTCATCTCTGGCCTGCTGCTCCGTCACGCCGCGCTGCTGGGTTCCCAAACTGCTCACGTGCTGACCCTGAGTGGTGTCGTTGCCTCCTATCGCAGTCTCTTGCAGAATAAGCGGGGCGCGAGAACGTATGCTTACGTGCTGCTCAACAGTATCTTCCATTCGGGAGTTTTCACGTGGCTCGGTCTGTACTTTTCAGAGCGGTATCGCCTCGGAGACGTCGGGATTGGGCTGGCGTTGCTGGGGTACGGCGTACCCGGCTTCCTTCTTGGTCCAGTAATTGGCCGGGCGGCCGACCGTTGGGGCCGGAGATGGCTGGCGCCTGTCGGACTCGCGATCGGCGCTCTCGCAGCGGGGGCATTGATTTTTCACGCGCCGGTAGCGCTGGCGGCCGTAGCCGTGACGGTCCTGTCGCTCGGCTACGACATGACACAGCCGCTTTTCGCGGGAATCGTGACCGCGCTCGGCGGGCAGCGTGCGGGGCAGGCGATGGGACTGAACGTATTTACACTCTTCACTGGTTTCGGCCTAGGGAGCTTACTCTTCGGCGAAGCCCTCAGGTGGGGCTTCGGCACAGCTCTTGTGCTATTCAGTGCGATACAGCTTCTGGCCGCTCTCTTAGCAGTCTCGCTCTTTCGGGATGAGATCAGGAGGAACTCACGTCCCCTAAACTAAGCCGACATCGCCATCGAATCCGCCGACGTCATCATCCTCAACCAGCGGCTTGGCGCGGTGCTCGATGCCTATGAGGTCAGCCGCTACAGTTACCGAAAGATGGTACAGAACGTCTACCTCGCGTTTCTGTTCAGCGGTATCGGGATTCGGGCCGCCGCCAGCGGATTGATCTAGTCCCATATGGGGCATGGTCGCGATGGCAGCCAGCAGAGTGCAGGCGTGAGAGAGGAGAGATTCGTTCTATGTTGAAGCCCGTCACTTTTGAGGTCACCGGTGAACAGCGGCTCTTCTGCGAAAGTTGCGAGCTGCGTGTTGAGCGTCTGCTCAAAGCAGTGCATGGGGTGGAACAGGTTCGCGCGCGCTAGCGTATCGAGGTGCTGTTGGATACGTCGGCTCTGGATCCGGATGCGATTGCGAAACGCGTGGGCACAGGCTGGGTACGAGACCAAGGCCGAAAGCAACCTATAGCCATGGCCGGGCGAAGCATGAAGCCCGTGACTGCACAGGGTAGCGCGCAGACGACGATGAGCGAGGAGGCCCGTGGGGTTCAGTGACATCGCGCACGTTGTCTCTACCGGGTTTCTGTTGCAAGAACGATATCCACCAAGGGCTCCAGCCAGCGGCGGTCGGCATTCGCCCCGTACGAGTCCCACGTCTGGATCGCGGCCCTGAGACGCACGGCTTCCGTGTCAGTGAACTCGAATTCCTTTGCCGGAATCGAGAGCGTGGGGTTCCAGACCACGCGCTCCTGGCCGGCGACGGTCTCTCGCTTCAGGTCAATGGCTTTCTCCTCGTCAGCACTGAGCGCGAGCCGGTCCTGAATGGCCCAGATCGCGCGAATTGAGCCCACGTCTGACCGCTGCGCGCCCAGGAGTGCGTGCAGGTTCAGACGCTGGGTGTGGTCCAGGATCAGTCTCATGTTCGTGTTCCTCTACGGGTTGGAGTAGAGCAGGATGTAGCCCGCGGTCACTCCGGCAGGGTTCTTCACCTTGATCACGCCAGACCATCCGGAGGGATTGCTGGCGCCCATCAGTTCCGCGAAGCGGTAGCCGTTGCCGTTGCCACCGGCGATCACGAGTTCTCCTGCGGATGTGACCTGCAAGAGCGTGTGGTCCGCGAGGTTCGACCCAGGGCCGGCGACCCGCAATGGCGACTCAGCGTTGTCTTTGGCGACCACCAGGAGCGGGCCGCATGCAACTCCGGCAGCGACCGGTGCAGCCTGGTATCCCCACGTGCGCGCGTAGCCCTTTTTCGGGTCGTTGCCCTGCTGCAGGCACGCTCCCCAGAGCAGGATCGAGCCGGTGGTCCAATCATCTCCGTTGCCCGCATACTGGCGGACAACGATCCACAGGCCGGTCTGTCCCGCTGCGAGGGTGCCGGTGATCTTGAAGCGCTGCCACGCGGTCGTGAGGGTGATCTGTGTCGGGCCGGCGAGATACGAGGCATACGGGTTATCAACGATGGCGATCGACACCTTCCGGGTTCCGGACGCGACGCGGGCCCAGATGTAGAACGTATACTGGCCACCTGAAACGAGGCCTGCAATCTGCTGCTGGATGATCGGCGTGGCGGTGACGGCGTCGATCTGGGCGGCGGTTGTGTTGCCGTCGGGCGCCGTCGCGGCGTTCGCGGTCACCGAGCACGAGCTGCCGTTTTTGTCCCAGGTCCCCACCGAGAAGTCCTCGGAATACTTCGCCATGTTCTCGAACGCGCCGCCCACGGTGCCGTAAGCGCCGCACTCGACGGACTGGAGGTGCGAGTCGAGGTACGCCCAGAGATTGTTGGCGGCAGCATAGGCGAAGCTGGCGCCGCCAGATGCGTCGCGCAGGACGACCGTGCTTGCCGTTGCGTTCGGCGTCGCACCGCTGATCTGCGCCGAGGTGTGCGTGTGCGTCGGCAGATCGTTCGCCTGGAGCGCCGCCACGGTAACGGTTGCGCCTGCGCTCGCCTGCCTGAGGAAGCCCGGGCCGCTCGCCGAAAGATCCGCGCCTGTACCGCCGCGGGCAAGCGCCAGCGCACTGGAAACGATGTCCGATGCTGAGTGCGTATGGTTTGCGTCGGCCTTCGCCGCGGAGGTGCCATCTACCAGCACACAGTCGCCGACGTTGCCGACGGCGGCTTCGATCCCTCCGGAGGAGTTGATGACGGCTGCGCGAGAGGGCGCAAAGCCGGGCCCTTTAAGCGGCCGCGCGGCCAGGTCGGTCACGAGCCCTGCCACGTCGGATTCGGCATGGCCGTGGCTGCCGAGGGACAGCATTCCGGCCATGAGCGACAGGCCGGAGCCGATGCTCAGCTCGGCCAGCGTGTCCTGGGATGGCGAGTAGAGCAGCTTGTTGGCGGCCACGGTCGTCAAGCCGGTTCCACCGCGTGGGACGCCGAACGCGCCGCTAACGATGTCGCCGGCAACATGCTGGTGCGCGGGCAGGTCTGAGCCTGCGAGCGGGGCACCGGCCGTAACGCGCCCTTTGGCATCTACCGTCACCTTCGGATACGTTCCGGGCGTTGCGCCGGAGTTCGCGAGCGAAATCACGCCGGCGTTCACTGCGATCCCGCCGACCGGATCGATCTGGACGATGCCCTTGCTGGTTGTCGTCGCGTCCGGAACGGTGAGCGCGCCGAAGGTCTGGCCGGACGCGAAGTCGATGATGGCATCGAAGACGACGTGATCGTTGGCGTTGAGCGCCATGCCGAGGTCGCCCGAGTTGTCGGCCTTGCGCCACTTCACGGCGCCGGCGTTGGGCAGGCGCACCAGGCCAGTGGCCGCCTTCGTGCCCGCGCCGAACTCCGCTCCATCGATGAACGTCTTCAGGCCGGTGATTGTCACAGCCCCGTCGCGGCGCACGTAGTTTCGCGCGGCGACCGTGCCCAGTTCGTTCTCGATGGCGGTGACGGCCGACTGGAGCGCGGTGATGAACGCCGAGACCATGTTGGCCTTCACCGAAGCGCCCTGCGAGTGCTGCGCCGCCGTGGTTCCGAAGGCCCCACGCTGGCAGCCGGTGAACTGCGCGGCGGTCTTCGCGGCGTAAACGATCAGCTCGTCGTCGATCGAGAGGATTCCATAGGAGGCAGCGAAGCCTTCGGTCGAAGCCACGCTGATAGTCGTGTCGCCTGCGAGGATCTGCTGGGTAGCCGTGGTTTCAAGCGGGCGCGTTGAAAAGGCGTCCACCGGCGTGTAGAGCGTCGCTGCGCTATCAATGGAATTCGGATAACTGCTACTCATTGAGCCTCCTGGTGTTCGCCTTGAACCGGTTGAGGGCGCTGGCGGCGGCAGGTGCGACCGGTGTGGCAACCACCACCGGAAGCGCCCGAGCTGCACGTGGCTTATGGTACGAGACCGCCGTCGCGACGGCCTGGCTCGCCACATCGAGCGGGACTGGGCGGCTGTTGAGGCAGAACTGGTCGAAGGCCCAGAAGCAGAGCGAATACAGACCCTGGTTGCGCCACATCCCATAGGCCTGCGCCATCGGCGGGTCCGGCGGACCGTAGATGCCGGCCAGGTACATGCACTCTTCGGACGGCCTGCCGAGCGTCCGCGGGAACTCCATCGTCTCCCGTATCCGGACGGCGTTCTTCTGCCAGACGTCGTAATCGAAGCCCTCCGCACGGAAGTACTTCACGCCATAAGCCGACGTCTTCCACTGGTTCGGCAGGTTCACGTGGAAGTTGAGCGCGCGGAACTCCGGATCGGGCGCGGGCTTGCCCTGGTTGGCATCGAGCGGCCACAGGCACTCGAACACAGCCGTGGGATGGAACTGCCGCACGTAGGCGATCACCTCCTGGCAATACTCCCAGATGCGGTCGCGCAGGAAGTCGGCGGTCTCGATGTCGTCGTTCGGATCGTCCGTGTTCGCCAGGAACCGGTGCATAGGCCGGCCGTAGCGGGCCTCGAATGCGGCCTTGGTCTCCTCGTCGTAATACGGCATGCCGGAAGCATTCGGGAAATACCACCACTGCGTCTCGCCGAACTGGAGCACGACGGGCAATCCCGGCGCTGCGATCTGGTCGGCGCACTCCTTGTACATCTGCTTCAGGTAGTTCCGCACCCGCGCACCGAAGTGCATCTGCGTCGAGGGCACACCGAGTTCGACCGGCGCGCCATCCCAATAGCGCGCGGCCATCTCCGCGGGCGGCCGGTAGACCTCCATCGAGAAGGCGAACGACGCCGGGATGCCTGCCGCGGCAAACTGGCCGGCGAGATCGCGAATCCAGCGGCGCGCGCCCTCGGTCATGACCGGCGACACGGCATCGATCAGTTCCCAATCACCCTCGGCGCCCGGCGTGCCCAGATGGTCGTCCATAACCACCGAGACCGAGGCGGAACCGGTCGCGGCATTATCGAAGAACGTCCACAGCGGCGCTTTCGACTGGATGCGCAGCGTGGTCGAGGTCCCGAAGTTGTCGTCGGCCCAGACGCCGGCGAACATGCCGTTGATCGCGGCCCGGAAATGGCTCACGATCTGCTGCAGGGGCTCGCCGTAGCCGATAGCGTGGCTGATCGTCGTGCCCGAGATCCTGACCGAAACGACCTCGCCAGGAACGGGGTCGCCGGAGAACTCCACCGTGGCATATGGGTAGCTCGCGCCTACGCGCTGCCGCTTGTTGTTCCAGAAGACTCCCATGTACACGTCGGCGTGGCCTTCGAAGCCAAGCTTTTGAAGCTGCCACAGGTGCCAGGCCGGAGGCTTCTTGTACCCGTGGTCCGTGTCGAAGTCGATGGCGAGCGAGACGTTCGGGTACTCCTGCGGCGGGTCCGGAACGTCCTGCGGCACAAGCGGCCACAGGTAATCGAAATAGAAGTAATAGCCGCCGTTCGATGTTTGGAACAGCGCCGTGATCGTGACCGTGTGGTTTCCGGCCGCAACGCCGGAGGCGATCCTGATGTTGGCCGTTGTGCCGCCGTACTCGTACAGGTAGAGATCGAACGGGGAATCGGGCGCCTCGACGCCATCCACCTCAACCTTGATCCAGCCACAGTCCGTGTTCAGAAACGTGCCGAGGTAAAGGTCGTGCGGCTCTGTGAACGAGTAGTTGATCGTGACCCGCCGCAGATCGCCGGCGTCGTTCGGCGCGGCGCGCCGCGCGTGCCCGCCGCTCCACCATTGCGAGGGCCACCCGGCGCCGTACTTGTAGTCCTCCCAATAGCCGCTGTACTTGCACCGGGCATCGGACTCCTCGATGCGCGGGCTGCTGCCGCCCACTCTGAGGCTGGCGTCGCCCGTCACCGTGATGTTGGAGATGGTCGCGCCCCACTCCACATCGGACTGGAAGCCCGAGGCGGGCGGAAGCTTCTTCATCCGTGTGCCGGCGGGCCATGCGCCTGGCGCCGATCCCTCGAAGCCGCGTTCGACCGTGATCTGCGTCGGCGAATCGACCGAGATGAGCCGGATGCGCTCCTGCGCCTCCGGCGTGCCGATGAAGTACCGCCCGCCGGCGTTCCAGTATCCGGCGCGGTCAACCTGCCACACGGTATCGTCCGGGCCAACACCGGCAGTGAGGAAGCAGCCGTCTTCCAACGCTTCCTCCGCGATCTCGAAGCGCGGCGCGAAGACCAGGTAGATCTTGCGGCAGTTTTCGGCCGGGACCCGGTTGCCGTTCTTGTCGGTGAGGTTGGCCAGATCGAGGCTGACGCGGTACCGGGCGTCGTTGTCGCCGCCCGAGAAGCGCGCTGAGCCGCATCCGTTCGGTCCGGCCCACGAGATGCCTTGCACGTCTTCGGCCCCGACCGGCGCGTTCGGGTCCGGTAGGTGGCCAGAAGCGACGAACACGCGATCGAGGTTGCCGAGCTTACCGTAGCGCGGGCTGGGGAGGGGCTGCGTGACGAACCTCAGGCTCAGCGAGGCCATTATCGAATCTCCGGCGACACTGGCTCGGATGACGCCAGACTGGTCCGGGCCGTAGCGCAAGGACGGGTCCCCGCTGTTGATGGCGCCGGCGAGCCTGGTCAGCAGATCGAGGCCCGACACCCGCTTCGTCACATACGAGCCGGCCGGGTGGTTCATCGTGACGATGGCGGTGATGTAACCGGGGCCCGCCGTCAGGACGCGCACGAGTTCCTCGTTGGCGCCGGTCTTCTCGATCCACACCGGATCACCTTCGGCGAACTGTGCGCTGGGATCGGTAAGTGTAAGCAGCACCGGCTGGAGCGAGCCATTTTGCCCCACCGCGCTGGCCGAAACGTCGCCGGCTAACTGGGTTTCGACCTTTGCGTCGGTGGTCGAGATCGTGTAACGCGTGTCGCGGAAGAACAGATGCAGGTAGTCGATGCCGTAGTAGGGCGCCAGTCCCAACGCGGAGAAGGAAACCGTCGCGGGCGTCTCGCCGCCGCCGATCACCGTGGCATGGTCGAGCAGCCGCACCTCGTGGATCTCGGCGGGCGTGCCCGCGCCGCACACGAAGGTCATCGAGTCCCAGGAGACGGAC
>Ga0207433_10012678_pt1 | contig 12565 bp, 10 predicted proteins | sample YelNatPaOPGAMG01_FD_187559 | JGI IMG/M metagenome (GOLD analysis project Ga0207433, IMG submission 187559) | Hot spring thermophilic microbial communities from Obsidian Pool, Yellowstone National Park, USA - OP-RAMG-01 (SPAdes) (version 3) | ecosystem: Environmental > Aquatic > Thermal springs...
TAAAAAGTCCCATCCTTATAAACTTCTGTAAATTCATCTTTAATATCCTCAAATCTCTTTGCTTTCACTTTTTCCGTTTCAGAAAAAGCTGTAATTACTGCATTGTTCCTTTTTGAATTGACCAAGTTTACCCTCATTGCAAGAAGAACAAGCTGGAAAAGTAAAAGGATGGAAATAACAAATAAAGCAAGAGAGATTAACAACTCAACTAATGTAAAACCCTTCTCCTTCATAATCTCCTCCTAATTATTTTTTAATTGCAACTCTCATGGAAATATCTATTGTCCTTTCTATCTTTTTAGTCCCAATTAAAACAATTTTGAAAGACTTTTGAGCGAAATTCCCATTCTGATCTCGTGGAAATCCTCTTTTATCAAAGAATATTGTCAAAGAAGTATCAGGAGGAGTGTATTCAAATTTTAGACTTTTGGGGAGATTAAAGTATGAAACTTCTGTTATCTCATCATTTTCTATCCTGTAATTTCCATTTTTATCATCGAATGTAAAGGTGGCATAACAGTCCCTACCACTACAAATCCCTGTCATAAATCCTCTGAGCTTATCGGTTGTCATGGAGCTAAGCCTTAAATCCATTAAAGTAGTAGCAATAGTATTGGCTGTATTATCAATGTCTATTCTCTTCCTTGCACCTGAATAACCAATGAAAAGCATACCTGCAATAACTGCGATTAATGCTAATACGATTATAAGTTCAATGGTGGTTAGACCTTTCATCACTTCCTCCAATTTCTTTTATTCAAAATTTATGCCAAACCGAAAAGGGGATTTAATAAGGTTTAAATAATTATAGACAAATAAAAAGTGGATATTTTTTACCCATTTTAAGGAAGTTCATTTCCTTAATTTATAAAAAAAAGGAAGGGTCAAGAGACCCTTCCTCTAAATTCTTTGCTTATTTTCAATACATATCAGATGGAGGGGAAGGATACTTGGAATGTTTCTCCTCTTCAGGTATCTCTGAAACAAGGGCATCGGTTGTGAGAAGGAGGGATGCTATTGAAGCTGCATTCTGAACTGCTGTCCTTACAACCTTTGTTGGATCAATGATTCCAGCTTCAATCATATCAACATACCTCTCCGAAAGGGCATCAAATCCCCATGTTGTCTTCATCTCCTTTACCTTCTCAACAACCACATTCCCTTCCCATCCAGCATTGTTGGCAATCCATTTTATTGGTTCCTCAAGAACCTTCTTCATTATATTAACTCCAATCTGCATGTCACCATCGAGCTTTAGCTTCTCAAGAGCTGGGATGCATCGGAGAAGAGCAACACCACCACCAGGAACAATTCCTTCCTCAACAGCAGCTTTTGTAGCATGCATTGCATCCTCTACCCTTGCCTTTTTCTCCTTCAGCTCTGTTTCAGTAGCCGCTCCAACTCTAATTACCGCAACTCCACCAACCATCTTCGCAAGTCTTTCCTGCAATTTCTCCCTGTCGTAGTCTGATGTTGTCTCTTCAATCTGAACCCTTATCTGCTTAATTCTCGCCTCAATAGCCTTTGGATCACCTTTACCCTCAACAATTGTTGTATTGTCCTTATCAATAACCACCTTCTTTGCCTCTCCAAGCCAGTCGATGGTTACATTTTCAAGTTTTACTCCTATATCTTCAGTTATTACCTTCCCACCAGTTAGGATTGCTATATCCTCGAGCATTGCCTTCCTTCTGTCCCCAAATCCTGGAGCTTTAACTGCAGCAGACATCAATGTTCCTCTCAGCTTGTTAACTACAAGGGTTGCAAGAGCTTCTCCCTCAACATCCTCTGCAATAACGAGAAGAGGTCTTCCCAATTTCGCAACCTGCTCGAGGAGTGGAAGAAGTTCTCTAAGATTGGAAATCTTCTTTTCGTGCAGGAGAATCAATGGATTCTCGAGAACGCATTCCATCCTTTCAGCATCTGTGACAAAGTAAGGGGAGAGATAGCCTCTGTCAAACTGCATTCCTTCCACAACTTCCATTGTGGTCTCAAGGGATTTTGCCTCTTCAACAGTTATAACTCCATCCTTTCCAACTTTGTCCATTGCATCAGCAATAATCTTTCCAATCTCCTCATCATTGTTTGCAGCAATTGAGGCAACCTGAGCAACCATCTTCCCTTCAACATTCTTGCTCAACTTCTTCAGCTCATCCACAATCACCTCAACAGCTTTATCAATCCCTTTCTTTATTAGCATTGGATTAGCGCCGGAGAGGACATATTTCAAACCTTCTTTGTAAATAGCCTGGGCAAGAATTGTTGCAGTTGTTGTTCCATCTCCTGCAACATCAGAGGTTTTGGATGCAACCTCTTTAACCATCTGGGCACCCATGTTCTCAAGGGGATCTTTGAGCTCAATTTCCTTTGCAACTGTCACTCCATCCTTGGTGATGACAGGGGAACCAAACTTCTTCTCAAGAACTACATTTCTTCCCCTTGGACCAAGGGTGACCTTTACTGTATCAGCGAGGAGATTAACTCCCCTCAATATAGCATTCCTTGCTTCATCGCCATGGGTAATATTCTTTGCCATATTTCACCTCCTTACTGTGAAATTATTGCGAGGATTTCATCCTCACGAACAATCAAATATTCTTCATCATCTATTTTGACTTCTGTCCCAGCATACTTGCCAATGAGCACAGTATCTCCCTCTTTCACATCAAGGGGAATTACTTTACCATCCTCAAGAATCTTTCCTTTTCCTACTGCAATAACAGTGGCTTGCTGGGGTTTCTCCTTTGCGGTGTCAGGGATTATAATCCCTCCCTTTTTTACTTCCTTCTCCTCAATTCTTTTGAGGAGAACCCTGTCATGTAAAGGTCTGATTTTCATATTCACCTCCTTAGCAATCTTGTTCTTAGATTGCTAATATATCAAAAAATTATGCTTTTTGTCAAGAGGAATTTTTAAAAGGCTGAAAAATTTGGATGAACTTCAGGAAAATAGCCTAAACCTACCCATTCCGTTGACATCTAAAATTTTCAGAGTTATACTTTAGAATGATTTATATAATTTATTCAGGAGGACTAATAAATGGAAATTATTCGGAATTATACCATTTTAATTTTTTTTTCCTCAAAGACCCCCTTTAAATCAAATTTCTTGAAGAAAATTCTCCCATCATTCTAAGAAAATTTATTAAAGAGGTGGTGTAATATGGATAAAATAAAATCAAAAAAAACAACTAAAAAAACATCACAAAAAAAGACAGCTAAGGACTCAATTCCTGAATTCGTGGAAGAATGTATAAAAAGACAGGGAGGACTTCTCATTCCAGTTCTTCAAGATATACAAGCCCATTATCGCTATCTTCCAGAACCTGCTCTCAGAGAGGTTTCGAAGAAACTTGGAATCCCTCTTAGAGATGTTTATGGAGTAGCTACATTTTACAGAGCTTTTGCCCTCACCCCAAGAGGAGAACACGAAATCACAGTTTGTCTTGGGACCGCCTGTCATGTCAGAGGAGGGGCAAGTATTGTAAATACCCTTTCCACTGATCTTGGAATTTCTCCAGGTCAGACAACTCCTGATGGCAAATTCACTCTCGAGACAGTCAACTGTCTTGGATGCTGTGCAATAGGACCGATTGTGGTTGTCGACGGTGAATATCATGGTGAGATGAACTCTCAGAAAGCAAGAAAGCTTATTGAGAAATTAGGAAAGGAGGAGAAAAATGCCAAAGCTAAAGTCTCCAAAAGAGCTTGAAAATCTAAGAGAAAAAATCCTTCAAAAAAGGAAAAAGGATAAAACACTTATCTCAATCTCATCCGGAACTTGCGGAAGAGCCAGTGGCTCCCTTAGAATTGTGGAAGCCTTTAAGAATGCCGTGAAAGGATACGAGGATAAAATTGAACTTAAAGAAACAGGGTGTCATGGATTTTGTAGTGCAGAACCCAATGTCATAATATTTCCTGAGGAGATTTTTTACAGGAACCTTAAACCTGAAGATGCTGAAAGAATTATCTCCTCATTGGTTAAAGGAGAAATCCTCTACGAATTAACATATCAGGATAATGGCTCAAAATACCCTCGATTAAAGGAAATCCCCTTCTACAAAGATCAGAAGAGGATTCTTCTCAGTGACAACCCTCTCGTAGATCCAACAAGCATTGAAGACTACATTTCCCTCGGAGGTTATTCTTCCCTTTCAAAGGCTCTTTCAATGGAACCAGATGCAATAGTTGAAGAGATTAAAAAGTCAGGACTTAGAGGAAGGGGAGGAGCAGGATTTCCAACAGGTAGAAAGTGGGAGATTGTGAGAAAGCAGAAAAGTGATGTCAAGTATGTTATATGCAATGCAGATGAGGGAGACCCTGGTGCTTACATGGACAGAAGCCTTCTTGAAGGAAATCCCCACCTTGTAATTGAAGGAATGATAATTGGAGGATATGCAATTGGTGCAACTGAGGGCTGGATCTATGTTAGGGACGAATATCCATTAGCAGTGCAAAATGTGACAAAGGCTATTGAAGATGCAAGAAAACTTGGACTTCTCGGTAAAAATATCCTTGGTTCATCCTTCAGCTTTGACATTAAAATTGCAAGAGGTGCTGGAGCTTTTGTCTGCGGTGAAGAAACTGCCTTGATTGCTTCTATTGAAGGGAAGAGAGGAATACCAAGACAGCGTCCACCATATCCTGCTCAAAAAGGACTTTTTGGAAAACCCACCAACATTAACAATGTGGAGACATGGGGGAATGTGACAAGAATAATTGAAAAAGGAGCTGACTGGTATTCAAGCATTGGGACAGAAGGCTCAAAGGGAACAAAGATATTCTCCCTTGTAGGAAAAGTTAAAAATACTGGCTTGGTAGAGGTTCCGATGGGGATGAGTATAAATGACCTTGTTTACAAAGTTGGCGGAGGAGGTTCCAATGGCAAAAGAATAAAAGCTGTTCAGATAGGTGGTCCCTCAGGAGGTTGCATCCCAGCTGAACTTTTCCATTTACCAATTGATTATGAGTCCCTTACTTCTGCAGGAGCAATTATGGGTTCAGGAGGTATGATTGTTATGGATGAGGATACATGTATGGTGGATGTTGCAAGATACTTCATGAACTTCCTTCAGGATGAGTCATGTGGAAAATGTGTTTCCTGCAGAGAAGGAACTCAGAGGATGTATGAAATTCTAACTGAAATTGCAGAAGGTAGGGGGACAGAAGAACATCTTTCTCTTTTAGAGGAGCTCGGACAAATTGTTAAGGATGCTTCCATGTGTGGTCTCGGACAGACAGCTCCAAATCCTGTTCTTTCTACCCTTAGATACTACCGCCATGAGTATGAGGCTCATATTAAAGAGAAGAGATGTCCTGCCCTTGTTTGCAAGGAGCTTATCCACTACTATATTCTCCCCGAAAAATGCGTTGGTTGTCTTCTCTGTTTGAAATCCTGTCCTTCAGGAGCTATATCAGGGGAGCTAAAGAAAGTTCATGTTATTGATGAATCTAAATGCATAAAATGTGGAATCTGTATGGATGTCTGCCCAGAAAAGGTGAGGGCAGTAATTAAATATTCAGGCAAAATGCCTGATAAGGAGGCAAAAAATGGCTAAGATAAGGATTGATGGTATTGAGTTTGAAGCTCCTGAGCACTGGACAATCCTTGAAGCAGCAAAATTCCTCGGACTCGAAATACCAACCCTCTGTTACTATGAGGGTTTAACCCCATGGGGTGGATGCAGACTCTGCCTTGTGGAAATTGAATCGGGAAACAATAAAAAACTTGTAACCTCATGCACATATCCTGTTGAAGAAGGTCTCTCTGTCAAGACCTCCACTCCAAGGGTTTTGAAGGCAAGAAAGATGATGTTGGAACTTATGATTGCCCAGTGCCCAACATCAAAGACCCTTCAGGATTTGGCAGCAAAGATGGGGGTTGATAAAGTCAGATTCAAACCAAAATGGGAAACATGCTTTTATTGTGGGCTCTGTGTTAGAATGTGCGAAGAGCAAATGATGGCTTCTGCAATAGGGTTTGTAAATAGGGGTAATAAACTTAAGATAACAACCCCCTTTGATATTACTTCAGAGGATTGCAGAAGATGTGGAGGGTGCATTTACATATGTCCAGCATGTTCCCTTAGATGCGAAGGTGCAACTCCAGAATCAGTAATCTGTGCCCGTTGCGAAAATTCTCTCCAGCCAACATGCGTTGAAGTATACGACAATTTTACATGCTGGATGGGGCTAAAGGGTGAATGTGGAACATGCGTTCCAATAACTGCGGGCTCAAAATCCGCAGAAAACCCAAAGAAATGAAAAATAAAAAATTTAATAATTTCAATATAAAGACGAAAGGAGGTTTTATAAAATGAGCTTTACAAAAATAAACGCAACAGCAGCAACATTAACAAAGAATAGAACTGAGGGTTCTGTTGTCCCAATTAGTGGTATGTGTGTGACATGTGTTGATGGTTGTATAGGAATGTGCGAGATAGGAAAGTCCGCCTACCGAGGTCCAGAGGCGATATATCCACAACCCTTTGGTATAATCACCGCTGCAGGAGAAAAGGATTATCCCATTGATCTATCTCATTTCTCCATCATGGGTTCAGCTGTGGGCGCATATGGAATTGAAGCTGATTCAGACAAGGCAATATTTCCTAATGTGAATGTTGAGAGAAGAATAGGAAGAGACAAAGGAATCAAGGTTAGAATGCCTGTTGTCATTGGCGGGCTTGGTTCAACAGCGATTGCAAAGAATAACTGGGAAGGAATAGCTGGAGGAGCTGCAATAACAGGAATAATATGCACAATAGGAGAGAATGTTTGCGGAATGGATCCCCAATCAGAAATAGTCAACGGAAGAGTTGTTCGCTCACCTGAAATGGAAAGAAGGGTAAGACTTTACAGGGAATGGCAGCAGGATGGCTATGGCACAATTGTTGTTCAGGCAAATGTTGAGGACACAAGGCTTGGGGTTCACGAGTATGTTATTGAGAAACTTGGAGTTGAGGCAGTTGAGCTCAAATGGGGGCAGGGAGCCAAGGATATAGGTGGTGAGGTCAAGATAAAAGATCTTAAAATGGCTCAGATGTTAAAAGACAGAGGTTATGTAGTTCTTCCAGATCCCCATGACCCCGAGGTAATTAAAGCATTTGAAAGGAAGGTTTTTCATGAATTCGAGAGACACTCAAGGGTTGGAATGGTTGATGAGGAATCTTTCTGCAAGAGAGTTGAGGAGCTTAGAAAGGTTGGAGCAAAATATGTATTCTTAAAAACCGGTGCCTACAGACCTCAGGACCTTGCAAGAGCAGTAAAGTATGCTTCTGAAGCACAAATTGATCTTCTAACCGTTGACGGAGCAGGAGGAGGAACTGGAATGAGCCCATGGAGAATGATGAACGAATGGGGAGTCCCTCCAATAGAGCTTTGGTCTCTTCTCTATCAGTATCTTGATAAATTAGCAAAGAAAGGGAAATACATTCCTGATGTTGCGGTTGCCAGTGGAATAATCCTTGAGGATCAAATTTTCAAAGCCCTCGCAATTGGAGCTCCTTATTTCAAATTGGTTTGTATGGCAAGAGGACCTGTTGCAGCTGCAATGGTTGGAAAGAACATAGTAAAGATGATGGAAGAGGGACAGACCCCTGTTTATGTTACAAGATTTGGAACTTCAAAAGAGGAAATCTTTGTCACCGCTCCTGAACTCAAGAGAAGGTATGGAGAGAGATTTGAAGAGATACCAGCAGGTGCCATGGGGCTCTACACTTACATGAAGAGACTCGAACAAGGACTCAAACAGCTGATGGCAGGAAGTAGGAAATTCTCTCTCGACCACATAACAAGGGATGATATTGCTGCTATAACAAAGGAAGCAGCAGAGGTAAGCGGAATTAAATATGTGATGGAGCTTGACAAGGAAGAAGCTGAAAAGATTTTGAATAGCTAAGAGAAATTTTTAAAATAATAGTTTGAGTAGGGAGCCCCTAAAAAGGGGCTCCATTTTTTAAAGATGACAGAAAAACTTTACTGGAAGGAACCTTATTCTAAGAAGTTCGAGGGGAGGATTGTGAAAAAAGAAAGGTTTGAAAATGGATTTAAAATAGTCCTTGACAGAACATTGTTTTATCCAACTTCAGGAGGTCAGCTCTGCGACCATGGTTTTTTAAATGGAATAAGAGTTATAGATGTTATTGAGGAGGAAGGAGAGATCGTTCATATTATCGATGGAGATATTGGAGGTGAAGAAATAATAGGAGAGATTGACTGGGAGAGAAGATTTGATAATATGCAACAACACACAGGCCAACACATACTTTCCCAGGCTTTCTTTAAGGTTCTCAGAGCAGAAACTCTTTCTTCAAGTCTCGGTGAAGAAATTTCTGTGATAGAGATTGACCTTAATAAAATTGATTGGGATGAAGTTGAAAAGGTTGAAAATTTAGCCAATAAAATTGTCCATGAGAATAGAGAGGTTTTCACTCACATTCTAAAGGGGGAGGAGTGGAAAAAATTCCCTCTCAGAAAACCACCTCTCAAGGAGGAAGAGATAAGAATCGTTGAAATTAAGGATTTTGATTTTTCCGCCTGCGGAGGAACTCATCTTTCAAGAACAGGAGAGGTTGGACTTATCAAAATTGTTGGTTGGGAAAGGATTAGAGGAAATATAAGAGTGGAGTTCCTTTGTGGGAAAAGAGGGATCAAAGATTATCAAAGAAAAAACAAAATATTGAAAAATCTTTCTTTATCTCTCACTGTTGGCTTGGATGAGCTTTACGATTCTGTTTTAAGGATGAAGGAGGAGCTTCTTTCAGAAAGGAAGAGGGTAGCAAAATTAGAAGAGAGAATCATTGATTTTTTGATAGAGGAAATCTTAAGTTCTCAAGAAGGGATTTTAGTCAAGAAAATTTTTGAAGGTATCGACTTGAAAAATCTAAGGAAAATTGCTTCAAGAATTATATCTTTGAGGGAGTGTGTGGTAATAATTGGTAACAGAGGAGAAAAAGGGAATTTAATAATTGCCTGCCCGGAAAGGATGCCATTAGATCTGAGGGCATTCCTTGAAATAGCTGAAGAAAAGCTTAAAGGAAAAGGAGGAGGGACAAAAAATTTCATACAGGTCGGAGGTGAACCGGAGCTTCTGGAATACACAATAAGAGAGATTGAAAAGGAAATATTGAAAATTTTAAATTAAAATAGCATTATAAAATTGGCGAGAAGCTTGGGGTTAAAATCAGTCCCAGATTTAATGTCCATCAATGATAGAACCTCATCATGTTCAAGCTTAACCCTGTAAGGTCTCTCTGTTCTTAAAGCATCGTAAAAATCTGATATTGTAATCATCTGGGAAATGAAACTTGGAAAGCCATTGTATCTTTTCTTAGGATAACCACTCCCATCAAATTTTATATGATGCTCATAGGCAGAAATAACTGCAATCTCTGGAATTGACGGGACTTTCATCAGTAATTTTGCTCCCTCCTCAGGATGTTTTTTTATCTCATCCCATTCCTCTTTCTTCAATACCCCCTCTTTCAAAAAAATTTCCCTTTTAATTTTCAACTTTCCTATATCATGGAGAAGACCAGCCAAGCCAATATTTACAAATGTTTCCCCTTCAAAACCCAAAGATTCTGCCTGGGCAAGGGTCAAGATACAAACATTTATAGAGTGGGAATAGAGATACTCCTCATAACTTTTAAAGGGAACGAGAAGGAGAAGGGGTGATAGGCTTTCCTTTAGACCCTTCGCAAGTCTGAGAACTATTTCTTTTAGATTACCTGCTGAAGTCATTTGAGAGGATTCTATACCTTTGAATATCAACTTCAACTCCTCAATAATGTCCTCGAAAACAGGTACTTTCCTTTCAAGATCAATCAATTTTTTCTCAGAAGTTCTATCTTCTTCTGAAAAAAACAATTTACCCACCTTTATATGGGGTCTGGAGTAGATCTCATATCCTCCTTTTTTCAAAGGCTTTGCAAGTTCAGTAACGAATTCAAAAAATTCATTGAATTCAATTCCAGCAAAAAAGCTTATGGAGTTCAATCCTTTAATTTTAAACTTTTCAATTATATTGGATATTACAATACCCCTTCTTATTAATGGCTCTTCATCTATAAAAAGTCTTTCCTCCAAAACTGAAATCCTGAAAGAACCTTTTTCTTCAAGAATATCCTTCAAGAGCTCAAAACTTTTTTCCATTGATTTAATTGTTATTGGATGCTCCTGTGAATAAAGAGTGCAGTTGGTAATTGAGCTTGAAAAACTAAAAAGAAAATCTTTCCTTTTTTCTCTATCCACTGTCATTAGGATATCCTCCTTTTCAAATTGTAAGAAATTTCAACTATCTCCTTATCTCTTGAATTCAAACCTTTTTCTATCAAATCTTTAATTTCTTCCAGAGGATAACCATCAAGGGATTTATAAACCTCCCTTTTTAAAAGCTTAGTCCTCGATGGATAAAAAATATTACCTTTTAGGAATCTCTTTACAATTGGGATTGAACTTTTATCTCCCATGTCACCAAGCGCCCTTATAAGAGCTACAATTAAAGGAATGTTTTCATCCTTAATTTTTATCTCCTTTAAATAACTATTGAGATAGGGGATTAGCCCTGTAAGTCTTAATGAAGGAACAAGCATAATTGTCTGAACTTTAAGATTTAGATCAGGATTCTCTATAAACCTCATTACAATCTCATCTGTCCTTTCATATCCAAGCTGATGAAGAGTTCTTATGGCTTCAATTTTTACTTTAAGATGAGGATGCTCTGTGCACTTTATTACATCATCAATGAAATCTTTCCTTCCAGTATTTCTAATTATAACAAGCATATTCCTTACTACATACCATTTGTCAGATTTTAGATTTTCCCTTACAATTTCCGAAGTTATACCGAGCTCGCTTATTATATCGATTAATAATCTCCTTGTGTATTTGTCCTCTTCCTCAATAAGGGAATCAACCAATAATGGAACAGCTTTAACTCCAATAAAGTGGAATATAAACTTTATCTCATCGATCTTTTCCTTCCCCCAAACTTCTTTTAAATTTTCTATAAGCAATTTAATTGTATCCTCACTTTTCATTGTTTCAATTGACACTTTTAAAATTCTATTTTTCCAATCCTCCTTTCTCGGTTCTTCAAAAGCAGAGATTAAAATTCTTGCCTTTTCAAACTGAGCAGTTTGAAGGAAAAGTTTGTAATAATCGAGAAGTCTCTGGACAATAAGGTTAAACTCATTCTCATCAACTTCCCAATCAAGGGCTTCAAGATCCAGCTTGAAGAGATTTTCTCTAATTCTCTCTTCTGATAGCTCTTTCCATGCTTCTTCTTTTAGATCAGGGAAGGGAGAAGGAAGGACTATCCTTTCCATAATTTCATTCAGAATATTTGTATAACTTTCCTCCATTGATATAGGTATATCATCTAAAATTACTGAACTTCTTAAAAAGTTTTCTATCCTTTCCCTGTTCTTCTCAAAAATTAAAGAATGAAAAATCTCCAGCTCCCTCTTCTCAATTCCCATTTCCTTAAGAACTCTTAGAGCTTCCATAAGGATTCTCTTCGGGACATTCGAGGCTATCCTTTTAAGAAGGGATGGATTCCTCTTTCCAAGATCTTTAAGCCACAAAGCATACTCTTCTCTAAGGGGTATGCTCAGAATAGAAAGTAAAAACCTGTAAGCTGGAACTGCAGTTTCATCAGTAGCATCCTGGATGGCAGATTCAATAGCAAGAAGGATATTTTTTATTTCTTCAATATTTTCGGATGATTTGATAATTTCTTCCACTTTCTCTCCAACGGTTGGATCAACAATTAAAATCGAAGGTTTTAGCAAAAGACTTTTAAGCAAAATGTCCCTTTCACTTTCTGATTTCTCTTTGTGAGCTTTAATTTTCTCTTCATCTTTAATTTCTGCAAGCTGGAGGTCAAGAAATACAAAGCTTATTCCCTTCAATTTCTCCCTTTCTGCAACAATTCTAAATCCGCCCTCTGAAGCAATTCTCTCAGGAGAAAGGGAGATTAGCCTGAAGAATTTTTTTATGTCTTCAATTTCAATCTCCTTGCTCAGCTGAATTGCAAGTATTTGATGATTTTTTAGCAATGAGTGAAACTCTTGAAGGGCAGGAGTTTCAAGTTTTATTTCCTCATCCCCCCATTGGAAACTGTTGCTCTTTATCCCAAGAGTTATTGAGGAATCTTTAAGGAAATCCTTCAATAGAGAAAAGAACTGTTGAATCCTCATTAAGGAAGTTGGATGGGATTCAGGATAAATTACAAAAGACTTCCTTGCAATATTAGCTTCTTTTAAGATTCTTTCAATCTCCTCTTTGGTTAAATCCATCTTACCTTGTTTCACCTCTATAATATAACATATTAATTCCGAATTCAAAAAATTTGCCTTTGAGAATCTTATATTCTAAACTATTCTCTATGAAAATAATAACTGAATCCATAGTTATTTCAACCTCAGGTTTTACAGACATAAAGGATATAACCCAGGAAATAAAAAGAAAGGTTAGAGAGGCTAATTTAAAGGAAGGTATAGTCACAGTCTTTGTCCCTGGTTCAACAGGTGCTTTAACAACCATAGAATTTGAGCCGAACCTCT
>Ga0207433_10012691_pt1 | contig 12554 bp, 13 predicted proteins | sample YelNatPaOPGAMG01_FD_187559 | JGI IMG/M metagenome (GOLD analysis project Ga0207433, IMG submission 187559) | Hot spring thermophilic microbial communities from Obsidian Pool, Yellowstone National Park, USA - OP-RAMG-01 (SPAdes) (version 3) | ecosystem: Environmental > Aquatic > Thermal springs...
AGTGAATTTGGCGGGAATATTTATGTACACAATGAAACAGAGCTCATCAATCAGATCATACGAAATGCCGGAACAAAGCTGGCTGCATTTTCCATTTATAACAAGCACAGCAGGGAAGAGGAATTGAACGGTGCGTTGATTATTGCACCACCTTCCATACGAAAGTCTCCCTGGCTGTACAATTTAAAAAACTATTCCCTTGCCATGGTCTCGGGATGGATTTCAGCCAAAAAGAGACCTCAGCAGACATTGTTCGGAGACAGCGGTTTTGCCCTTTCTGATCATGCTGATTTTCCGGGGTTGGTGCAGGCAGTTACATCAACCGGAGCAGAGCGGATTATCACCATGCACGGATATGCTGCACAATTTGCCCGTTCTCTTAATGAAATGGGATTCCGGGCTGAAACAGCACTTCAATAAAAGCTAAGGTATTCTATGGAACCCAAGAAAAAACCTACACCTGCAGGTTTCAGATCGTTAAAGCTGGAAACGGACCCCGGCACATATTCGTGGTGTGCCTGCGGAAGAAGCAAAAATCAGCCCTTTTGTGACGGCTCGCATCAGGGAACTGCCTTCCGGCCGGTTTCTGTTACCATTAATGAAAAAAAGCTGGTAAAATGGTGTCTTTGTAAGCAGACCAAAACCCCACCCTTCTGTGACCACTCTCACAGAGAATTGCCAGGATACCAGCTGGAAGGGAAGTACTGTATGGTTACCGGTGCCAGCTCAGGAATTGGTAAGGCTGTAGTTCTCCTTCTTTTACGCAACGGGGCTAACGTTATTATGGTGAGCCGCAACCGTGAAAGAGGGCGGAGATTCTTTGAACGGGTGCATGAAATGTATCCAAAGAAAACAGACTGGATTCCGGCTGATCTTTCCTCGGTTAATTCGGTGAAGGGATTGGTGGCAGAATTCACCTCACGGTATGAAAAGTTGCATTATTTATTTGATTGCGCAGGTGAGTTGATTGCTGAAAAAACCTTTACTCCGGATGGTTTCGACAGGCATCTGGCATCGAATTACCTTGGGCATTTTCTGCTGGTTCACCTGCTCCGGAAATCTTTGATGAACGGAGCGCCTTCGAGGGTAATCATAGTTTCCGGCCGGCAGCATAAGCCGGGTATTTTTGCGGGCGGAGAATTGCTTCCCGATAAAGAGAATCTCACAGGCAAACGAAGGTTTTCATTTGTAAAATCTTCCCGTCAGGCTGTTCTGGCAAAAATTATGTTCACCTATGAACTGGCAAGACGGTGGGCAGGAACAGGTATTGAGGTGTGTACTGTATGTCCGGGCCTTACGCGTACCCATCTTACCGATCATGCACCCTGGTTTATTCAGATTCTGGCAAAGGCAGCTTATGTCGTAAGAAGATCGCAGTCACCGGAATCAGCGGCAAATCACCTGATAAGGCTTGCCTTAATGGATAACGTAAACGGTAAGTATTTTGAAGGGTCTGTGAACGGGCTCCATGAGGCACAGTCGTCGGATGAATCATACGATGCCGCCAAGGCAGAACGCCTCTGGAATGAAACGGAAAAATTGCTTCATCTTGACGAAGAATAGTAAATCCTTATACCCGGATTGCGCATCAAAAAGTGTGCAATGTACCTCCGGGGACGCTTTCAGTGCCTTTCAGCGAAGTTAACCCATATACCTGCGTCAAAAGCCAACCCACTGCGCATTAGTTGGTTTTTGCTCCTGATGCGCAATCCGGGTTTAAAGAAATCTGGTAACAAATTGGCGAATACTTATCGGGTAATTCACTTCAGTACCGGGACCTCCTGCAACGGTTTTATTGATCACCCTTTCCTACCTGCGACTTTTTGAATTCTTCAGAATATTTTTTCCGGAGAATGATCTGGTACTGAAACATTTGATTTTTCAGGCGAACGATATCGTCCTCAATCCGTTTCTTATCCGTTTCGTTGAGTCCTTCCTCCTTCAGAAACTGATAAGATACGAGAATTTTTTTCTGTTGCTCAGAAATGATCTGCTCAAGTTCCTCTATACTATACTCTTGCAAATCCATATGGTTCTCCCTTCTTGTTGATTAAAAGTAACAAAAAAACTTCAAAGAAAGTTTGAGCCGGCCGGTTTTTTGATTATCAAGTTATCAACAGGGATAAAAGCAAATATTATGCCGATGAGTGTTCAAAACGAAGAACTTTTGCTCCTCTGATCCGGCGATGTTTAATATCATGCAGGGCCTGATTGGCTTGCAGGAAGTCGTAAACCTCCACCTGGGGCTTAATGGGGATGCGGGCGGCAAGTTCCAGGAATTCATAAACATCCCTGCGCTCCACATTGGCAACTGATTTGATTTCCTTTTCCATCCACAGATCGGAAGGGTAATTTACCTGCTGAAGAAAATGTTTATCTGAATCTTCTTTGCGTATGGCATTGATGATGAGACGGCCACCCGGAGCGAGGTTTCGCAGGGCATAAAGGATTGGTTTCCAGGCGGGAGTTGTATCAATGATGGTTTCGGGACTAATGGGCGGAATATCAGAGGTATCACCTGACCATACAGCGCCAAGTTGCAGGGCAAATTCTCTTTCCTCCGGCTGACGGGCAAAAACGATGATTTTACTTTCAGGATACATAAAACGGGCCAGCTTGAGTACCAGGTGGGCTGAAGCACCAAAGCCAGTCAAACCCAGGGTCTTGCCATTGGTGATTCCAGAAAGACGCAGGGAACGGTATCCGATAGCCCCGGCACAGAGGAGCGGGGCAGCTTCCACATCAGTAAATGAATCAGGAATCGGATACACATAATCTTCCTTCGCCACCATAAATTCTGCATAACCCCCGTTTACATCCCTTCCGGTAGCTTTAAAATCGGGACAAAGGTTTTCCTGATCTGACCTGCAGAAGCTGCAACTGCCGCAGGCCGAAAAGATCCAGGCCACACCTACACGCGTTCCTGGAGGATATTTTCCGGAATCAGGACCATGCTTGACGATCGTGCCAATCACCTGATGCCCGGGGATAATGGGAAGGGAGGGAGGAGGCGTACGCCCTTCGATTTCGTCGAGTTCGGTGTGGCATACTCCGCAGGCATTAACCCGAAGAAGAATCTCCCCCATGCCAGGTTCCGGGACGGGAAGATCGTACAGAGACAATGGCTGTACCCCTTCCGAAAGTTGCATAATGTTTTCAATCATCCATGCTTTCATACCGGTACAATTATTTGCCAAGAGCTTTACTTATGATGGCTTCCATTTCGCAGGCCGCATTTTTCATGGTGCGGCTGATTATTCCTCCGGCAAAAAGAGAAATCATTTTCGGATTCATCAACGAAACGTAAGTTTTTCCGTCTTTTCTTTCAAATACTGCAATCCGGCATGGCATTAGGGATGCTGCCAGCTTTTCCGCATCGTGAGAGAGAATTTCGTAAGCAAATTCCGGCTTACAGAATTCACAAATCCTGATCTGACTGATTTTTTTCCCCCACTTCAGCATGGTTTCCTGAAGATCATGAACCATTGGCACTTTCCAGTTATTTCTTTCCGCCTCTACTCTCAATGCATCGCAGGTGTCAATGAAGGAAAACGGGCTTTTATCTTCCAGAAAAAAAATCCGGAAGAAAAAAAGCCTGAAAAACAGGTATACAAGAAGGATACCTGTTGCGGTACCCAGAATGAGCCCTGTTATAAAACCAGCCATAGTAAATCAGTTTAAATTAGCCAATATGCTTTCAAAAAACAATTATCCCGGTTGACCAGAGTTTGTTTCGAAAAATTTGCCAGATGGGTGCAACATCTGACAGTTTATGATGCCTCTTTTTTTCTGCCTCCGTATGATTTATTGATTAAAAATACGAAATTGGCAGGAAAAAGAAAAGCGATTGAATCACGCCAGGGTTCGGCTGTATAAGGAAGGTAATCCGGATGCAGGACCTGTTGTCTACTGGATGAGCCGCGATCAGCGTGCACAGGACAACTGGGCCCTTATTTTTGCGGATATGCTGGCCAGAGACAATAAAAGGCCTCTGGTGGTTGTTTTTCATTTGCTTCCGTCATTTTCAGGGGCCGCCATACGGCATTACCGTTTTATGATAAATGGCCTGAGGGAGCTTCAACTTCGGCTGAATGACCTGGGCATTTCCTTTTTTGTTTCTACCGGTGAAAAAGGACTGGTTTCCTTTCTGCAAAAAATTAAGGCGGGTTTTCTTGTAACTGATTTTGATCCGTTGCGGACCAAAAGGTTCTGGAAGCAGGAAACGGTTAAATCGCTTGCTATCCCTGTTTATGAAGTTGATGCGCACAATATAGTTCCCTGTTGGGTAGCTTCAGACAAACAGGAATACGGAGCCTATACACTTCGTCCAAAAATTCATCGGCTTTTGCCTGTTTTTCTTGATCCATTTCCTGAACTGGAAAAACAAAAATTCCCTTTCCGGCTTAATGAACCACCTGACTGGAATTTGCTTTCTTCCGTTCCACTGGCACCTTCAGCGGGTCCGGACATCCGGCATATTCATCCGGGAGAAAAAGCAGCGAAAAAAGGTTTGGAAAACTTTCTGGAAAATGGATTGGCAGAATATGAAGAAAAGAGGAATGATCCATGCGAGGATGGAACTTCCGGATTTTCTCCATGGCTGCATTTTGGGCATATCAGTGCTCAGCGGATTGCTCTGGAAATCCTGAAACAGGTTCCTAAAATACAGGGAACAGATGCCTTTCTTGAACAACTCATTATCCGGCGTGAACTGGCCGATAATTTTTGCTATTATAATTCAATGTACGACCGTTTTGAAGGTTTTCCCGAATGGGCAAAAAAGACGCTGAATAAACACCGGAACGATGAAAGGGAGTATTTGTATACCGAAGAAGAATTCGAAAATGCTCTTACCCATGATGAACTCTGGAATGCCGCACAAAAAGAAATGGTACTAACGGGGAAGATGCATAATTACATGCGGATGTACTGGGCTAAAAAAATCCTTGAATGGACATCTTCTCCCGAAGAAGCATTGCGCATTGCCATAAAACTGAACGACAAATACGAGCTTGATGGCAGGGATCCGAATGGCTATACCGGATGCGCATGGGCCATTGGCGGAGTACATGACAGGCCATGGGGAGAACGTCCGGTTTACGGAACCATCCGGTTTATGAATGACCGGGGTGCTGCAACAAAGTTCAATACGAAACAGTATATTCGCAAGGTACATAACCTGGATCTTTTGGAAAATACCGAAAATAAAAATCCATGAAGAAGGGAATGTTTATTTGTTGTTTGCTTCTTTTGCAGATATCACTTTCTGGCCAGATTCCGCAGGAAGTATTCGAAGCAAGAAGAAATGCCCTGATGGCCAAAATTCCTGACGGAATTGCCATTCTGGGTGCGGCTTTTGATGAGGAATCCAACCGGCATGAATACCATCAGGATGCTTTGTTCCGCTATTTTACAGGTATTAATCAGCCGGGAATCATCATCGTACTGCATCCGGCTGGTGAACATAAGTACAGTATTTTCCTGCCGGAACAAAGTCTGATTGCAAGGATTTACGGTGGTAGCCGTTTGTCGGCTCAGGAGCTGAAACAAACCTATAAAGCCGATACGGTATATTCTTTCAGAGTGTTTTCTGAAATTATGAAGAGAATTGCAAAGCCCGGGGTCAGTATTTACAGAGATCCTTCCAACCGTTTCAGTGAAAACATTCTTACAAGTCTGGCAAAGGATGGCAAGCTGAATAAGGCCACCATGGCTGATCTTCGGCCTTTAACGGATGAAATGCGCCTGATAAAAGATTCAACAGAAATAGAATGTTTGCGGAAAGCCATTAACATCACGTGCAAGGCCCTGGAAGATGCCTATGCGGTTTGCAAACCGGGAATGTATGAGTATGAAATTGAAGCAGCCATTGAATACAGATTCCGGAAGGAAGGTTCTCCTATGCCGGGATATCGTTCCATAATAGGTTCAGGTCCTAATGCCACCGTGTTGCACTACGATCAGAATACACGATTAATGCACAACGGAGATCTGCTGCTCATGGATGTTGGTGCGGAATGGGAAGGTTACTCGGCAGATGTTACACGTACCATTCCGGTCAGCGGAACTTTTACGAAAGAACAGGAAGAAATTTATCAGCTGGTTTTGAAAGCGGAAGAAGAAGCCATAAAATATATGGTGCCCGGAAGAGGCGTTCTGGAATGCCATCACAGGGCGGCTGATGTTATCTGCGATGGACTGTACAGGCTCGGATTGATGACCGATCCTGAATCTCTCTGGCAGAGAAAGTTTTATATTATTTACCGCGTAAATCACTGGCTTGGGCTGGATGTACACGATGTGGGAAGTTACGGGCCTGCCTCGGAAGACTACCGGACCTATATGTTCAATAAGGAAGTCAAGGGAAGACCTTTAGTTCCCGGTATGGTCAGTACCATTGAACCTGGTTTGTACTTCCGGCCGGATGGCCTTCAGCAACTCAGGGAAATTGCAGGAAATCTGGCAACAGAGAAAGAAATTGCGACGTTTCTTGAAAAAGTGGGTCCGGTTTATGAAAAATATAAAAATATTGGGATACGTATAGAAGACGATGTGCTCATAACATCCAACGGAAATGAGGTGCTGTCGTCATGCATCCCCAAATAGTCTATACCGCTCATTGCATCAGAAAAATTCCTATGCAATGCGTTTCGCTTTCGCTGAACGGAAAAGATTCCCGATAGAACGGAAGGGGTAAACCTGATTCATTCATTTTCAGTGAGAAACAGAAAATGAATGAATAGCTGAGATTACTCTGATTTTTCAACCGTTGAGGTGCCCAGCAAAGTATAAAGCGGGCAAAAGCGGATCAATGCCGTAGCAAGAATTACCAGCCCGAGAAGACCCCACCAGCTTTCAAAAAAAATACCGGCGGCAGCGATCAGAAGGCCAAGAACTATTCGAATTGTGCGGTCAATACGCCCGATGTTTGGTTTCATAGTTGTAAGTTTTAAAGATTGAACTAATACAATTTGTTATGCTACTAACAATTGGATGAATAAATAGTTCGACTGAACAATTATCGTTAGGACCTTACAACAGTTTTATTCCAAAAAGGTGTTCACAAAGGATTTTTATCCCAATCAAAATTAATATAATTCCACCGAAAATTTCCATTTTTCTTCCAAATCGTTCACCTGTTTTCTTGCCGAAGAGAATCCCGAGCATGGAAGCAATAAAAGTTACAGCTCCAATGATGAACCCTGCCGTAAGTATGCGGGTTTCGAAGAAGGCAAGACTTATACCGACAACCAGAGCATCAATACTGGTGGCAAGGCCAAGACCAGCCATAACCCGCGGTTGTAAAGGATTGAGCTGTTTCTTTTCTTCCTTTTTGAAACTTTCAGCGATCATTTTTATGCCAATGATCAGCAAAAGTATAAAGGCAAGCCAGTGGTCGTAATCTGCAGCAAAGGTTCTCACCCTGGAACCAACTACCCAGCCAACAACCGGCATAGCCCCCTGAAAAAAAGCAAAGGTCAGTGCAATTTTGGCGGCATTGAAGAAGGTTATACTGCTAAGTATCAATCCGGTAGTTACTGATACGGCAAATGTGTCAAAACAGAGCCCAATGGCCAGGAGAACCAGTGTAAAAAATTCCATACATTATGATGAGGTGTGCAAAGGTATAAATTCAGTTTAAAATTGAAATTCTGATATTGCTTTAACGCGTTATCTCCCCTGTTCACACCGTTTTTTCCCCGGTTCGTCGAAACCATGTTGGATCCGGCAAGCAGTATAAAGTAAATTAGTAGTAAATTTCTTCACTGTGGTCCGTCAGATTATTTTAGCAATAGTCTTATCAGCATTCTGTCTTTTGTCAAAGAGTCAGATTGTAATAAGCGGCATTGTTCTGGATCAGAAAAGGAATCCTCTTCCGGGGGCCAATGTATACTTTGAAGGATCGTTTAACGGTACCATAACCGACACAGCAGGTAAGTTTGTCCTCAAAGAACAAGAACCTGAATTGAATATTTTGGTTATCAGCTATATGGGTTATAATGAAAAACGGATAACAATCGACAGGAAGCAAAAATCTGTTTTTCTTGAAATCAGGATGGAAGAAAAAATGACCGCATTGAAGGATGTGGTAATTACGGCCGGAACGTTTGGAAGTACCGATCAAAAAAAAGCTGTAATTCTCAATGCCTATGATATTGCCACAACAGCTTCTGCCATGGGTGATATTTACGGAGCCTTGCATACCTTGCCCGGAAATTCCTTTGTGGGTGAAGACGGTGGTTTATTTGTAAGAGGGGGGGAAGGAAATGAGGCAAGAACTTTTATCGAGGGTTTGCTGGTTCATAAACCTTATACTTCGCGAATGCCTGATTTGCCGGCAAGAGGGCGATTCAGTCCGGTTTTGTTTTCAGGAACGATGTTCAGTACAGGAGGATTTTCGGCTGAATACGGGCAGGCAATGTCATCGGCTCTTATTCTCTCGACTGAAGGTACTGTTGCCAGGAAAGGAACCAATTTCGGCATACTTCCTTTTGGAGGCAGTGCTTCGCATGCACAATCTTTTCACGATGGAGCCCTATCGGTTTCCGGGGATTATTTCAACATGAGATACTATTATAAGCTGTTTCCTCAGGAGATATGCTGGATAAAAGAACCGGAAACCATGACCGGCAATCTGATGTACCGCCAAAAAATACGGCAAAAAGGAATGCTGAAGGTTTTTGCTGCTGCAGAATTCAGCAGCAGTATCCTCTCTATAGAAGAACCGGGCACTGCCAATATGACCAGATATGGTCTGCAGAATTCCAATTGGTATTGGAATGCGGTGTACTCTCAGGAATTAAGTAATCTATGGTCAATGCGAACGGGATTTTCCATTACAGCAGACAGAGATAATATTAAACCTGCGGAGGATCATTTTACGGCTACTGAAACCGATCTGTATGTGAAACAGGTTTTTTCGCGAAGTGAACAAAAAAATCTGAGTCTGAAGGCAGGTGCTGAAATGAATTTACGCAATTACCGCCAGATCTATTTCAGGCAAAGCGATGGATTATCGGTCAGGCAGGGTCTGAATGGATTAGAATCTGCTGTTTTTACCGAAGGAGAATATAAAATTGCTGGAAAAGTAAGCCTGCGGGGAGGATTAAGAAGTGAATATAACGAGTACAACAAAGAACTAAATCTTTCACCCCGTTTTGCAGTTGCATTCAAAACATCTGATTTTAGTCAGATTTCGGCAGCATGGGGTTATTACACCCAGCTTCCCGAAACCAGGTATTTGATGATTAACCATGAACTGACCAACCAGCAGGCTATCCATTATATTGTTAACTATCAATGGATAAAGCAGAATCAAACTTTCAGGGCAGAAATCTATTACAAGAACTACCAGCATCTTCTTCGGTATGATTCATTATATGCCCCATACAAATATCAGTATAATTCAGGTGGATATGGTTTTGCCAGAGGAATCGATTTATTCTGGAGGGATAAAAAAACATTGAAAAATGCGGATTACTGGTTATCTTATTCATATCTTGACACCAGAAGACTGTTTCATGATTACCCGGTAGCAGCTCGTCCGCCGTGGTTTCCTGACCACACTTTCTCAGCCGTTTATAAACAGTATTTTTCACGGATTAACATACAATTGCTTTCTTCCTTTTCGGCGATGAGCGGAAGGCCTTATGAAGACCCCAATAAGGAAGGATTCATGAACAGCACAACTCCTGTTTACACCGATCTGAGTATTGGTGGCAGCTATGTTCTTATAAAAAAAGCAAATCTGTACATATTACATGCCCAGATAACCAATGTTCTTGGATCGAAACAGATTTACGGCTACCGGTATGCAAAAGAACCCGATGCGAATGGTTTTTATGCCTTTAAACAACTCAAACCGCCTGTCAAAAGAATGTTCATTGTTGGTATCTTTTTATATTTCAATTACTTTTAACCAAAATGTAAGTCTATGAAACCGTTTGTTTTTTTCTTTTTTTTGGTCATTCCTCTGGCCACCTTTTCGCAGGAGACCAGATATGAAAAAGCCATGAAAGAGCAGCTTTTGGCTCTTGATACAACTAGTAGCAATGAGGGGCTGACAAAGATTGCAATGGCTTTTGAAAGAATTACAAGGGCTGATACTTCTCAATGGCTGCCGGCATATTATGCCGCTTATGTGAACGTAATGGTCAGCTTTAATGAAAATGATCCTGTGCGGAAAGATGCCATACTTGATAAAGCCGAGGAAATGCTGAATGTTGCAAAATCCCGTAAACCCAATGAATCAGAAAATTGCGTAGTGGAAGCTTTTCTGTACCTGGGAAGAATTCAGGCTTATCCGATGGAACGCGGGATGGAATATTCCCTGCGTGCCAATGCTGAGCTCGACAGGGCTATTTCATTAAATCCTGATAATCCGAGAGCTTATTATTTAAAGGGTACAACTATTTATTATACCCCTGAGCAATTTGGCGGAGGAAAGGATAATGCCATGCCCTATCTGCTGAAGGCTAAAGAAAAATTCAGTCAGTTTTCTTCTCCTTCTGCTTTCTGGCCTTCATGGGGAAAAGAACATCTGGAGTCGATTCTGAAAGGCGGCCAGTAAAATTCGGTTCCTTTCTGTAAGGATAAAATATTCCTGTCATTAAAAAGAGAATGTATTATTGCCGGAAACAGGATGTAAATTCTGTTTCCGGACTTTTTTACAGGCACCTTCTTCTTTCTCCTGCAGATACGGCAAAATTCTTAACTTAGTGCCATCATGAAAACTCTGGTTGTATTAACGGGAGCTGGCATAAGTGCCGAAAGCGGGCTCAAAACTTTCCGTGATTCAGGAGGGCTTTGGGAAAATTATGATGTTATGGAAGTTGCCAGTATTTACGGCTGGGAAAAGAATCCCGGGCTGGTGCTGAGGTTTTACAACGAACGACGCAGGCAACTGGCAACAGCAAAGCCCAATTACGGGCATGCAGGTCACGCAGGCAACTGGCAACAGCAAAGCCCAATTACGGGCATATAGGTCTTGCAGAACTGGAACAACATTTTCATGTTCATATCATTACCCAGAATATTGATGATTTGCATGAACGGGCCGGAAGTACCCGGATGCTTCATCTTCACGGAGAACTTAACAAAGCCCAGAGTACCGCTGATCCGTCACTCATATATGACGTTACAGGCAAGGATATAAACCTGGGAGATCTCTGTGAAAAGGGTTCTCAGTTACGGCCTTTTGTGGTTTGGTTCGGAGAGCCCGTACCTGCTATGGAAGAAGCAGTGGCATTGGCCGGGAAGGCAGATATATTTGCTGTCATCGGTTCTTCGCTTGTGGTTTACCCGGCGGCAGGGCTTCTGGAGTTTGTGCCTGAACATGTTCCTGTATTTGTTGTTGATCCTAATGAGGTAACCATACCTTACAGGAAAAAGGTTGTCTATATTAAGGAAAAAGCGAGCAAGGGAGTTAAAATTCTGAAAGAAAAACTGCTTTCTGAATATGCCTGAAAGAAAGGTGTTGCTTTGGTTGTTGTTTTTGTCGTTTGTCCCGCTTCAAATGAAGGCGCAGGCCTTTACGGGAGGTTTGCTGGGAGGTTTGTCGGTCAATCAGATCGACGGTGATGAATATGCCGGATACGATAAAGCCGGTATTATTTTTGGAGGATGGGTGCGCACCAATACAACAGGGCTTTTTCAGGTGCAGGGCGAAATACGTTATTTTGGAAAGGGTGTTTTTGGAGGATGGGTGCGCACCAATACAACAGGGCCTTTTCAGGTGCAGGGCGAAATACGTTATTTTGGAAAGGGTGCAGGCAACCGGGCCAATCCCGATCAGCCCGACAGGTATTACAGGGTGCGGCTGCGTTATATTGAAGTTCCTGTGCTTTTACGGTATACTGTCTCATCGCATATTCCTTTGGGGTTGGGTCTTTCAGCCGGGTATCTTGCAGAGGCAAAAGAAGATCTTACCGGCGACGGATATATTGATCCGGTGCGAAAATTCAGGAGATTAGAACTGGCAGGACAGGCAACGGCAGGGTATGACTTTTCTTCCCATATAACAGGGGAGATACGTTTTTCGTACAGTCTGATTCCTGTAAGGGATCATCCGGGCGGGCAGACTTTTCTGGGTAACCTGGGTCAGTATAACAATAACCTGTCGTTTTGTATTCTTTATATGCTGGGAGGAAGAAGGTGATGAACGATAACCGCCATGTTCGGCTACTGATAGGTATCACTGGTGCCAGCGGAAGCATCTATGCAAAAAAATTGCTGGAAAGAATTGCCAACATGCCGGACAAACCGGAACAGACCGCGGTTATCTTCAGCGAAGCAGGTGAAAAGGTATGGCAGTACGAGCTGGGAGACACGTCTTTCGGAACATTGCCTTTTACGGTTTACAGAAATGATGATCTGTTTGCACCTCCGGCTTCCGGCTCGGCAGGCTTTACCGCAATGGTTATTTGTCCGTGTTCGGTTGGCACATTAGGGAGAATAGCTGCCGGCACAGCTGAAAGTTTGATAACGCGTGCGGCAGATGTTATGCTGAAGGAAAGACGAAAACTGATTCTGGTCATCCGTGAAGCTCCGTTGAA